>ERZ1292625.474-Hain-H41-01um-R1-474-length-61443-cov-10_pt1 | contig 33848 bp, 30 predicted proteins | sample MGYA00564400_ERZ1292625 | MGnify/ENA primary metagenome ERZ1292625 (study PRJEB36523, sample SAMEA6512639) | groundwater metagenome | collected 2019-01-08 | study: AquaDiva: Metagenomics assemblies of 32 groundwater samples
AAGCCTTATTGCTAACTTACGGCTGCTTTTTTGCCTAGTTCCTTGGGGAAATCTCACTCGTTCGCCTTAGTCTACTCGACTCGACCACCTGTGTCGGTTTTCGGTACGGATTTCACACGTTTAACTCTAGAAGTTTTTCTGGGAAGGCTCTTCAAAAAAATTAATCTTAGGTTGCCCTAAAAAATTTAGATTCTTTCGCATATTAGTATTTAAACTAATTTCCGGGATTTGCCTCGAAAATTATGCTAAGGGTTTCTACACCAATCCAATAAGATGCTTTTTCTTTTATCCTCCGTCACTCCAATCGAAAACGCGCGAAAGCTACGAAATATTAATCGTATGTCCATCGGGTTCGGTTTTCACCATCCCCTTAGGCCCGGCTAACCCTTCGATGATAACCATCGCGAAGGAAACCTTAGTCTTACGGCGTGCGGGTTTCTCACCCGCATTGTGGTTACTTGTGCCAACATTCTCTCTTCCATACGCTCCAGAGTCGGTTACCCTCCTCCTTCATAGCAGAATGGAATGCTCTCCTACCACTTACTTCATTCGAAAACAAAATAAGTCCTCAGTTTCGGTACTACGTTTAGCCCCGATTATCTGCGGCGCGACTTCTCTCGATGAGTGAGCTGTTACGCTTTCTTTCAATGATGGCTGCTTCTAAGCCAACATCCTCATTGTCAATGAAAAATCACCTCCTTAAGCGCACTTAACGTAAATTTAGGGACCTTAACTTGAGATCTGGGCTCTTTCCCTCTAGACCAGTGAAGCTTAGCCCCCACGGTCTTACTGCCGTACTATAACTCTTAGTATTCGGAGTTTGATAGGATTAACGAGATTTCTCCCTATTTAATCCTTCCAGTGCTCTACCCCTAAGAGGACCATACGACGCTATCCCAAAAGATATTTCGGAGAGAACCAGCTATTACCAGGTTCGATTAGCTTTTCACTCCTACCCACAAGTCATCCGATGGGGTTGAACTTCCAACCGGTTCGGGCCTCCATCTGTCTTTCGACAAACTTCACCCTGCTCATGGGTAGCTCACCTGGCTTCGGGTCTAATGCATACTATAGACGCGCTATTAACACTCGGTTTCCCTGTGACTCCACTCTCGCGAGCTTAGTCAAACAGTTTGCATTAACTCGTTGGCTCATTCTTCAATAGGCACGCCATGGCCAAGCATCACGCTACGCGCGATGTGAGTTAAGAGTCACGAGTTTAAGAGTGCAAATTTTTTCTTGCTCATAACTCATAACTCAAATTTCATAACTCACATCACATGCAATGTGATGCTCGGCGCTGACTCCTTGTAAACATATGGTTTCAGATCTATTTCACTCCCTTTACCAGGGTTCTTTTCACCTTTCCCTCACGGTACTTGTTCACTATCGGTCTTCTAAGATATTTAGCCTTGCCGGTTAGTTCCGGCGGGTTCACTCAAGCTTTTCGTGTCCTGAGTTACTCAAGAATGACAACAAAAAAGATTGCAATAATTTCAAATACGGGACTATTACCCCCTAGGGTTTTGCTTTCCAGCAAATTCTTTTATTATGCAATTTTTTAACTTTTCTGACATAAATGTCACGTTGTCACCTTACAACCCCCAACCTTTAATTGAATCCCCGTTAAGGGACTCAATTAAAGGTTGGGTTTGGGCTTATTCGTGTTCGCTCGCCGCTACTTACGAAATAACAATTGTTCTCTTTTCCTCCTGTTACTGAGATGTTTCACTTCACAGGGTTTGCTCCAATACATCACGCTACGCGCGATGTGAGTTAAGAGCCACGAGTTAAGAGTTAAGAATTTTTCTTGCTCGTAACTCATAACTCAAATTTCATAACTCACATCACATGCAATGTGATGTACTGGTCTTCGCATTTTATGCAAAGGGGTTTCCCCATTCGGAAATCTCCGGATCAAAGGTTACTCGACACCTCCCCGAAGCTTATCGCAGTTATGCTACGTCCTTCATCGCTCTTAGAAACCAAGGCATCCACCATACGCTCTTATATTTCCTATGCGGAAATTTAAAAACCGTTCACCCCTCTTTGTCCTATTGAAAAAAGCAAAGAGAGACTAGCCCCCTCCCTAATTTTGCAGCCGAATGAAATATTAACGAAGAATCCGAAAAATAAATTCGAAATCTAAATAACTTTAAGTTCAGTTACAAAATTAGGGAGGGGGACTTTTTGTTTCTTATGTATCTAGGCGACACATAAGAAACGTCCTAGCACTTATTTTCCTTTCGGAAAATAAGTGCTAGGTGAATGAGATATTACTCAATGATACTTGTCATCCCGAATTTTACTTCGGGACTGCCATCGCACATTAATTTACTACCTGCGTGCAATGGACTTTTTTCCAGACTCCACATCCAATAAAGACCCCTAAGTCTTAAAAGTGGGCTGGCATTCTTTTATCAAAGTATCAATCGTTCAGTCGTGTTCACCCTTCGATTTCGCTCAGGGTCCTCAAAAAATATAGTCGCCTAAAGTTTCCTATTGGCTCATTATTTTTTGGGAAACAAAAAACCGCCTAGGGCGGTATCACGGAAAAAACCGCGAAGATCGCCTTCAACTACTGCTTCTTGTTTTTGTATACATCAGTTGGAAGAGTATATATTATGCCGTATATGGGTGTCAACAACATAGACGATAACAACATAGACGATATAGACGCGTAACCCCCAAAACCCCAGCAATTGCTGGGGTTTTGGGGGAGGATCTCTCCTTTGCATCAAATTATGTCAAGGTGACACCTTGACATTTATACTTATGTTAAACACTCGGTGTTGCACATTGTTATTCGCTTTTGATAAGTGAAGGATCGTTAACTCCCAAACTTAAACTCCATTCTTCTGGGGGCCAATCAATTACCACGCTATCATTACGCCACACAAGAAACGGGATTTTTGTTTCTAAATAAAAATCTTCTGCCCTTTTCATACCTTTCCAAAGAAATACACGCTTATCTTTTAATTCCTCTGGATAAGTGCTCGGATTTGCTATCCAAGCTCTAACTTGTTCATCGTCAACACCGCACGTACGATCAAGAAGGTTATTTGATTTTAACTTTTCGTATACATCGGAATGTTGCCAAACTCTTTTACTCTCTGGAGGGAGGTGTAAATGAGCTTTGTAACCATTGGAGCTCCAAATATAATGGTCCTCCTTATCTTCCTTTTCTTGTCTTTGCCTTTCTTTTATTTCATTTTCTTCTCTATTCTTTCTATTTTTTATATTTTGCTGTAAGTTGCTCGGTACAATTAACTTGCCATCTGGAGTCATGTCTGCCCCCTCATTAATCATTTGGGCATCCTCAAGAACCCTACTTTTTTGCATCTTTGAAAGTTCTTCTGGAGTATAATCAAATTTTTCAGTCATAGTTTTATCCTTAATTTCTATACTTAAATTCTACCCCCCCCCATAAAAAATACAAGCCCAGCCCCAGTTCTTCACAGAACCAGGGCTGGTCTCAAACATTTTTATTTTTCTCTGATCGTAAACTACTCGTTACAAACTGATCACTAATTTTAGCTCTGAATAAGAGTTAGAAGTTTCGCTTCTACTTCATCTGTTACGGTGATTTTCGCTTTTTCCACAAAAACAACATTTCTTTTATCAAAATCCATTGTTCGTACCTGATCGGCAAGAATTGAGCCTTTAATATAAGTACCCGCAAAGGCAACTTCAAAAACATGTCCTTTGACTTTTGATGTTATTGGACAAATAAGAGCTCGATTGCTCACTAGGTTATACTTGTCTGGAGAAATAATAATTGCTGGCCTGCGTCCACCTTGTTCATGACCTTTGACGGGATCAAAATCAATCCACACAATATCACCTCGGCTTGGAATATATTTTACTTTGGCCACGGTGGAAGTATTTCATTGCCCACATCTGGCCCCCAATCAACTAACTCGTGTTTATTTTTTATATCAAAATCTTTAAGCAATTCATCAAGGGTATACTTCGGTTTTTTAGCATAACTTAACACAATTGAATTATCTTCAACAGAAAATGTTACCGAGCTACCTTCACTAAGTTGTGTTTCCTTTAATATTCCTTTTGGGATACGCACAGCATAACTATTGCCCCACTTTTGTACTTTTGTAGTCATAAAATGAGTATATACAATGTAGATACTAAAGTCAAGCAAAAATCGGCCACTCGGCCGATTTTTGCTTGACTTTTTCTTAAAGCTAAAACCTAATAGCTACCTGCCCGCAACTTCGCTTGCTGAAGCAGGCGGGGAAACTAGAAGATAATTTAACCTTGATTTCCGTGATTGGATATTTCTTTGCGCACCCTATCAATTACTTGAGAAGCGGCTTCTTGTCCACCAAATCCAAAAGCAAGTCCTAGCGCAATAGAAAGCGCCACCACTACTCCTGTGAATAAGGTTTGGAGATATATCGCGCCAATGCCAAGTTGAGAAAGGGCAACAATGAAAGCAAATGTCCAAACGGACCAACGGGAAAGATTGCCAAGAAAATTTGCTGATGAGAGACTAGCAGCTTTAGCACCTCCAGAAACAACTTTTTGTATTGCTTCAGCAACAACACCCCCAACGAGTAACACTAATACAGCAACTATGACTTGTGGTAAATATCCAGCAACTACCTGAACCAAAAATTGATTCACATAAGTAAGACCCAAGACATCAAGCGCGGCGATTAAGAAAACAACCACCACAAACCACTCTACAAGCATCCCCAAGAATGCACCTATATCTAATTTAAAACCAGCTTTGTTTACCAAACCACCAATACCAGCTCCTTCAAGAGCGTGGTCAATTTTCATGGTTTTGATAACACGGGCAACGACATTTCCTAAAAGAGAGCCGACTACCCAGCCGGCGAGAAATATCACCACCGCCACTATCAAGTTAGGAATGAAACCAACTACACCAGCCCCAACTTGTTGAAACTTGAGAACCAAGGTGTCACCCCATGTCGTCAACGGATTATACATCATGTACTTTTTAGTTGCCTTTTTGGCAACGATAAACTATTAAAAACTTATAATATAGCGGTTTCCCGCCGACTTGTTTTATTAATTATAACTACCTAAATGATAGCACCGCCTATATTTAGATGCTTCCCCTTATGTGGATATCCCCAAATCTCCTCAAATCACCCTATAACTCCTATTTTATTGAGCAATTTCTCGTGAGGATAATCCAAAACATCCCGAATAAGGCGGTCATAGACGCCTAAACGATAGTTAAAATCTGGTGTTTCAAAAAAAGCGTAGCGAATCTCCCTACCAATTTCCGCTTCTATATTCTTAACTGTTCTTTCTAAGATTTTTTTATCAAATCTGTCTCCTACCACCATTAGGTCTAGTCGGCTTTCAGGTTCTTGCATAAAAATTCCAGAAGTTACAATAAGCTTCATTCTTCCAGCTCTTCCAATTTTCCTAATCAAAGCATCTCCGTAAAAGGAGGTGCTTCTTAGAAGCATTGTTTTAAACTGAGAGATAAAAGGAAAACTGGGGTTAAAAACAAAACCATTAAATTTTTTCTTTACAGAAATTTTTTTTCTACCTTTTTTTATTTTTATTTCTCTAACTAATACTCTATTTTTTATGAAATTTACTTTAACCAATGATTTTATTTCTTTGCGAACACGATTAACGCTTACTCTGGTTTTTTTTGCAACTTCTTCTATTGTAAAAGAATTTTCTTCGTTAAAAATAAAAAGTCGCATAAGTTTAACTTTTCCAGCTCCACCAAGTAATTTTTCTAGAATTTCCATCCCGTTAGAAATAGGAAACTTGGTTAGACCAAGCTTCCGTAGCTTAATTGATAATAATCTTCAAACCATTTCTGTAATTTATTTTGTAAATTTATATATAACATAAACGTATGATTTCTAACGGGATCCAAGTTAACTTATAGTAACAAAGTAAATCTTTTTAGAGAAATAGAAAAAGTAATTAGACCACACAACAAAAAATCCGCTTTCGCGGATTTTTTGTAACATTTCGGAGAAACTTATTTTAATTCGACTTGTCACACATTCCGCCTTAGGCGGATGCGCGACCCCACCTCGGCAACTTCGTGCCTCTGGTCGAAAGTTGAGCTATTTAAGCTCAACTTTGCCCACATGTTCTTTGTTCGTCGTCACTCACAAAGCCGTGCAAGCCCCGTCTCATTTCCGCGCACTGCTGTGCACGGCCTCCGCCAAGCTCGGGCATTGCGACCGTAAGGTTGAATTAAAATATTATTTTAATTCAACCTTACCTCCGGCTTCCTCCACCTTTTTCTTAAGAGCTTCGGCCTCCTCTTTCTTCATACTAGATTTTAGCATTGAAGGAACGCCGTCAACTAAAGCTTTTGCCTCACCCAAGCCAAGGGCGAGAACTTCCTTAACAACTTTTATAATTGCAATCTTGTTTGCGCCAGCATCTTTAAGTTCAACGTCGTATGTACTTTTCTCATCTGCTACGGGAGCGGTGGCGCCTGGCGCTACAACGGCAACCGCCGCGGCTGAAACTCCAAACTTTTCTTCCAAATGCTTAACCAATTCGTGCAAATCAAGCACACTCATTTTTTCGATCGAGTGAACAAAATCCTTAAATTTTGCTGGAGTCTCAACTTTATTTTCTTCTGACATATTTTTAATTATTTTAGTTACTAATCCCGACGTTTCAGTCGGGACTCCGACTTTACGTCGGAGTTATTTCTTTTTTGCAATTTCATTAAGCGCTAATACTAATCCTTGAATCGGAGAGTTTATTAGATTAACAAATTGACCGTGAAGAACTTGTAGAGGAGGAATAGTTGCAATTCCAAGCATTTCCTCTTTACTCATATATCTTCCCCCAAAAATCCCACCGACAATCGATAAAATGTCTTTGAATTTTCTCTGGAAAGAAAAAATTTCACGAGCGGGAGCAACCAAATCCTCACCATAGGCAACAGCTACTTCACCCAAAAGTTCTGGTAATTCTCCAGTTGTTTTACTATTAGACAAAGCTCTTCGTAAAAGAGTTTTCTTAATAATCCCAAAACCAACATCGTTTTTCTTCAATTCTTTACGCATTATATTTGCCTCATTCACCTTTAAACCTTTGAAATTAACAAAAACTAGCGATTGTGATTTTTTCAGAATTTCATCGGTTTTTTCTACAATTTCTTTTTTCTTTTGTTTGCTTATAGGCATTGAATTTTTAATGAGCGAAGCGAATATATAAAATTCCGATCCAGCACCTATTTTGTTTTCACAAAATAGGTGCTGGATGTAAAAAAATATACTCGTTTACACTCGTTATTTTTAAACAGGCCTCTCTTAGAGAATCGACCCTGCACAGGTCCGTTTTATGTCTGCTTTCGGCAGACGACCTATGGTCTTCGTGGCCAGTTCAAAGATATTAATTTTAATAGAAAAAAAAGTCAACTACTTTTCTTTTTACTGCTTCCTATGTGAAGCGTCTCTTTTATTTTTTGAACCCTTTTTTTTATTCTATTTTTCGTTTCGACATATGCAGCCATTTTCTCCTCAGGGGTTCTTACGTCAGGATAATTGCTTTTTATACTAGGATTTTTTTTAGTTCTCCCATAATTTTTACCTTGAATAGTGCGAATTTTTAATTCCGGTTTTTCTGATTCTGTCTTAGAAGAAGGGTCCCCCAATTCTTTCATAAGTTCCTTTTGTTCAGGAGTTAATTCGTTCTTTGGTAAAATTTCAAATTTGAAATTTTCTTTGGACATATTGAATCTAATTCACCCCACAAGAGCCACTTGTTTTTTCTGGACTTCCTTTGCTTTCCGCTTCAAGTTTTAATCCTTCCGCCTTCCAACCAATCATATTGGCCACTATTTGAAGAAATGTTCCAAAAGCTGAAATGGCAAGGGCTAAAATAACCCACCAAAACCATTGATAGAAATAGTAGTAGAAGAAAACCAGAGAAAAAGCTGACCAAACTCCAAAACACCACGGGCAAATCAAAAGTTCATAGGCAGTTTTCAATGGACCGCTTTCAAAAGTGGATAGTGGTTCTCTTATGAACTTGGTAACTTTGTCATAAACAAAAAGCCGCACCACGCGAAAAGTGGCCAAAGCTATAAGAAAAAAGTCAAAGTGATTTATGGTTGTTGGTAAACCATTAAATTTTTTAATTATTGAATAGGTGGCAAAAACTATTAAGGCGACAAAAAATACCGAGTAAAAGAAGTTCCACTTATACTGGCTGTATCGATTTTCCTGCTCTAGCATATGAGTATTCTACAATTCAAACCAAAAAACAAATAATCAAGGTCCGACCTTGATTATTTTGTTTTCATCTCTGTTTAAAGAAAGCCACCAATTGACATATTCCTTAAAATCCTTTGGCTTTTCAAAATATCCTGGAAAAGAATCTTTGTTTATTATTTTGTAAACAACCCTGTTAACTCCAAGATAGTCAAGATAACTTGAAAATTGATACTTTTTTAAAAAATCAATAGCCAGATATTTCTTCGTAATACCTGTTTCTTTCCATGTTGGCTCCAGAAGTTTAACTGGATTTAAATGTACATAAGCAAATAAATATTTTAAATATTCGTCAGTATCAACGTGCCTTGCTTTAAATTTACTTTCAAACAATGACCCTGTCCTTTCATACTTAGCATTAAAATACATTGAATACCCCGTAAGAAGTTTTTTCATAAAACGGCTGATACCATTTTCAGATTTTTCTCTAATCATTAGATGAAAATGATTGGGCATAAGACAGTATGCGCCAATATCAACAAGACTTCTATCAGAAATGCCTACTGCATCAAACAAGTCCATCAAGGTCCGACCTTGATTTTGTTGAAAATTACTTAAGTGGACACATTTGCTATTGTTAGAAACATATAAAAGAACCTGAAATCTTTTACGATCATTATCGTCAAGAAAAATATTTCTTTTATCAGTACCCCTACTATAAATATGATAAAATTCTCCAACAGAAAATGAGAATTTTCGATTCATATTTTAATTGTAGCAAGGTCCGACCTTGATATCAAGGTCGGACCTTGCTTAGTGGACCTTGCTCTTGAAATTCTGTAATCTTACATTTAGCTGGTTGCGTTTATAATGCTCAAAACTTTTGATAAAACCAGAAAAATCCCGAAACTAAAGGTTATGACCCCCAAGAAAAAAATAGTCTGCCTAAAAAAGGTTTTAGTGAATAAGTTTTTCATTCTATTTTTTTAAACAGCCAATAATCAAGGTCCGACCTTGATTATTGGGCATTGTTTGAAAAATGTTTTAGTAAAAAGATTCTTCATTTTAAATTGTGTTTGAACTTAATTAGAAGTAAGCATTTTATCTATTTCAGAAACCAAATCATTGTTTAGAGTTTTCTCGGCAATAACTTTTGCCTCGTTCAGTGTTTTCTTGAAATTATCCACGCCTCCTTTCTCCTTATAATATAAAGCCAAATCAATATATAACTCTGCGGCGTTTGGATTTTTAAGAATACCCTCTTTAAGAATGTCTCTGGCTTTTGTCGTGTTTTGCAAATAAGATTGAGAATAGAGATTGAACAAACGCTGATAACCATCACTGTAGGTTGGCTGTATTGAAATAAATTTTTTAAAATTAATTTCCGCTTTTACATAATCTTTAAGATAATAGTGATAAATATTCCCCAAATTGATGTAGGGTACTCCATACCCCGGCGCTATTTTCGTCACATATTCCCAAACAATAACAGCTCCCTCGTAATCACCAATCGCTTTTCTCCAGCTTCCCAAATCAACCCACTGTAAAACATCTTGTGGACTGGCTTTAAGGGTTTTTGATAGTTTTTCAATTTCTGATTTTGACTTTTCATCAGCAACTTCAAATCCAGTTTTTCTATCAAGGTCCGGCGCAACAACATTGGAGGCGTTTGACCCTAAAGGAATTACTTCAATGGTGTAGTCTGGGGTTTCTCCCACTTTTTCAGCGCCCTCCCCAATATCTTTGGGTGATATTTTAATAAAATAAAAAATCCCCGACAAAACAATAAGGAGGGCGGTAAGTCCGTAAATTTTATTTTTTGTCGAAAGCATAGTCACTAGTTATAGCAAATTATTACCTTTCGCACAAAACAAAAAACCCTCTCGCCTATAAAGGCGGAGGGTTTTTTGTTTAACCTTTCCCTAAGGCAAGAGCCCTAGGAAAACACAAGGTGGTTATTAGTTCGCGCTCTGGAAAGTCTGAACGGTGAAGGCAGTGTTGGATGGGAATCCAGGCAAGCCATATCCGTTAGTCCAGTCAAGATTGTTTTGAGTAGCTGCTGTAGCAACCGGAGTCGTGGTTGAGAACGGTGACCAGACAATATTGTCGGTGTTATCCGTACCAGCTTCAACTTCAGTTACTGTGCCCATCAAACTTACCTGTGAAGGGAAGGATGTGTCAGCAAGAAGAGCAAGGGAGACCGAGTCAACAGCAGTCGTTGGGTTGGTCACTGTTGCAGCTCTCAAGATATACGTCTTGGTGCTATTGGCAGGAACAATCTGAGCGTTTGAAGTTCCACTAGAGGTAAGTTCAAGAAGTGTTTCCGAAGCCACCGTGGAAGTTGCAGTGGTATTAAACGCAACTCCATCTCCGTAGAGAGTAAAGGCGTTGATGTTTAAGGTTGCCCCACCTGACGTAGCAATAGACATTGAGAACTTCTGGAAGACGATATCTCTAGTGTTCGGATTGGTTACCGTAAACTTGTAGAGATCGCCTCCAGCAACAAGTGGTCCACCATTGCTTGTGACAGCAACTGTAGGAACTGTTCTGAAGATTCTTGCACCATTCGTGGTTACATCAGCTGTCGTGCCTGAACTGATATTTGACTGTGAAGAAGCTCCTTTAGCATAGTTACCATTGACTCCAACGTTATCACCGTCGTAAGTCATGGCTAGGAATGCGCCTGGAGTGCCTTCGTTCACGTTTTGAGCTGTCAAACTACCTTTAACAGTAAGGAGTATTGATTCTCCAGCGGTAATTAAGGGAGCTGGGGACAAGAGAGTAGAAGTAGCGTTATCAGGAGAAGCGCCGACACCGAATTGTGCGGTACCTATCTGAGTAGCACCATTCCACAAGCTTACTGTGTTGCCAAGAAGGTCAGCCGGTGAGTTTGAGGCAGTATTACCCAATTGAAGGGCAATTTGCTGCAAGTAGACATTCTCAGAAGCTCCGGCTGTAAAGCGTAGTCGAGCAAGCTCAACGTCGTTCACTCCAGCTTGAGCTGTCTTGTAGAGAAGTGATGTGTCATTTGTAACAGTGTAAGAACCAGAAGCAGCGACAGTCATGGTTTGACCGGTTGCTGCTGTAACTGTTTCTGCCACATTATTGCCTGAAGTTACACCCGTGACCGTAATTGAAGGCGCGGCATTTATGCCCCAGGAAACAGTGTCGGAAGCTGAAACCGAGCTGGCCAAATTACACTTGAGATCCAAGGTTTTAACAGTTCCTTTTGGTATCGTTAATGCTTGGTCAAAGGTGAATGTATTATTTGCGTCAGATGCTCCGGCTGGAGTCACAACATTTGTACCAGTGTTCAAAGCTGAACCAGTGTTCAAAGCAGTTACGCCATCAAAGAGCTGACAGGTGGTCACTTCGGTTACCACCATAGTCGCAAATGTCATGGCAAGTGGAATTGAAGAGAATTTTACATCTTCACCCGACTGACTTGCATCCAAGAGAACTTTCGCATAGGTGAAACCTTGCGAACCGGTAATAACGTTTTGAGCAGGTGGTGAGGTTGATATGCTGATACCAAGAGCCGCCCCTCTCACTGTCATCGTGTTCATTACCACTTGCGTGGAAAGTGATGAAAGTGAAATTGTATTACCAGTTGTCTGTCCAGTAACAGTAGTCCATTGTGTGGAAGGCGTGGTTTTAGCAATGTAGGTTCCGCCATTACCGATATCTGAAGCTACTTTACCCTTCAGAGTGTAGATTTTCTTGCCTACAGGATAAGTTACAGTGTCGGTAAAGGTTACTGTCTGAACTAGATCACTAACGTATACACCATCAACCGGACCAGCTACTATGGCTCCGTTTTCGTCGTAGAGCGAAACATTAGTCAAGAGACCAGATCCGCTACCAGTCGTTGAAGCGATAGTAAAGACATGTGATTGAACTGAAATTGGCTCACCTTTTAAGTCAACTTCGTAGCCGCCAAGTACCTGATTAGGAACATTAATTGCAACGTTTTGAGCTGCGATTGACAAAGCCCTGTTAACAGAGGTTACTGAACCGGCTGAAATCGTGATTTTTGTAGCTGAGAAGAAAGGCGTGCCGACAGTGCCGCTTGACGCACAAGAAGTGCTTGAGTTTATGAACTCAGATGCATCTGTAGCAGTTGAAGCGGTAGCATTACAGTTTGATGAAGCTGTAGCTGTAATACCGTAACCGTAAGTTTCACCAGTCATGTAGATATCAGTCGCCTTGTAGATATCAAACTGGGCTGTTCTGGCCGCTGAACTTGAACCTATAAAGTCTCCTTGGATATAAATATCCTTTGAGAGACCTTTATCAATGACAATCCCGCTAGCAAAAGTAGCTGTGTAATACTTACCGTCTGATGACACTACTGTGTCATAAGCTGTTCCGTCTACATAGGTTTTGACGTTCGCAAGGTCGCCTGATCCTGCAGAACCGGTTTGATTCCAGCGAATAGACCATAGACGAACCTTCTCGGCTGAACCAGCAGTAGCGCGAATTCCAGCAAACTTGTAAGCCGCTGTGCCAATTTCCTTGCTAATTCCTGTGCTATTTGGGTCAAAAGAGGAAAGCACTAGAGTTGCAGTACCAAGCGTAAGGGTAGCATTGACTGTGTTCGCCGCTCCCGTAATTGGGAATGAGCCATTAACTGTTGCTGAAGTGTTAACTCCAACGACAGAAAGAGCTGCCACTTGACCTGCATAGTTTGTAAGAGCGGCAGCCATATTACCAGCGATAGTAACTGTTTTTGAAGTACCAGCTTTAACTGTGAAAGGATCACCGACAGTTACTTGGTGATTAGAATTCAAAGTCTTAGCGATACCAAGCTGAATGCCGTTCTCATCAAGAAGGACGACACCGGCAAATACAACGTCTTGCGCAAGACCTGTTCTTTCAACGACAACTCCGCTTACAGTAACGTCGCCGTCACTTGAGGCGGTAAGAGTTACTTTAGTAAATGGAACGCGGTTCGCAGATTGTGGAGCCAAAGAGGCAACTGGTTGAGAAGCGGCCATAACCGTAAGACCACTTCCTGAAGGAGTTGGAGTACCAGGCGTTCCTGGAGTAACTACTCCACCAGTCATTGTATTTAGGACTGCGCGGGTCTTAGGACCTACGTATCCTGCGACTGGAGAGATTCCGTTCTTAGCTTGAAACTTCATAACCGCCGCTTTGGTTTTAGCGCCAAAGTAGGTTGTTTCTGAACCAGGAGCGCCAGCGCCACTTGAAGAAACCATTGTGTCAGCTGACTTGTTGAGAATCATTTGAAGAGTTCTGACTTCACTGTCAGTCATCCCCATTTGAAGATCCTTTGTGAGAGAACCTGTAACCGTTGAACCACCTCCACCTGAAGGCGTGCCGCCAGTTAAAGAAGTTCTTACGTTAGCAACTGTTGCAGAATCGGCTCCGAACGATTGAAGAAGGGAGATGATGCTGTCAACTTGGCTCGTGGACAATGCCGCCGAAGCCGGATTTGCAAACGCAAACACCATTGAGAGACTAATTGCGACTGACGCAACGCCTTTCAAAAGCTTTTTTGATTTTAATAAATTCATAATTAATTTTAACTTTCTAAATAAATAATTTTTACTTTTAAAAAAATTATTTATTAATAAACGAAAAATATTCTTTAGGTTCGACTTCCAAAAAATATTTATCGACTGTCTCAAAAAATTTTGCAAATCTTTTACGAAATTTTTTGGGACAAACACTATTTTATAAATTCTCTAGTTTTCGACACAAGAAATTATAAATTAGCTATCAAGATTTTAATGGGTCATTCAGTAAATTTTTCAGCCAAAAGCAGGTCAAGGAATTTCTGTATTTTACGAGTCTGGAACCCCCGCGTATTTGGGGCGTTCCCAGTATTAAATTTTCAAGGTTCCTCCCTTTCTGTATAAATTCTTCTTCCCCTAAAATCCCTTAGGGAAAAATTGCATTACGGCAAACACAGGCCAAGTCGCAATTAAAAACGGCAACCTAAACCTATAAGGAGAATTATACGTTTTTCAGAAAATACCTGCAAAAGCAGGTTTGTGGATAACCGCTTTTAAAACCCCAAAAACTAATTTCTTGAGAAATCGGCTTATTAAAGCTTATTTTGTCAGTAATACCCACGGAGAGAATGTTCGCATAAATGGGTGAAAAAGTCAATCTAATGTTGTAAAACAAAGATGCTTTGGCAAAACTTAAAAAATGAAATGACTAAAAATAAGCCTAAAACATTGAATCAACAACGCAGAAAAAGATTTGTATATCTGTCCATTTTAATTAAAGAGGGTGCGGGTCAAACCGGCTTTTTTAGCGCAAAGAATATCTGCTCCAGCGACGCTCCCCCTCTCTTTTTAGGGTTCCAGAATATACTAAGCTCGCAAGTTCCCTTTGAATTGTCTTTTCGCTTATGTTTTGGACAATATTTGAAATATCTTTTATAGTCACAGACTTATTGTCTTTTATTATATTAATTATTGATTTTGTCCTTTCTGAATTATCTTTTGTCTTTAATTCTTTATTTGTTTTAGCCAAATAAGAACTAGCATTTTCCTTTCTTAGGGGTTCTCCACTTGGTTTTAAAGCGCCCGAAACCATACTATTTTGTTTATTATAAAGGTCATTTCTATAGGACAATTCAATGTCTTTTAGATTACTTTTTACAATGCTCCTAGCGCCATGTCTTTTTTGCAATATTTCCCTTATATTTTTCTCAAGATGATCAGTGTCCTTATCAAAAAAATATTCGCTCTCAAGCTCTTTTTCTAGATTCTCATTGAATAAAACCGGTTTGGCTTTACTTATTATGTTTGCCACAAGTGAGTATTCAGAAATCAGAATTTTAGCGTTATTTTCTGACAAATAATTAAGAGAAGAGGTGGTTTCAATCAGTGAAGAAATTATCAGTATTTTTTCCAATACCAAGTTTCTATGAGTTGCACTTCCTTCCATAAAAAACTTTATTCCACTACTCAAAATTTCAACCGAAAATATCAACATGTCCTTTACTAAAGAGTTGGCCTGATTGTCCTTAGTGAGAACCGCTACGGCTTTTAGAAGTTTATTTAATTTGTTGTAACAAAAAAAGAATATCTTGTCCTTTTCAAATTGAGCTATATTCTCTATATTATTTGCTGTTTTTTCTATGTTTAGAGACATTTTTTTGTGTAATATAATTGTCCTATAACCTGTCTTTTAATAGATTATTTTACTCAACTTTGTCTAATTTCTGTCTTTTTAAAAATTAAATTTCTATAGGACTAATTATAGAGTTGAAAAACCAAATGACAATTGACTTATATGTCTTTTTCGGTTCTAACCCAACGACCAAAAACCTACGACCTACGATAGTAATCAATAAATTCAGTCCTTATTCGGTATTTTTGTAAGTTGTTGGTCGTAAGTTGTTGATTATTCTTCATGTTATTATTAACGCTGTTTATTTATGAGTGAAAAAAGAAACGGAAAGAGAAATGGCGAATCCAAGGCCTTCAAAAGGATTCTGGACATAATTCTGCTTAAAAATATTGCCAAGGAATCCAGGCGTTCCATAGCCTCAATTTTTTTCTTTACTATTTCCCTACTCCTACTTTTAGCCGGTTTTGGAAAGGCGGGAGTAGTCGGTAGTGACCTTTATGAAATATTGGATTATCTTCTCGGTATTGGTTATTTTATACTTCCACTTCTTTCTTTCGTCATATCAATCTCTTTGTTCAAAAATAAAAAGGAGGACGAGAAATCTGGTCATCGTGTCACAGGCAGTGTTTTATTTTTCCTTTCTTCATTAACCTTGCTGGCTATATTTGAAAAAGAAACGAGTGGCGTTATAGGACTGACCTTCGCCAATTTTTTACTATCTCTTTTTGATTTATACGGTAGCGTAATCATCTCCATTGCTTTGTTAATAATTTCTCTCTTGGTTTTATTTGAGTTTGCCTTGATTTCACCTTTATTGATTTTAAAAAATATTTTCCTAAAATTTATTTCCGCTTTGAAAGGAGCTTTCGGTAAAAAAGAAAAAGTAAACGATTCCATAGAAACTTTGGTGGAAAACGCGGTAAAAAGTGTCCCCATTCCCCAAAAAACTCCTGAACCCAAAGAAACAGAAAATTTTGACGAGGAAGAGTCGGAGGAAGAATTCAAAACAAAAAATGGCTATGCGGGGGAAAATTATCAAAATGACTCAAAGATTAGAATTTCAATCTTTCCTTTTCGCAACGAAAAATATATTCCTCCCCCGCTATCTTTACTTGAAACAGACAGGGGCAAACCGGGTGTCGGTGATATAAAGGCGAATGCTAATATTATAAAAAGAACTTTGCAAAACTTTGGCATTGCCGTTGAAATGGACGAGATTTCAATCGGTTCTTCTGTTACCCGTTACGCCATAAAACCAGCCGAGGGTGTGCGCTTACAAAAAATTCTAGCCCTGCAACAAAATTTAGAATTAGCTCTTGCCGCTCACCCTGTTCGCATTGAGGCGCCGATTCCCGGAAAATCTTTGGTCGGAATTGAAGTGCCAAACTCCACTAAATCAATAGTGGGTTTAGGTTCCTTGCTTGGAAGTGAGGAGTTTCAAAATTCTGAAAAACCGCTTTTGGTTGGATTGGGGCGTGGCATAACCGGCAAATCTCATTTTGGAAATATAGCCAAAATGCCACACTTGCTTATTGCTGGCGCCACTGGTTCTGGTAAATCTGTAATGATTCATAGCATTATCACTTCCCTTTTATATCGCAATTCTCCAGAAAATTTACGCCTTATAATGATTGACCCCAAAAGAGTGGAGCTCACGCTTTATAATGGAATTCCCCATCTATTAAATCCTGTTATTACTGACCCTAAAAAGGCCATTTCCTCTCTACGCTGGGCTGCCAAAGAAATGGAGAGACGCTATGAGATATTGGAAGCGGAAAAAGTCAGGGACATAGATTCATATCATAAAAATATTTTAGCGCCCGCTTTAGAAAAATTAAAAAGAAAGGGCTCAAGTGGAAAGGATGGCGCTGATGAGAAAGCGCCACTTCCAGAAATGATGCCGTATATTTGTATATTTATAGATGAGTTAGCCGACATTATGGCGACTTTCCCTCGCGAGTTAGAAGCCGCCGTTATACGCCTGGCTCAAATGAGCAGAGCTGTCGGGATTCACTTAATCCTTTCAACTCAAAGACCTTCTGTTAATGTCATTACTGGTCTTATCAAAGCCAATGTGCCGGCGCGCCTTGCACTTCAGGTGGCTTCGCAAATGGACTCTCGCACCATTCTTGATATGGGGGGCGCTGAAAAACTGCTCGGCGCCGGCGATATGCTTTATTTATCAGCCGAAATGGCCCAGCCTTCTCGTTTGCAATCCCCATTCATTACAGAGTCGGAACTTAAAAAAGTTACCAAACATATAATTAAAGAGGGAGAAAAATTCCCGCCAAATGAAATAGATTTGTCATCAAACAACGGAGATGGCTCGGGTGGCATATTTGCAAGCATAATAGAATATGATAATTCTGATATTGATGATGATTTGTATGAAGAAGCGAGAGACACAATAATAAAGGCCGGCAAAGCTTCCACTTCCTATTTGCAAAGAAAATTAAGAATTGGCTATGCGCGCGCGGCAAGATTAATGGATTTACTTGAGGAAAAAGGAGTAATAGGCGCAGGGGAAGGAGCTAAACCAAGAGAAGTTTTAATAAAAAACGAAGGAATGGGAACAACAGAAGACACAGAGGAATCAGAATTTAAAAATTAAATTTAAAATTCAAACCGAATTTAAAAATATAAATGTTTTAAACATTTTAAATTGGAACATTGATTTTAAATTGCAAAATTTTAAATTAAAAATTATTTCTTTATGGATCAATTTAACGCCAAGAAGTTTATTATAAAAATAGTTGTTTCAATAGTAACTATCGCTCTTGTAATTTTAATTTTTTTTCAATCAAAAGAATATCTTGAGGGCCCAATTATTGAAATCGCTAATCCAATAAACGGCAGCTCTCTTTCCGACCCCCTGCTTCACATAGAAGGAGTAGCCAAGAGAGTTTCTTTCATAACATTAAATGACAGGCAAATATTTATTGATGAAAATGGCAAAATTTCTGAAAAATTACTGCTTCAATATGGCAACAATGTAATTTCCCTTAAGGCCATAGATAGATTTCAAAGAAAAGTGGAAAAAAGATTGGAGATTTTTTATCAGTAAAACTTTTTTTAGAACACACCTCAAAGACACGGGTAATTTTCTACTGAAAATTCTCTCTGCTCACGCCAGTCGCGTTGCGCAAGGTCTTTGAGGTGTGTTCTGGGGTAATTATTAAGAAAATCCAAAGAAAAACGTTCAAACTTAGACAATATAAATTGCTGTTTGACAAGGATTGAGGATGTGCTACAATGAACTTCGTAATACCGTTCCTCAACAACGCCCCAAAGGGCAGAAAGGCAGAGCCATGAATCATGCACCGTCGTTTGGCAACACCGAGAGTTTCCATAACAGCTGCAGCCATTCGTTCAGTATTGCCGTCGGCGTGAGCGCCACGGGCAAGACCCTCGTCAGCCAGGTCCCGGTCACCGGCGTCAATAACAAGTAGCTCGCCGGCCCGCGCCTCGTGCGGTGGAATAAATCTCCCTCATAACCCAGGATCAGCAACGCTGGTAGAGGAAGATGCTCCACCTGCAATACCCGCCCCCGCCACGACAAGAGTCGTCGGCGGGGGCTCTTAATTTTCTATCCTGTTAGAAAACAGTAAATTCTAAAAATCAACTCTATTTCACAAACCTCAAACACGATATAATTTAAATATATAAATAATTTCTCAAATTAATGCAGAAGAAAAAAGCTAAAGCGAATATAGACGAGGACGGAAAAGATATAAGAGATAATCGTGCCATAGATAACACCATTGCCGCTATTAAAAGTAAGTTCGGTGATGACTCCATAATGAAATTGGGAGAAAAGCCCAGAGTGGATGTTGCCGCAATTTCTACTGGTTCCATTGGGCTAGATAATGCGCTTGGTATTGGCGGACTCCCAAGAGGACGCATAGTAGAAATTTTTGGCCCAGAATCTTCCGGTAAAACAACCCTTGCTCTTCATGTTATAGCTGAAGCTCAAAAGAAAAATGGAATTTGCGCCTATATTGACGCGGAGCACGCCATGGATCCAGAGTATTCTAAAAAACTTGGCGTAAAAATTGATGAACTTTTAATTTCCCAACCCGACACCGGTGAACAGGGTTTAGAAATTGCCGAAAGCTTAATTCGTTCGGGAAAAATAGATGTAATTGCAATTGATTCGGTGGCCGCTCTCACCCCCAAAGATGAAATTGAAGGAGATATGGGAGCGCATCACGTGGGTAAACAAGCCCGCTTAATGTCTCAAGCGCTACGCAAAATGACAGCTATTGTTGCGCGAAGTAAGACAATTGTAATTTTTATAAATCAAATCAGAATGCAAATTGGGGTTATGTTTGGCAACCCCGAAACAACTCCCGGCGGAAAAGCCCTCAAATTTTATTCTTCGGTTCGACTAGACATTCGCCGCATTGCCCAAATTAAAAAAGGCGAGGAAACGGTGGGGGGACGCGTACGGGTTAAGGTGGTGAAAAATAAAGTAGCCGCGCCATTTCGTGACACCGAATTTGATTTGCTTTATGGCGAAGGAATTTCTAAACAAGGCGAATTGTTGGCGCTTGGTGAAAAATATGGAATCATACAAAAATCCGGCTCTTCATATTCATATGGCGAAGAAAAATTGGGACGCGGATATGATGCCGCGCGCACATTTTTAAAAGAAAATCACAAAATAGAAAACGAAATAACCAAATTAATTCGTCAAAAATTTAAAGAGGCCGTTTGAGTATTGACCCTCAAATCAAATTTAGGGTTTGGTTAGTAGCCATGGCAAAGAATACCCCCAGCCATGTCAAGGTGTCACCTTGACATGGCTGGGGGTAGAGCTGATAATTGATTTACTATGTCTATACGTTTCCCATTAGCTGTTGGCGAGTGGTATCACTGTTACAGCAGAGGTGTAGACAAACGCAAAACTTTTTTAAGTGAAACAGATTATAAAAGATTTGTACAAATAATGTATCTTTCTAATAGCTCTAAAAAAATTCAAAGAAGTGATCTGAACTCAAAAACACACGTTGAAATACTTCAGACGCCACGTGGTAAAAAAATAGTAGCCCTAGGAGCTTATGTTTTAATGCCAAATCATTTTCACATGCTCATCGGGGAAATACAAGATGGAGGAATAACCCAATTTATGAGAAAACTTGGCACTTCGTACGCCATGTATTTTAATTTAAAAAATAAGCGAATTGGAAATATATTTGTAAAACCGTTTCGTTCAAAACATGTGGGAAAAGACAATTATCTTAAATATGTAGCTCAATACATACATCTAAACCCATTGGAATTATTCGAACCAGATTGGAAAAACGGCATTATTAGAAATAAAAATAACCTCCTTGAAAAATTAGGGGAATACACCTATTCAAGTTTTATCGACTATTTTGGACACGATCGCGTTGAAAGAGGATTGCTGGATAAATCCATCTTTGATCTACTTAAAAATGATATGCCAACACCAAAAACAATAGTTAGTGATGCAACTGAGTACTACAAAAATAATTCGGAGTTATAGATAAAAACATGCCAATGTCAAGGTGTCACCTTGACATTACACCTTACACCTTAACATTAAGTTTAGACTCTAGACAAAATTAGGCGAAGGTGGAACGTTGCACCTGTCTTCCCTTTAACATTTGCACAGCTGTAAAAACTCCAACCGTAAAAATGGCAAGTAAGGACAATTGCACAGCAAATTCGGTATTTTTTATGGCTACACTGACAAAACCATACGAAGCATTGAAGTCGGTCGGATTCGGCATATTTTGTATTACATGCCTAATAGACACAAAACTCAAAATTCCAGCTATAGCGCCGGCAAACACGGCAAAACGAAGCATAGCGAAACTCCAAACACGGCGAATAGCGTATCCCATATAAACCCTACCCATTATTTCCCTTTTCAATTGCTCTGGCGTTTTCATTCTTAGTAAAACTACTTAAATTAATAATTAGTTACAATTCCCTATAACTTAGGCGCTTCCATTGCTTCTCTAAAAGCGTCTTTGGCTCTATAAACCCTAGTTTTCACCGAGCCAATGGAAACTCCCTCTTCTTTGGCGATTTCCTCTTGTGACTTACCTTCTAGGAAAAACTTAGATAAAACCGAGGAAAAATTGTCTGGAATACGGACTAGAACAGAGGAAACGTAGTCGGCCAAAACCTTTTGCTCCTCTCTATCCATTTGTTTTGTGTCGGGAAAGATTTCGGCAAATTCTTCGCTAAATTCAACCACGTTACCTCTTTTTTTCTTTTGATAATGGGTAAAAGCGGTATTCATTAAAACTCTATATCCCCACGATTTAAATGAACCTTTGCCTTGAGATATAAAACTATTGCCTTTTAAATAAATCTTGGTGAAGGTTTCTTGCGCTACGTCTTCCGCTCCTTCATCAGTTTTCATTACACTTTTGGCTTTTCTCAAAAAAGCATCTTGATAACGATCTAAAATAATAGAAAAAAGCGAAGGCATCTTTAAACTCCTCTGAAACAATTCTTCATCTGCTATTTCGGATAAATCTAATTCAGCTGTTTCTTCAAGTAAGGCCATTTTTTATAGGGCAAAAACAGGGACTTAACCCCGCCTATTTACCCTATTATATATACCGACCTTTTACATTTATTGCAACAGCTATTTTTAATAATAAGTTACTCTCGACAAAATAATTTTTATTAGCTAAGATAGCCAAATTGTTTTTGAATTTTTATTAAAAAAAGCTAAAACCTAAAAGCTGACGCAGCTAGAAGTTAAATATTATGGCAATACTACAATACAATGAAATAAGACCAGGCAAATTCATCGTTCACGATGGCGAGCCGTACGAGGTCATAGACAGTCATGTCGCTCGCACTCAAATGCGCAAACCGCAAAATCAGACCAAGCTCCGTAGCATGCTTTCAGGACGTGTTATAAGTGTCTCCTTCCACGCGTCCGACAAAGCCAACGAAGCTGATATTGATAAAAAACCTATTAAATTTGTTTACGCTAATCGCGGTGAATTTGTCTTTTGTGAAGTTACAGACCCCTCAAAAAGATTTGCTCTTCCGGAGAACATAATTGGACCGGGCGCTAAATTTTTAAAAGGTAATCTATTGGTGGATGCGCTTATGTTTACTGATGATGAAGATGAATCAAAAATAATTGGCGTGAAATTACCAATTAAAATAGATTACAAAGTGAAAGAGGCGCCACCAGCCGTGAAGGGCAATACCGCACAAGGCGCAACCAAAGATGTGGTGCTTGAAAATGGAATTACTATAAGCACACCTCTTTTTATAAATGAAGGAGATATTGTTGTAGTAAACACTGACTCAGGTGAATACGTAGGGCGAAGCGAAAAGAATTAAAAAACTACAATTAACAAAAATCCCACCTACTCGGTGGGATTTTTGTTAATTTATCTGCTCAAGTTTTTCTTGCACCCGCGCTAAAAGTCTCTCCCTAATTTCTTCAGAGAAAAAATTATATTCTTTTATTGAAATAGTTAACGCCTCTAGGAATAAAGTCGGTTGAAATTGGGGATTTTTATCTCGTCCATTATCTGCGCTGGCTATATGTTTTTCCCATAATTCCCCAGCTTGCTTATCGTATATACCTGCCAATTCGGATTTTTTAGTAACATCTTCAAGGGAATTAATATCGTAATAAAAAAGATTTAATCTATCACGAGGCGAATAGTTTGAATTGCCAGAAACTTCCTCAGGCACAGGAATATGCCTTTTTATTTCTTCGTATGATAAAGAAGGTGGTTTTTCTAACATAATTTAACAATTATCTAGCAACATAGGGAAGCAAAGCCATAAATCTGGCTCTTTTTACCGCTTCGGCTAATTTTCTTTGATGTTTAGCGGAAACTCCCGTGCGTTTCCCCGACATTACTCTGGCATGGGGATTAAGAAACTTTTTTAGAAGTTCTGTGTCCTTGTAATCTATATATTTAATATTGTTTTGTGAAAAATAACACTGTTTGTTCATACGGTTGATTTTCTTAACGAGCGACAGCGAGTTTTTGACAAATCACCGTCCCTCCCCACTTTTATAATTTTTTATTTATGTAACCAGCTTTAGGATCGATATCACCAAACCTTACCACACCACCATTTATTAATCAATAAAAGTGGGGAGGGATTAAGGTTTGGTTACCACAGAGCTTCTTTTGAAAAATTCAAAGGAAGCTCTGTGGGCCAATTCGCTTAGAACGGTATATCTTCCGGATTTATTTGTTCTTCTGGATAATCTATTGCCGCCCCATCACTTTCCTTTTCTCCCGCATCTCCTTTAGTTTTTCCTTTCGTCGAAGTTGCTTCTACTCCTTTTGAATAATTACCGCCACCGCCACCAGATTTCGGGCCAAATTGCACTCTGTCAGCTACTATTTCGGTCCTATATTTTTTTGTTCCATCGGTTGCATCCCAACTTCTAGTTTGCATACGGCCTTCTACAAATATGCCGCTTCCCTTTTTAAGGTATTGCGCTACATTCTCTGCTTGTCTACCAAAAACTACTACATTGTGATAATCAACGGACTCTTGTTTTACTCCTTCGGCATTTTTCCACACTCGATTCGTGGCAACGCTTAATGTAGCCACTTGAACACCAGATGGAATAGCCCTAAGTTCTGGGTCTCTGGTTAAATTACCGTAAATTATGGCTTTATTTATATACATGGTTGATTTTCTTAATTTAAGCTTGGTGAAATTTTTGAAAATCACCACCCCTCCCCACTTTTATTAAATAATCTATTATCAATTAATTTAACTGGTTTGATTTCTACACTCTACATTACTATTACATTTTCATCAATAAAAGTGGGGAGGGGTAGGGTTTGGCAAATACCTCACTCAAATTCGGTAGGCCAATTCACTTACTCAATTACTAATTGCTCAATTGTTTTATCCAATTCAGCTTCATCTATTGGTTTGGCTTCTTTCGTCGGCTCGGTTGTTCTTTTTATTTCTTCTTTATGGCTCTGTGGAATACGTCTTTCCTTAGGAACCAAAATATCCTTGGGTACTTCTATTACAATGGAACGCAATCTCTCTGGAATTGTGTTAACCCATTTTTGAAAAGCGTTTATTTCATCTATTTTCATTTCAAAAATAATGAAAGTGAAGAAAGTGGATTCGTATTTTTCTTTTTTGCCACCACCTGATTTGCTTATTTCATAAGCTAAGGGTCGAGATTCTGGATTTTTTGAAGATTTGACTACTCCTCCTATTTTTTCTATTTTTGCGTTAATTTCTGCAAGCTTTGCACTTGCCTCTTCTTCAGTGAGAGTGGGAATCAAATGAATCCCTAGTTCATAGAGTTTTACTTCGCTTTCACTGTCAGTTTCATTTTTTACTTTTTCTTTTAATTCTTTTTTTGCCATCCCGTTAGAAAGTCGCTCGCAAGGTTTCTGACGAGCAACTTCGAATTATAATTTTAAATTGAACTTTTGTCATACTGTTTTTTAACTGATTTCCGTCGTAGCGACTTCCCTGCCCGTTGCAGGCGGGTAACGGGACAAGTCCCATTTAAAATCTTACTTTGGTCGCTTTAATAACGCCTAAGGCCGGGCGAGATATTTGAACACGTGGGGGTAAAGCTATCATAATTATATTTTTAGCGCAACTAAATATTAAACGTTTTTTTAACGTTAGAAACAAGCTGTTTTTCTAATTCATTGAGAGAAAACCCTTTAATTTCCGCTATTTTTTTAATTGTTTCCATTACATATATCGGCTCATTTCTTTTACCACGAAATGGGACGGGCGTAGCATAGGGACAATCTGTTTCGGCTAAAATTTTTTCTATAGGCAAAGCCCTTACCATTTCTTCCACTTCATTTGAAAAAGTAACAACACCGGGTATAGAAACAGAGAATCCTAGAGAAAAATACTTTTCAGCTATTTCCCTTGTTCCTGTGAAAAAATGAATGACGCCACGCAACGTGGCAGAGTTATGAGTTACGAGATATGAGTTAAGAATAGAAATCATATCATCATGAGCATCATTGCCTCTGTTATTTGAGGGGCGGCAATGAACCATAAGCGGTTTGTCATATTTTAAAGCAAATTCTATTTGCCGTATAAAATTCTCCTTCTGTCTCTTTTTTTCTTCACTCGTAACTCCTAACTCGCCACTCTTAACTCCTCTGTAATAGTCCAATCCACATTCCCCTATTGCCACCACCTTTTCATTTTTTACCAATTCTTCAAAATCATTTTCCTCAAAAATATCTTTGGTGTCGGTCGGGTGCACACCAATGGTCGCCCATATATTATCGTTATTTTGAGCCAAATTTACGGCTTTTTTTGAATCTTCAAGTGAAGTCCCCACAGTAATACAACCAAGTTCCTTTTCTTTCATTCGTGCAATTACATCATCACGGTCAATATCAAAATCTTTGCCGTGAATATGCGCATGTGCGTCTATGTATTTCATGTTTACCCACCTAAATTTTATTATAAAACTTATTCATTAAACTTTTGTGATTGAAAAATTTTGGCGGGTTAATCTTTCCGAGGGAAAAGTGGGGTCTCTGGAGATTTATTACTTTCAATCAAATAAATAATGTTTTTTGCAGTGTTAGGAAGAAAAGGTAATAAATTCTCTGCAATATCTCTTAGCTCATTTAAAATGAATATTAAATTGTTTTTTGCTTCTTCTGGTTTTATTTTTATTTTTTTAAATGGCTCTTCAACTTGAATATACCCATCTAAATAAGCAATTCTTGTCCAAATAAAATTCATTACTGAGTTTATTTCAAAGCTATTCATAGATTCATCAAAACTAAAATCTGGACCAGCCACATTTAGCTTTGTATATTTATCTAACTTTATTCCAAAAACTGTGGCCATCTTCATAATACGGCTAACTAAATTACCCAATCCATTAGCTAAACCAGCATTGTAATACTCCTTAATACTCTCTTTTGTTAAATCGCTATCCTCAAATACTGACACATGACGGGCTAAAATATAGCGAGCGGCTTCAGCTCCATATTCATTAATAAGATCGTACGGATCAATTACATTGCCGATGGACTTGGACATTTTCTGCCCTCCACTAGTTATAAAGCCATGAACCAAAATAATGTCTGGTGTTTTTATTCCCGCTGACATTAACATTGCTGGCCAGTACACAGCGTGAAAACGACTTATATCCTTTCCAACAACATGAATCGACTCTCCGTTTTCCCAAAACTTCTGAAATTTCTCGCTATTTTCAGCAAAACCCAAAGCATTTATATAATTTGAAAGCGCGTCAAACCATACGTACATCATTTGAGTATCATCGTTTGGCACGGGAATCCCCCAATTTTTCACTCTTTCTTTAGAGCGCGAAATACTTAGATCATTTAGACCTCCTTTAATAAAACTTAAAATTTCATTGCGACGAGTTTCTGGAACAATTTTTAATTTATTACTTTCAATTAAGTCCAGTAGCTCCTTTTCATAATTTTTAAGTTTAAAAAAATAATTTTCTTCTTCAATTTCCTGCAAAATTCTTCCTGGGTGGAGTGGGCATTCATTATTTACGATGTCTTTATCAGTTTTAAATTCTTCACAACCAACACAATACAATCCTTTATATTTCCTTAGCTCTATATCTCCCTTTTTACACAAATTCCAAAGTTTCTGTGCTCCTTTTATATGCCTCTCCTCAATTCCTGTTTGAATAAAATCATTATTCTCACAACCCAAATCTTGCAGTAGCTTTTTAAAATTTTCTGCTTGAGTTGATACAAATTCTTTTATTGGCACACCTGCGGCTTCAGCTATTTCTACATTTTTTGAAGCATTATCATCCGTTCCACTCAAGAAAAAAACTTCTTTTCCAAGAAGGCGATTGTAACGAGCGATTATGTCAGTTTCTACAAACTCAAGAGCGTGCCCCAAATGCGGCTTGGCATTTACATAGGGAATAGCCGTTGAAATAAAAAGTGGTTTTTTAGGAGACATACTAAAGAATATACACTAAACATTATTAGTTACCATATTCCGCTTCTCAATTTCTTTTTTGCGTTGCACATCATCTATAAATTCTTTGAGGGCGGCGGAAACCGGAACAGAAAGAATAATACCCAAAAATCCTGCCAGTTTTGCCCCAACAATTAAGGCGATAATAACCAAAATTGGCGGAATACCGACAACTTTACGCACAACCAATGGATAAATAAGATGATTCTCAAATTGTTGAATTATTAAAAATAGTCCAATTGTAAAAAATCCAGTCGATGCCCCGCCGTCCACAAAGCCCATAATAGTTGCGGGAACAGCGGCGATTATTGGACCAAATACTGGCACCAATTCAAATACCATCGCAAGTATTGCCAAGAAAAAAGCGTAGGGGACACCCAAAATAGTAAGCCCAAGGTAAACCAAAATACCCACAATTACCCCCAAAATCATTTGCCCCTGCATCCAAAGACCGATTTTTACTTGAGCTCTTTTCCAAAGTCCCACCACATAATCTTGATGGCGCGTAGGCGTAATAACTCTTAAAAAATCATCTATTCCCGTTTCTTGCACCGCAAAATAGAAAGAGAGAACCGTAATCAGAGCCAAACTTAAAAGTCCGCCGAAGAGAACCCCCGTTGTTTTAAAGAAATTTCCCGAAATACTATTTATAATTTCTTTAGTGTTAGAAAATGTGTCCGAAATAGAAAGGCCTTTTGCAAATTGCAAACTTTCATTACCGGTTAGGAATTCTGTGCCTTTGGTAAGATTGCTAAAATCTATATTTCTCAAATCTGGCGGCAATCTTTCTATTATTCCTATCGCTTCATTAAGAAGAGGCGGCACTAGAAAATAAATAGTCCCCATCAGGAAAACGCCAAAGGCAAGATAAATAAAAAGTGTCGAAAGAACTCTAGAAACTTTTATTTTATGAAACCATTGTATAAAAGGTTCAATTGAGGAAGCTATGACTACGGCTGTCAAAATTATCAAAACCAAATCACGCAAATAAAAAATAAGCCAAAATAAAACTAGAAACAAAATAACCCGGACAATAGATCCTGAAGCCAATTGAAATGTTGATCCTTTTATTTCCATCCCATTAGAAAATTACAACTATTAAAATACACCCTGTAACTTCTCATACATTATCTAACAAATCCCATTCATTACAATATCCCCCTTTAAATATAACGTCAATTACCCCGTCTCCTTTGCCTCCACCCTGCCTCCACCCACCCCCCGCCTCCCCGCCCGCTTTTTGGCGGGCGGGGCAAATCTCCTTAATTCCTACGATCGTAGGAATTAAGGAGATTTCAAATTCTTGCCAAAATCAAGTTCTTACCTTTGGCTACCACCGCTAAATATTCCTATAATCCTATTAAAAGCTTCAGCCACATTTTTTTGAATTCTGCCAAGAAAACTTTCATCCTCTTGATAAACTGCCGCGCCAACCGTTGCTGTCGTAGTTCCATTATCTCCAAAACAATTAATGGTATAAGTGGTATCTTCAAACAAATCGGCTGTTAATTCGCTTCCCTGTATTGGTTTACCGCCATTCCAATCTCCACTTGCAACACAAGTAGAAACATTGGTGGCCTTCCACTCAAGGTTGGCTGTGGCTCCCGCTTTTACTATTGGCGTTACATAAAGAATTACTTGGGGTGGAGCGTTTTTTGAAATAGCGTTGGGAGTGACAGAATCAGGAAAAGAAGGGATGGCTGTAGTCTTAGGCGCAGTAGGAGATTCTCCTCCTGTCTTCGATTCTGCCTTTATGTTTGTGTCAGATACCGGTATTTCAACTGTTTCTTCCTCAGATGGAGAAAAGAAATTGGAAATTCTGCTTGTCAAACCACCAAAGAGATTATCTAGGATTCTTGTTACGGTTGGTTCTTCTTTTACAACAACGATTTCAATTGTTCTCGATGCTTCTCCCCCATTCCCCTCACAGTGCAAAGTGTAAACAACGTCTTCTTGTAAAGGAGTGGTGGTTTCTTCTCCATTGACTTGTTTTTCACCTTGCCAATTACCGGAGGCCAAACATTTTGTAGCGTTGGCCACAGACCACTCTATATTTGCCGGATTATTGAAAGGAACAATTGGGCTAGCCACCAAACTAATAACTGGAGGAGAAACTAGGGAAGTTTTACCAGAAGAAATAGCCACTATGTCGCCTTCAGAATTTTCTCTAACAACAGTTGAAGTCAGAGGAACTGGCGTGGGGGCCTTTGGTATAAATCGGGGGGAAGTCCCTGCGGTGGGTTTGGACGGACGAGTGGGAGTTGTTGGGGTTCTTGATGGGCTAGAAGTTGTGGGGATTGCCAAGGCCTGTCTTTCTACTTGCAATGTGCGTAATGCTTCCCCACCGGAACCAGAACAGGCGAGTGTGAATCTGGTATCAGAATTAATGCTTAAAGTAGCATTGCCAGAAGTTCCCTTGGAACCACTCCAACCGCCACTTGCAATACAAGAGGAAGCATTGGTTGAACTCCAAGAAAAACGCACTTCCCCAGCTCTTTCTCCCCTATCCGCTACAAAAAGCATAGTTGGAGACAAGTTGTTTCCTCCAGCTGGAGCCTGGGTTGCGGGAGCCCGGGTTGCGGGAGTAGAAGTTGTTTGTGGCGAAGACCCTCTTCCCACCACATTTACATTAACGCTTCTAGAAACAGACCCACCTTGCCCTGAACAAACCAAAGAATATCTTTTTGAAGAAGTGAGATTGCCTGTTGAGTGTGTTCCAGATATATCCTTTGTTCCACTCCAATCTCCGGAAGCTTCACAGCTACTGGCATTTACAGCTGTCCAGCGCAAGTTAACCGAACTGCTACCAATCTGTGGTTCACTTACATTGAATGTAAGGGTGGGGGCTGGGGTTTGCGCTTGCTCTACTGTATTTAAACTGCTGGAGCAACTTGAGTTTGAGGGGGCTATTGCAGAACAGGAGCCATTGCATAGGGTTGTGCCGCTATTCCTTTCCCCGCAAGAATTGGCGGCAGAATTACAAACTGCACCATATCCGCTTGGATTTGCCGGTATTGAAGCATTACACTGGGCATTGCAACCCATAGTGCCCGTGATTCTTTGACCGCAAGCATTAGCGTCTGATTGGCAAGCTGTGCCAAAACCGGTTGGTAAACTTGGGGCGGAATTTACACTACAAACTTCTCCAGAAAGTGTGCCGGCGGTGGTTTTTCCGCAAGAATTAGCCGGCGATGCGCAAGCAGTGGTTGATACAGGACAACTTGAGTTTGGGGGGGTTACCGCGGAACACGAGCCATTACATAAAATTGTGCCTGGGCCTGTTTGACCACAAGAGTTGGCGCTAGAGGCGCAAGCGTTGCCGTATCCTGTTGGGTTTGGGGGAATCGAGGCGTTACAAACACCACCTACTATTGTGCCATTACTGGTTGCGCCACATGAGTTTTCAGCCGATGTACAAGCCGTGGGGGCGGGCGCCGGACAACTTGAATTTGGTGGCGTATTTGCCGAACACGAACCATTACATAAAATTGTGCCGGGACTTGTTTGACCGCAAGCATTCGCCGACGAGGCGCAAGCGTTGCCGTATCCGCTTGGGTTGGCTGGGGTCGTGGCGTTGCATACTCCTCCCACTATTGTGCCAGGGTTTGTTTGACTACAATCATTCGCTGATGAGGTGCAGGCAACTACTGTTGCAGGGCAACTTGAATTTGGGGGGGTTACAGAAGAGCAGGAACCATCGCATTGAATTGTGCCACTACTACTGGTTTGACCGCAAGAGTTGGCGCTAGAGGCGCAAGCGGTGCCGTATCCGCTTGGGTTTGGGGGAGTGGTGGCATTACACGAACCATTGCATTGTCTTGTTCCGCTAATTGTTTGACCGCAAGCATTCGCCGACGAGGCGCAAGCGGTGCCGTATCCGCTTGGGTTGGCTGGGGTCGTGGCGTTGCATACTCCTCCCACTATTGTGCCGGGGTTTGTTGCCCCACAGGAGTTTGCGCTAGAGGTGCAGGCAATAATAGCCGCCCCCACATTAACAGTAACGCTAGACAAAGGACTGACTCCGCCATTAGCTCCATTGCATATTAAACTGTAGGTTTGATTACTAGTTAAATTTCCCGTGGCAGATGAACCGCTAGCCGCGCGAGCGCCGCTCCAAGCTCCGCTTGCGGTGCAAGAATTGCCGGAATTAGCGTTTGTGGCGTTCCACCTTATGGTCGTTCCTGAACCGTTTGACACACTTGTATCATCGGCTGATAGGGAAATGTCAGGACTTACTGGCGATGGAGGGGGGGCGGGGGCATTTACACTCACTGTAATTGATTGAGGGTCAGTTGTTCCACCGGATCCTGTACAAGTTAAAGTGTAGTTTCTGTTTGCGTTTAAAGCGCCGGTGCTTTCATTACCAGAAGTAGATTTAGCGCCACTCCAAGCGCCACTTGCAGTACAAGTTGTGGCGTTAGTCGCCGCCCAAGTTAGGTTGCTAGATTGTCCGCTATCTATTGTTGTGGGTGTTACACTGAAAGTAAGGACGGGAGCGGGAACAGTTGGCACTGGTGGAGGGGGGGCGGGGGCATTTACACTCACTGTAATTGATTGAGGGTCAATTGTTCCACCGGATCCTGTACAAGTTAAAGTGTAGTTTCTGCTTGCGTTTAAAGCGCCGGTGCTTTCATTACCAGAAGTAGATTTAGCGCCACTCCAAGCGCCACTTGCAGTACAAGTTGTGGCGTTAGTCGCCGCCCAAGTTAGGTTGCTAGATTGTCCGCTATCTATTGTTGTGGGTGTTACACTGAAAGTAAGGACGGGAGCGGGGCAACTTGAATTGGGTGGTGTAGTTGCCGAACACGAACCATTACAACCAATTGTTCCCGGGCTTGTTTGTCCACATGAATTTTGACTTGAAGTACAAGCTGATCCAAAACCAGTCGGATTAGCGGGAGTTGTTGCATTACAACTTCCATTTACTATCGTACCTGTATTTGTTTGACCACAGGCATTAGCTGATGAGGTACAAGTGGTCGCGGGAGGGGCTCCTGTGCCTGGCGGATACACAACTCGAGAAATACTGCCACTCTCATACGGACCAAGTGGGTTACAGTTAATAGTGAAATATTTTGGGGTCCCTGTAAAAACACTAGCGGGTATAACTTCACTCCCCTGAAACCCTATTAACTTATATGGTATTGGGGCACTTTCAGATAGGCCATTCCAACCACTTCCAATCGCAGAACAAGCATAATCACTATTAGTATAAGATGTTGTCCAAGAAACAGTGAGTTGAGTGGCAGAACTAGGCAAGATACCACTTTCAATACCAGCACTATTAGTGCCATAAGGAATAAGTGGAGGATCAAAAGTTAAATTTACAACGGGAGGACTTCTGCTCGGTCCTGATGCTTCGCAAGGTCCCGGTCCAGCAACTAAAACACCTCCGACGCAAACGGTAGTAGCAGCTTTAATGTTAACGTCAGCGAAAGCAGTATAAATGTGAATACCAGCTTCAAAAGAAACATAGGCAACGTATGTCCCTGCACCTAATTGTCCGTAATTTACTGAAAATGTAGTACCACCAGGACACCTTGTTTGGGATCCCAACCTGCTTTGATAATACGGACCACTATTGATATTAGGTGTAACAACATTGATTGGCCACCAGTTAGCCCTGATTATCCACCCCGAAACTCCACCTTGAGTGTCAAGAGAGGGTGGGCATGTATAAGTACCTATTACATTATTACCGCTATCTATGGTAAAAGATGGGTTTATTTCATTAAAATTCCACTGAGCCAATGCTTCATTTGTAAATAGTACAAACAAAGAAATGAAAACGAACGAAATTAAAAGTGAGTACTTTAGAAAATTTTTGGAATTTAAATTAAGCGTTTTAGTCATGCCAATTATTCTATAATACCAAACGAATCTAGAATTTCTTTCCTAGTTTTCTCATCAAGCGAATTTACTTGAGCCATTATTTTACTCTTATCTATCTTTGTAATACTATACCCTGCAACTTTCACACTAATTTCTTCATTAGAAAAAGTTTCTTTTTTATTTAAATCTTTCTCATTAGAGAAAAACGAAACCGAGTAAGCTATTACAAGAAGAATCAAAACTATAAAAATCTGTTTCATAAGTTTAGCTTTTTCAGTTTGGGTCAACATAAATTATAGCACCTTTCTTCACAAAACTTTCTCCTCCAATTTTCTCACTCTGGACGCCAGATTATCAAAGTCCTTACGAAAACTACCTATGTATTTCCCCACCATAACCTCTATATCATCTTTAAGATTTTTTATTTCTAGCTTTAATTCAGATTTAGTCACAAAATTCTTCAAATCGTCTTTGGTAGCCATTGTGCTTTTTATTTCAGCAATTTCCCCACCCACATCAGAAAACCCTTTGGCCACCATAACAGCCAAATCATCTATACTCATACCTTTCTTATTTTTCTTTGATAGAGATTTTTTCTTCATATCTAAAGCTTATTTTCTTTAATTCTCTAGGTATTAAAATAATACCCCTCTATGTATCTTGGGTCAACACAACAATTCACAGTTCAGACCACCCCATAGGACTGTCCTATGGGGTAACAGTTAACTAACGCCCTGAGGTGATCCTAGG
>ERZ1292625.1145-Hain-H41-01um-R1-1145-length-33847-cov-7_pt1 | contig 33847 bp, 27 predicted proteins | sample MGYA00564400_ERZ1292625 | MGnify/ENA primary metagenome ERZ1292625 (study PRJEB36523, sample SAMEA6512639) | groundwater metagenome | collected 2019-01-08 | study: AquaDiva: Metagenomics assemblies of 32 groundwater samples
GGAAAGAATAAAATTCAAGTCACCAGTAAAGCCAGGGAAAACAAGTATTATAAGATATACATAAACCCCGGCAGCAATCAAAAAACCGACATACTTACTCTTGACTATTTCTGCCAACCTGCTGACAGTACCACCAATCAAGATTCCAGCAAACAGCAAAGTTGGAATGAAAAATTTTGATGAATCTCTAAAGGCAAAACCAAAAGGCAAATTAACAATAAAGTTATACCAAGCGCCAAATGGTGGAGTTGTTCCTTTTGATAAGAATGCAAACAGCAAATATAAAACAGTAAATAGAAAGTACTTTTTGTTTTTGTTTACCATAAGTCCTGAAAATATCAGTATCGGCAAAAAACCAAAGTACCATAACGGCTGCTGAACCTTACCAAAAATATTTGCTGGCCAATGGGGAGAAAACAAAAATAGCGGATGCAAAATAGAAGTTAATTGTAAGTTGGAAACCGATAACCTCGTAGTTCCCGAGATGTTTTTAATAAGTGGTAAAAACCAATATAGATTTACTGCAGCAAGTGCAAGTGAAAGTGGCAAAAGATACAATAAACTCTTAAATCTTTTTTCCAAAAGTAGCCACATTGCAAGTGTTAACATGGCAACAATTGCAACCCGAGGATCAGAAACGGAGTTGGCCACCACCACAAAAAGTGCAAGATAGAAATTATTAGTGTTGGCAGCTAAAGAAAATTTTCGAATCACAAGCACTGAAAAAGGGAAAATACCGTAGGCTAAAACCATACCGACCTGTCCACCATCAATAAGCAGTAAGAAATAAGTATTTAAACTGTAGACCAAACTCGCAAAAAAACTTGCTGTTTTTGACAGTTTGACAGATCTGGCGAAAGCATATGCTCCAACTACCGACAAGACAATCCCAGGTAAATAGAAAATACCTGCAGTTAATTGATTTGATGAAAGATTTAAAAATTCAGAGCCAAAACCATATATCAACATTACCGGAGACAACCACAAAAGCAGATTCACACCGCCAAAATTAGTTCCCCTATTAGTCCAAGCAAGAGGTTCTTTTAAAAGCTCCTTCAATTCTTCGGTTACAAAATGTGGTGCATCCCCCCAATTTGGAGAACCAACGATAAAGACATTTCGCAAAACAAGCAAAATTGGAATTATTAATAAAAGTGAAAAGAGAATATTTTTTACTATTTTAGTTATTGTCATTTTTAATTAATCCAAAGATAGACACGAAAAGCAGAAAGAAAAAAAGAAAGTTAGCAATTCTTAAAGCAACTCCTGGGTGGGCTGAAAATAGCAATAAGCCTATTCCGAAAAAACCGGCAAGTGCTATACTAATGGCCAATCTCAACCAATGCATATCAGAAGTATACTAAAAATACTGGCTCCCTTACTACTGGCGACTTTTTTTGTCTATTTACCTTTCATTGTTAATCCAAATTTGTTCGTTGATCGCGGAAACGACTTAACAGAGTTTTTCTGGCCGATATATCATTTTTCCAAGGAGCAGATGTTGGTAACCGGCCAAATTCCCTTGTGGAACAATATATTTTTATCGGGAACACCGCTAATACCAGACCCACAAGCGCCTTTTTTTTATCCTCCAAATATTATCTTTTTATTTCTTCCTTTAAACACTGGCTTTCTCGTCTCCAGTTTTGCCCATACTCTCATGGCAGGTGTCACAGCATTTTTACTGGCGAGGAAAGGCTTTAAATTTGCAACCAATACCAGTATTTTAGTAGGGCTTTTTTATCTTACCTCCCCCAAGTTAATGGGTTATTTGGAAGCGGGTCATGTTGGATTAATTAATTCTTGGGCATGGCTCCCAGTTGTCATCTTGGCTACAATAAAATTGGCAACCAATAGTGGCACCATAAAGCAAAACTTTAAATGGAGTATTTTACTTGCCATTTCCATGGCTGGACTTTTTTTTACCCATTCAATCACTTTTTTACTTGCTGGTTTTGGAAGTGCAAGTCTTTTTATCTTCTTTGTTAAAAAGATCAAAACGATACTTCAATTATTAATCTCCTATTCTTTTAGTGCAGTATTGTGTTTTGGTCTAATTGCAATTTCATTTCTGCCACAGTTAGCGTGGAGCCAACTAACCACCAGAACATTACTAAATGTGCATCCACAAGTCTATCCTAGTTGGAATACGGAGTTGGAATATTTGTCGGCAATCTTTGTCCCCTGGATGACCGAACATGGTATTTTTTCACTTGATTCTGAAAAATGGATTCCACTTGGCACTTCTTTAAGTCTGATTGCTTTTGGAGGATTTATAAAGTTAAAGAACAAACACAAAATAGCTATTGTCCTTTTATCCTTTGTCATTTTACTTATTTCTCTGAATAACCTCTCCCCCATGTATGGCTTATTAATTGACCAGAGTTGGTATGCTTTCATAAGAGTTGCAACCAGAATTTGGTTTATCGTTGTTATGCTCGTTATTTTTTTGGCTGGCTATTTTTTGGATTGGCTGTTCAAAAACAACAAGTGGCTAACATACCCATTGGCAATGATTATAATTACTGAGCAGCTCCTGCTTTCATATAAGTACATTCAAAAACCAGTTACCCCCAGACAAGATATACCACAACAGATATATGAACTTTTAGCAGCCGATAACGACCATTTTAGAGTCTATTGTCTCTCTCGTTGTATTCCCCAAAAACAGGCAGCATTAAGGAAACTGGAGCTAGTAGAAGGTTATAGCACTCTTACCCAACTCAATTATTATAAACATTCTTGGAGTTTAACTGGTGGACACTGGGATTATTATAGTCTGCTAACTCCACCACTAGGGTTGTATTTATTCACCAACCTCCAACCTTCTGCAGAATTACTGGGAGACTATAGTACCAAATATGTTATTTCACCTTACATATTAAACGACAAAAATTTTAGTCTTATAAACAAGTTTGATGATTATTATGTTTATTCAAATAACCTATATCAGCCAAGAGCAAATGTTCCAATAAGTTACTATTCAGCAAATAAAATAATTCTAGATACTACAAAAGAAGGTGTGCAAACCATTATTTTGAGAGAAGTCTATTCTCCGGGTTGGAACGCCTACTTGGATGGCACCCAAAAGACACTTGTTCAAGAAACACCAAATGCTCAACGAGCAATTGAGATTAAACCAGACACCAAATTTGTTGAAGTCAAATACGAGCCCACCAGTTTTCAAAACGGGAGAATTATTAGTCTGGCAACACTTATTTTCCTAGCGGCAAGCTTTTTAGTCTCTAAAGAAAAAATCCACTTCCCAAAAAGTTAGTACTCTAAAATATAAGCACTAAAACCACCTTCCTGAGCTATCAATTTATATTTTGAGTTTAGTACCAAACTTTGGCGGGTTTCACTAACAACAACCGAGTATTTAACCGGCTGGGAAGATACTTCATCTTTATAAAGCCAGGCAAAATCATTATCCTCTGAACTTCTTTGTGGACTGGTGCCATAAACAGAGAACAAATACCGCCAGCCTTCATATTTGTGACAATCTCCCATACCAGTTAATTCAAAACTATCTTGACCGACTACCTGCATAGTTTTAGTTATTAGTTTCTTTTTTGCAGCAAGACCAAAATCATTCCTAGCAGTTGTAACCGTAAACACATTTATACACACAAAAATACTTAAAGCCAAATAGGCAATGAATCTAAACTTTAATTTTAGTTTCTCAATTAAGACCGCAAGCATTAAAAAATATAATGGGAAAAAACCAAGCAAATAGTATTCGTAAGGATTAATAAATTGCGACATGACATAGGGAACTATTACCACCAAACTTGAAAGTAAAATCAGTCTTTTATTTTCCTGCTTCCAAGAGTTTTTTGAAAAACAAAAAACAAAGAACAAGACTGATCCAAATAGTGCTATCAGAAAAGGAGGTTTACTAAAGGTTGAGCTTTGAGATTTTGTGCAAGCATATAAAATTTCATCAGCGTTGTTTTTGTAAGCTGGCAAAAATAACACTCTACCAAAAGAATCAAATGTGCTTTGCAAGTGGTACGGAATTTGTGACTGACGTCCCTTTTCTGAAAGTGTCGATATCAATTTCAGCGGAGCCAAGACATTGCTGGCTTTATGGAAATAATCAAAGACAATCAACGGTGAGAGCATAATTACCAAAGCAGAAAAGGAAAGAAAAATGATTTTAAAATTAAGCTGTTGCCTTCTTAAGTAAGCAATGTACATAGCTACCAAAGCCAACAAGGCTAAAGACAAATGCACATGGAAGATAAAGCCATAAACAAAAGCAAAAGCTATCCACCAATATGCAGATCGTTTTGTTAAATAAAGACTGGCCAGCATCAAAACCGACAAAAGAGAAACGCCTGACGGATAACCTTTTTGATCGTAGTAAACAATCAGAGCTGAAAAGCTATAAAAAATGCTAGCTATTACACCAACTCGCCAATTAAACATTGTTTTGCCAAGCCAAAAAAGAACATAAGTGGTTAGTACTCCTAAAAAAGCACCCAAATAACCCATGACAATGGGGTCACCCTTTGATAAATACAGCAAAGGAGTAAGAACATAGATCCAAAATGGTCCCAAGAACATACCAAAACTGCCCGCACTTATACCGATCCAAATAATGTGAAAATCAGAAATGATTGTCCGAGCAAGGTAGGCTTGGTAGACCTCGTCTGGCGTAAAAGTCATTAAGTTACCAACTGTGGCAAACCTTAAGACAAATGCAGATACTAAAATTACAAATGGGGCATATTTTTTCATATTACTAGAGACGTCTTAAGTTTTTCTTTTTTGGCTAAAACTAATGTTTTCTTTAATTAATAGAATAACTCCAAGTAGTAATGCTTCATATGCATAAATAACTGTTCTTTCTGCCCAGACTTCAATTTTCACAACTCGCAAAAAGGCTGCAAACAACCAAAACAATATTGCAACTGTTAAGATCGCTCTGCTACCAGCGTTTAAAAGTGGAATTGAAACTATTAGGCCTATTAACACTATTATATTAATTGTAATTCTAAGATAAGGATCAAAGTAACCTGCAGAATACAGTAGAAACATTAAAATGATAATCAAATTAAAAACTGCAATTTGAAAATAATGGCCAGTTACCCAGACTTGGATATCCTTTTTTATTTGCTCGGGTATCAAGTTATTCATATAGTTTTTTGGTCTTGTGAATAAATCTAAAATATACAAACCCGCCAATAATTGTGGTTGCTGCCAATAAGGATATTGTCATACCAGCGATAAACAGATTTTGAGGCTCATAATAGATTTCGAAATCGTATGATTCTGGCAAGTTATCCAAATACCAAGCATTGGCATAAAGATTGGTTGAAAAGTGTGGCACGTCAAAATCTAACTTTTTTCCATTACTATTGACCAATCGCATTTTCCAATTGGCAGAATAGTTATCTGAAAAGACAATAATATTTCCTCCCGTAGCTTTGGTGACTTTGCCTCTGTAAAGAGTAGGGTTTACCTTAACAAAAGAGACTTCACCAGGCAAAAGTTTATTAGTATTTTTTTCCAACAATACCAAGTTATTGGTAAATACTTTATACACTGCCAAATCGTCATAAAGTATTTTTGTCCCCAAAGCATCTTTGACCGACGAGACAACCAAAGAAATAGTAGTTTGAGAGTTTGTTTCAACAGGTTGGTAGTAAAAACTAAAGTTCTTCCACTCAGGATAGTTTGGGAATCGCTCAACTTGAGATTTAATCATGTTTTTAGTATTTTGCTGTCTAATGACAATTGCGGCATTGTTGCCATAGATTTGCTTATATTTGACTTCAACCATGTATGGTAGCCTGGGGTCAAATGGGGTTAGTGGCACATTTAAGAAAGCATCTTTACCACTGGCATTGTAACCAACCACAAAAGAAGCTGTGCCTTCAGCAATTTTTTGAAACTCCCCCTCCCCTTCTGTTTCGTATGTCAAAACACTTTGATTAAAGTTACCGTCTTCAATTAAGTTTTTATTATCCAAACCAAAGCTTAATTGATGTTCACCGGCGGCAAGCACTATACTTTCAAAGTGAACAAATGAGTCATCACTGTTTTTAACTCTGAGTTCAACATCCTTTCCATCTAGCTTTACCTTCAGATTCGATCCAATATCCAAGCCAAACTCCTCGAGTTTAAATCTCTCCAAATGCAGTGAGTAGTCTGCTTGCTTTTCAATCTGGAAAGTAAAATCTACTTTTTCCAAATTTCGCGAAGTTAATCTATCAATAAGGTTTGACTTGGTATTTATAAAATCCCAGTAATCAGTTGCTTGAGAATTTCCAGCCACAATTGCGTCAGCAGTAAAGATAGATGTCTTAGCAATGCTACCCACCACACTATCATTTGGGTTAACTAAGATAGATTGACTAGCAAGTAAACCGAGAATTTTTTCTCCCTTAGTGTTTGATCGGTCAAAAAATATTTTGTCAGCGGTATACATTTTGGCTAATTTGTTAGTAGGAAAATCCAAAAACTCCCATTTTCCAAAGACAGCTAAGTGCTTTTTGTCGGCTATACTTGCAGGTAGTGGTAAGGACAACGTAGTTTGATCTTTTTTGTCCCACAAAACACCGACATTTAGTTTGTTTGCAATCAAACTTGCCGAGCTCAATTCGTCTCTTTTGACTGTTCGATAAAATTCTGCTATTACTCTGGATATTGGAAAATCAGCTTGGTTGAGAGAAGAAAAGAGTGTTTCTTGGTTTGAAATTAAACCCAAGACTGAGTCTACGCCATTGTAACCCCAAGAGAATCTTTCAATTTCGTCATTTGGATAACCAATAACCCTGGTTTCAAATTTTGATTCATTCAACCACTTACCTGCATCAAAAACGTAAGTTGGAAAGTTAATCAAAAAATTGTCCGACATTGCCGGTCTGTATATTCTGCCCATCACTAGTGGATAGTTATAAACAAGATTTCCTAAAATCAACAGCAAAACTACACTATTTAATAGCATTCTAAGTGTCTTTATTTGTTTAATCTGCAAGCTGTTTAACTTTTGCATCTTTTCTGAAAGAGAGTAAAAAAGCAGCGAGATTAAGCCAGCATATGACAGAAAAAGCAAAGGCGTAAAAATATACCACGGACTTCTAAAGAGACTAAAGAAAGGTACTTTAGTTACCAGGAACCTGAAAACAACACCGGTTGGGCTGTGCGTACCAGCTCCTAAAAATAATCCTAAAACCAAAGCGATTGAAAATGCCAAGTAATAGAGTTTCTTTTCTTTTTCAAAAAAGATAAAGGATAAAATTGACAGAAAAAGAAACACCAAGCTAAAGCCAATGAAAAAAGGATTGTTGAAATACCGATAGGCGTAAGGAATATACAAAGGTGTATTAGTAGAAGAATCAACCGCATACCAATCCCAAGCTCCTTGAAGTCTGGCGACATTTAACAAACTTGTATTTTCTGACAAACTATCAATCCAATTGGTGTAGCCTATGCTTTGGATACTGGAAGTTGCCGTGATACTTTTAAAAATATAGTTTGTGGTAGGTAATATCCAAAACAAATTGACAACAAAGACAATTGCGTTAACAAAAAGGAAGTACTTGGCTTTCTTAAGAACATTCTGCCAAGAAAAATCAACAAATAGTGATGCCAGGAAGAAAATAGCTAAGGAAAATAAGCAAGTAAGAAAGTAGGCTGGGTTAATTCCTGCACCAGACAACGAAATTCCACCAACCAGCGCCAGCAATCCAGCTTTGGCCAAATTTATTTTCCCTCCAACCAGCTTTAAATAAATTGAAATCACCAACGGTATTGCAGCTACTAAAGCCAAATTAGCAACTTTGACGTTTTCCCAGGTATTGAAAATATAAGTGTTAAAAGTATAAAAAACTACGAAAAGGATCTGTAAAATCCTTTTTTTAGGAAGCATAGTTTTTGCCAGAAAAAAACTTGAAAAAATGATGGCTGCAAACCAAAAAATAAGTGTAAATATCTGTACCTGTTGCAAACCCAAACCAAGTTTATATGGCAGAAACTGCAAAAAATGAAAAAACAATCCAGCCATTGAAGAAGAAAAGTCCATTCCTGCGTTCACTACAGAATTCCAAACAAACAATCTTCTGGTAAACCAAATTTCTGGATTTAGTGGGAAGTTAGTGTCAGAACCATTTATCAATATTCCTGGACGGTTAATTAGCCAAAAAAGAGGAATCAAACTCAGAGAGACTAAAAACAAGTAAGGCAAATACTTTTTTAAAAATCTGATAATTAGTATGTTTTTCATTTGTCTAGCTCGAGTCTGACTTCTGGTGTTATATCAACCAATTCTTCGGTTCTACTTATCCACTTAAAAGCAATAATTGCATCAGCTGGCAAATTATATTTCTCTTTCATCTCGTAAAGCAACAGTGGTTCTCGAACAAAACCAAAACCCACCTCCCCAACCTCTTTGTATCCTTGAGCTTCTATTTCCCAAAGGAATCTGTCTTTAAAAAATTCCTTGGAAAATTTCTCTTGTGGATAATACCAAACTAAGAGAGTTTGACCCAAACCCGACTGAAAAGGCAATATCTTCTGATCCTCAGGGAGGCCATAATACGATTTGTCACTTTGGATATAAAACAGTGTTTTCATCGGTAAATCTGGATAACGATTTTTAATCTGCTGTAGTATTTCTCTTCGTATTTTCCCTCGTTGAGTAAAAATTATTAATTCACAGTTAAGCCAAAAGATATTTGCACCAAAAAGAATCACAGTAATTGCTGTCGTAACCCAAACCTTGTTTGTGTAAAAGTTGGTCAGAAAATAAGCAACAACAATCGCCGATCCAATCGAGATAAAATACAAGTTTCTTGAGTCAACTGTAAAAACTACTCCCGAACGTTCTGGAGAAAAAGCAAAAATAACTGAATTGACGATTATCCAAAGAAAGGAAAATAATATAATAGGTGATTTCCTTTTTTTAACAAAAAATACAAGACCTGTAAGTAGAATTAAAACTGCAAGTCCCAATGAAATCATTTCCATTACTCTTTTAACAACAAAAACTTCAAATTGTGGACTGCCAAAACCACCTGTTAGAGTGTCTGGGAAAACCAGAGCAACTTGATCTGCAACCAACCTTATTAGTCCAACTGGTACGGTTGACTGAGAAATCGATTTGAATGGAATCATCCCAAAGTTATAAACCAATTTACCAAGTGATTGGGTTTGTGTAACAAATTGACTCGCAGGCTCATGTGGAGCGAAAAACATTAAGATTCTGGCAAATATGTACACTAGACAAAAAGTTACAAGTAGGGTTAAGTAACGTCCTCGATTTTTCTTGTTTTTGGTACCAAAAAGGAAACAAGCAAAAAAATATACAACAAATAAACCAAAGGTAATTTCCTTAAAAAGAAGAGAGACAAAAAACAATCCAATCGCTAAATAAAATTTCCGACTGCTTTGTTTATTTGACATCAAAAAATCGAAAAAAGAGATTGTTGATAGCAAACCGAAAATTGTTGCCCCATGTGTTCCAATGTTGGCAACTACCCACGCCGTCCCCTGATAGCTACTAGCAAAGAGAGTAAAAAATGCAGTAGCAAGAATTGCTGGCTTTTGTTTGTTGCTAAAAATTCGTTTAGCAAGCCGATAAACCAAATTGATTATAATTAAGTGTGAAGTTAAACTAACTAACAAAAATGCCTGATAGTTCATTCCCCAGGTGTTATAAAGCACATAAATCACCAAATCACTTAACGGATCATAGTGGCCAATTGAAGGAGAGAACAGGGTCGCCAAAAGGTTGGGTAGGTCCTTTCCCGTTAAAAGAACGTAGTCTGTAAATCCATACCACTCATCTTGCTGAAAAAAACCGTTAAATAATCGTAAATATGGAACTAGCAGAACTAAAGTAAACAAGAAAATTCTCAAATTTTCATTTCTAAAAATGGTTTTTAGTTTTTGTCTTATTCTCATAATTTATTCCTTATCTCTTCTGTAATATCTATAACTTCACCAGTTTTTGAGTAATACCGATAGGCTATTACATTCTGCTTAGAAAGTTTATTTTCAAGAAGACCTTTCTTTAATAGTTCAAGATCTCTATAGTAACCAAATCCTTTACCATCAATCTCTAAATATCCCTGGTCCGTTATGTCTCTTAGAAAGACTTTACCATCTACCAGTTTATAAGGATAGTCTTTTTTAGTCTGGTAGATAGTCATTAAATTAAAGCCAAAGTTAATTTGAAAAGGAAAAATTGTATCCTCTTCTGACAAACCATAAAAAGCCTTATCGCTTTCAGTATAAAAAATCGTCTTATCCTCAATCATCGGATGTCCAGTTTTTATTTTGTTGAGAATTTGTTTTCTAATCCGTCCCTGGTCAGAAATATTAACCACTTCTTTGTTTAACCAAAAAATATTAACTATCAGCAGAGGCAAAAATAACAGCAAGTAACTGTACTTCTGAGAATTTTTATTAAAAAACATCTGCACTAAAGAAATAAGCATCACAATGCTGCCAAAAGTCGGCAAATATAGATTCCTGGAATCAATTACAGGAATACTTGCAGATCTATAAGGAGAGAGTGCATAGATAAAACTATTTATCACAACAAATGCAAAACCCAAAAAGGCTACTCTAGTTTGAATTCCGTTTCTGTTTTTTTTGAAAGCAAAAAAGAGAAACACACAAATCAAAATAAATATCACTATCTCTAAAACAAAGAGTGTTATATTCTCAACAAATAAGTCAAACTGAGTTGTGCCAATACTTCCGGTGAACTCCCACGGAAGTATGCCAGTTAAAAATCTGGAAATAACCAAAAGCTGGCGTGGTGGTATAAGGGTTTGGACAAGTATTTTTATTGGGAATGTCAGTAAATTAATCGCAATCTCCAAATATGATTGGGACTGAGTCACAACTTGGTCCAGAGGATGAGATCTAGGAGCAAAAATCATACTAACTCTTAAGAGTAGATATGTAAACAAGCTTGCAAAAGCAACACCTGTGACATACTTGACATTTTGCTTCTTTTTACTATACAAAAAATACATAACTGGAATAAACAGAAAAAATCCAATTGTAATTTCTTTAAATAGAAGTGAAACAAATAAACAACCCATTGCCAATAAGTAATACCTCTTGCTCTCCTGATTAATGTAACTTACAAGAAAAATAAGGCTTGCCAGTCCAAAAATAGTCGCTCCATGAGTGTTGATGTCTGCCAATGGCCAGGATGTTGCTTGATGGCCCGATGCATTAACACCAAAAAGTAATGCACCCAACAAACTATAGTTTTTATTCTTGGTCAATTTAGAAAGCAATAAATAAACCAAGAATACAACCAATAAATGTGCCACTATACTTGCGTAAGTATAATATTGATAGTTAAAGGAAAACCAAGAAATATATACTTGCACCATTAACTGGTGTAACGGTACAAAGTGTGAAATATATGGGGTAAAAGCAATCTTTATCAAATTATACAATCCGGTGCCTTTTAATGACATATTTCTTGTCACTCCAAAAATCTCATCGTGCTGAAAATAACCTTTTGAGATTGGCAAATATAATAAAGTGATGACAGTCAACACTGCCAACACGAGCACAAATTCCCTAACGCGTCTAAATAAAGAAATTTTTGACAACTTGAGAAACATTTTACTTTCTTTTTTCATTAAATTTATTGATTAGATAATAATAAACAAATCCACCAATAATCACATCAGTTTCCAACAAACTCACCACAGGCTGATACATTCCTACCCAAGTTCTATTCTTTATACATTTGTATATTCCTCTCACAAGTTCAGGAACGAAAAGATGGACATATATAATCCAAAGAATTATTTTTACCACATCGCGCCAGCTCTTTAAATTAAACCAGATGTAAGATCTTTTGAAACCCTGACCAAGATAATTCTTGCTAATATTCCTTAGTCTTTTTTTAAGTAAAGTTTTTAGATTTGGAGTGACATCGTGATAAAGTCCAACATCAACATAGGCAAAATACTTATAGCCAAGCCTTACCAGATGTACTAAATTGTCCAAATCCATAAATTTATTACCTTGATACTTAACACTTTCGGCAACTGCCGCTCTTCTAAACAAGCCCATTCCCTGAGGGGGGGATTTTGTTTGGCGTATAAAGGCAAAGTATGTAACCTTTTCTTTTCTTGTGATAAGTTTTATCAAACCCTGGCGAAAAAACTTGATAAACAGGGTCTCGCTGAATCGGTCCCAAAGTGAGAAACTTTGTTAGTGATGATTCATAGCCTTTTACTTTGTAACGCGTTACCGAAGCAACAATTGTCTTATCCATCATTAACGGATAGGTCATTGCAATAAACCAGTCCCTACTAATCATTCTCATATCTGCATCCATCCACATAAACAGTTCTCCAGTGCAAGCATCAAAACCAACCCTTTTACTAACCTGAGTATCCTTAATCGGATTAATAATAATCTTAACTGGATATTTTCTTGCTAAACCCAAGGTTCTATCCACTAACCCATTATCGACAATAATTACTTCAAGCATATGTTTGGGATAATCTTGAGAATATATAGAATCCAAACATTCAACTATGTTTTTCTCTTCATTAAATGTGGGAACAATTATAGAAATTTTTGGGTGCATTTAATTGGTGTCTCCCTTATAGAATAAATCTCACTTACTTTTTTTCAATTTAACAACCAAGCTGTAAGAAAGATCTCCAGCATCAATTTTGTTGTCCAGATAAATGATTTTAGAAAGGATTTTACTTCTCTTTTTGAAAAGAACTACAACAAAAAACTCCATGATAAGCAGTAATGGCAACATTAAAGAATAATGCCAGTGCCTGATAATCGTAAATCTTTCCTTTGTTAAATCCTTAACATCTTTTAAAGAATAATGCGTATGCCAGTTTTTTCCCAAAGTAAAATCACCAAGCATTTTTTTCTTTTTCTTGCTAACAAATTCACTTCTATAGGCTTGCTTACCAAATACTACGAAATAGATCAACTTATGTAACTTCGGAAAAGCAAATTTAAAATTACCAGAATCAAAAATCCCAAAAAGACCCTTGTTTAGAATATACAGGTATAAAAACCCACCTGGTTTTAGTATTCGATATATTTCCTTTAAAGTGTCTTCTTCACTTGCAACATGCTCTAAAACTCCCATCATTGTTACGCAGTCAAAAAAGTTTGATGGATATTTTGTCTTTTCACTCGGAGAAATAGAATTAAACTTAATTCCCAAAACCTTTTTAGCACTTTTAATCTTCTCAGTATCGATATCACACCCGCAAACTTGCGTTGCAAGCTTAGTAAAATTTTGTGTGAAATGTCCATTACCACATCCAAAATCTAAAATTCTTGAAATCGGTTTATTTGAGCTTTTTTTCCAATTTTGAAGATCAGCCAATACAATTTTCTCCGCATATATTGGTGTGTATTTAGATTCTTCAGTCATTAGGGTTTGCGAGCAACAATTATCACATCTGATGATAAACCTGGGAATAGGGAGAAAAACTTGTCAAAAGGTCTCATGAACTTTGGCAAATAAGTCGCTTCTCCCCCCATGACACTAACAATTCTATATTTGTAGAAATTCAAAATGTCTACCAAAGCTCTTGTTGCAAAAACACGAATATGACCAATTGTATCTCTATTGCCAGTTAGCTTTCTTGTAAACGATAGTCCTAATGTCTTATCAACAGTACTCACTTCTGTAAAAAACGGTTGAAAACCAAAAAGAAAAATGACTCTATTGAACCAGTTAGTAAGGTTGGGTGTAGAAATAATAATTAGACCGTTTCTTTTAAGCACTCTTTTTGACTCCAAAAGGAAGAAATCGGGATTTACAAGGTGTTCAATTGTTTGGATAGAAACAACAGCATCAAAACTTTCAGACTTAAACGGCCATCTTTTCTCTATATCACCAACTCTCGCTTTAATGCCTAATTTTATAGCATTATTAATTCCTGCTTCGTTTAAATCGATTCCATAAACATCATTTCTAAAGGTATCCTTGATTTTGGCCGCAAATGAGCCAACACCGCACCCAACATCTAAAACTTTTTCTCTTTTAATTAAGTATTTGCCAACCTTATTTATTATTCTCTCGGATTCCAGTTGCTTTTCAACAAGAAGATTCTGTTTTGAATATAATTTCGTGTATCTTTTTTGATTGAATGTATCCATGTTTTGGTCTAATTAAAAACAAATACGACTACGACTTTACTGCTACAATTATAAATCCTTTTGAAAAATTCCAAAAGTAAGGTGATAATCTAATGAGCTTTATTCCCAACTCAACCACCTTCCTATATACCTTTCCTCCCGATCCACAACCTAAATACTCAGCTTGCGAGTCAGATGGCAAAATAAATTCATATCGACATGGAAACTTGTCAAAGAACCGTTTCATACCAAAGTAGGACTTAGCATATGAATAATCCTTGTATGACTCCCCTTTGCCAAAAATCTGCATATATCTATTTGCCAAAACCAAAGGAAGCCAGCCTAAAAATGGAAGTAAATAGTGCTGTTCGATTGGCCACCATTTGTTGGGCGCAGTTAGGTACAACACCCCCCCAGGTTTTAAAAGTTCAAAAATTCTATTAAATGACTTTTTAGCTTCAGGCATGTGCTCAATAGTAGTTATGCTCATAATCAGATCAAATTTTTCTCTAGATTTGAAGTCTTCTATTTTCGAATTAACAAATAGTAAATTTTTTTTGTCTTTTTGATTTTGAATAGCCTTTTGATAAGCTGGCGTAAATGGTTCCACTCCAACGACTTTACTAACAAATTTGGCCATTTCTATAGAGTACTCACCTGAACCACACCCCACATCAAGAACTCTTAATTCATCAATATTTCCAAGAGAATGCCTTTTGGCTTGCTTTAAAATCTCTTTCACCGTCGATGAAACTACTTGGCCAGAAAACAAATCCCTTTTTCTTCTTTTGTAATACCTTTGTTCCTCAAACATGTGTATATTAAAACTAACTTTGTCTATTCTATACTAGTTATCGCTAATCTACTATAATACCTTAAAATGATTCATAATCGAAAATTAAACCCTATTTTTGACTCTAAGCCTTCAGTTGGACATAGATTAAATTTAAAACTCTCATTACCATATATCAAAAATAAACATGTGCTAGATGTAGGTTGCTGGGCTGGTCAGTTTGAACAGTTGGCACTAAAGCACGTAAGTAAAATTACCGGTATAGATCCAGAGAAGGAAGCTATTGACTACGCCAAGAAACAAATACCTACAGCTTCATTTAAAGTAGGCAGCGCGTTAAAAATCCCATATCCAAACGCAAGTTTTGATGCTGTTGTTTTTTGTGACGTAATCGAACACTTGCCGATAAATACAGAAAAGAAAGCTCTAAAAGAAATTTCGAGAGTCCTTAAGTCCAATGGCAAATTGATACTGGCAACTCCCAATTCTCACATTTTATCAATACTTCTGGATCCTGCTTATTTTTTGATCGGTCACCGACATTATTCTTTAGACACATTGTACAAAATGTTAACAGCGACTGGTTTTAGAGTAGTTTCAACGTACCAATCAGCTGGCATCTTTCGCTTGTTAAGTTCATTTATTGACGCACTTTCGAAGAAATTTACAAATAAAAAGTTCGTTTACCCAGATTGGTTTAAAAACAAAATTGAAAACGAGCTTTTCTCTGGTGGTTTTGCTCAAAACCACATTATAGCCCAAAAGCTCCCTTAGATTTCTTAACTGCATTCCACCCCAGCAACGATCGTACTGAACTTGTTAAGATACTTCTTCCAGTTTTGTCCACAACAAAGTTGAACAGGATTACATCTGTAGTTGCTAAAGCGACAATAGGCTCCATTAACAACACAAGATCCTTGTGTTTTAACGCTCTAGCAACACCTCTAACGAAAGCAGGAAAAATAAGATTTACATAAACTATCCACAAAATCATTTTTGCGACATCCTTTTTATTGTGTACATCCAACCAACGATATTCAGTTGTTTCGTTTTCTGGAAAGTAATGCATTTTCAAATTTCTAATCCTTTTATTTAGTAAATGTTTCAGGTTTCTGGCATGATGGTGAAAAAGGCCAGCGCTTGGAACATAAGCAAAAAGATCATAACCCTTCTTAATGGACTTGATAACTAAATCATGGTCGAAGACTCGTACTTGTTTCCAACTCTGAGTCTTTTTTAAAAAATCAATCCGATAAAATTGCCTACCAAAAGGAGGAACTTTACCAAGAGTAAATTTACACATAATATAGCCTTTGTTTTTACTTATAAACGAATCTTCAACAGACGGGGTTAGAAATTCATACAATGGGTCACATTGAGCTGGGTGGTATGAGATAAATCTGGTAATCGATGGTTGATCTTTACGAGGATACTTTCTAGTAAAACTCGCCATGATGTTTTTATTTTCGATTAATGGTTTGAGCATTTTTTGAAAAAACTTATTTCCACGCAGTTCGATATCCTGATCTACCATGTAAGTAAAGTCGCCAGTGGCTTTATGTAAAGCTATCGCCCAATTACCATAAACATCACCTTTCTTGTTAACAGTTACTTTAGCTCCAAAGGATTTAGCAATTCGAACACTGTCGTCTGTAGAACCGTTGTCTACAACTATTATTTCAATCTTTTTCTGAGGATATTTTTGTCTTCTGACAGATTGTAGGCATTTTGTTAGATACTGTTCTTCGTTTAAAGTTAACACTATTATCGATATTTTAGGCCAGTTGAAAGCTTGTTTCATTATGTGATTGTAGTTTTATATACCTGACTAGTCAATTGATATTTTGAGTGCTACACTCTGAACAATTATGGGACAAGAAAGAACAAATATTTTAATTCCTACCCAACGCGCACATTTTGATGATGGTGAGCTACTCGCTATTCAAAAGGTCTTAAATAGTCGCTGGACTGGAAGAGGGCCGATTACTCAACAACTCGAAAGGCAATTTCTGAATTTGACTGAAGCACAATATGCAATTGCTGTTCAATCAGGAACAGCAGCACTACACCTTGCTTTAGAAGTAAGCAAGGAATTGGGAGTAATAAATCCAGGCCAAAAAGTCATTGTTCCATCTCAAACTTTTGCAGCAACAATTCAAGCCATTGACATGTCTGGTCTTACTCCAGTGTTTTGCGATGTACAGCCCAATACTCTGAATATGGATCCTTGGCACTTGGCCCAACTGATAGACAGCGAAACAAAAATTATTTTGCCTGTACATTACCGTGGTGAAGTTTGCGATATGGATACGATTATGGCTGTTGCAGGCAGATCAAATCTTTGGGTTGTAGAAGACGCAGCTCATGCACTCGGATCAACTTACAACGGTAGACCAGTTGGATCACTAGGTCACATTACTTGCTTTAGCATGGATCACATTAAAAATGGAACAATGATTGAAGGAGGCATAGTGACAACAAATATCTCAGAAGTGGCTCATTTAGTTTCGCGAATGTCAAACTTAGGTTTTCATCAAGGAGAAATACAAGGACGAGGATTCAGATACCACGCCACAGATTATAACGCTGCCGTTGGAACAGTACAGCTTGGCCGATTGGAAGAATACAAAACAAGAAGGCGAGAAATTGCTCATCGTTACCAAGAAGATTTAAAAAATATACCAGGACTGGGACTGCTCGACATTTGTTTAACTGATACAGTCCCTTTTATGTATGTTGCTTTAGTTACTGACAATAAACGGGATGGCCTCAAGGACTTTCTTCAAGAAAGAGGAATTGAGACATTAGTTAGATATGATCCAAATCATCTGCAACCCTATTTTGTTAATAAATTTGGACCAACTTCTCTACCAGTTACAGAAGAAACCTATTCTCAATTGTTGGTGCTTCCTTTATTTTATGAGTTAACAGATAGTCAACAAGGTTATGTAATTGAAAGCATTGAAGACTTCTTTTCAAAGGTATAATTTTCCAAAAATTATTTAATTTGCTTTGACAATTCTCTCTATTAAACATACAATGCATAGACCATGACAGCAGATAGACCACGTTGGCCAACACCAGAAGAATTAGTACCAGCCCCTGCTCCTCAACAGATTCTCTTAGATGTCACCAACCGATGTCCTTTATCGTGTAAAAGATGCCCCCAACCTATTTTGAGAGTTCAACCTGAATACCGTCCGGGTGATATGTCACTAGAACTTTTTCAAAAACTTGCAGATCAAACTCCTCAAAATACAATTCTCACCATAACTGGTGATGGCGAACCACTTGTAGTCCGAGATCTCCCAGAAATGGTTAAGTATGCAACCGACAAAGGTATCGTAGTCAGAGTTATAACTTCGGGACTCATAATGAGTGAGAGAACAATGACTGAATTACTTAGGGCAAATATCGATTTTCTTGATTTCAGTCTAGATGCTGCAACTGCAGAAACCTACGATCAAGTCAGAATGGGATCAAACTTTGAAAAAGTAGTCGGACACGTAACTAGGTTTTTGGAATTAAGACAACAAATCCAAGGTGAGGATCCTAACACAAAAGTCTTGGTTAATATGATTGATCAACCAGAAACTCATACAGAAATTCTCCAATTTTTTGATATGTGGGAAGATAAAGTTGACAGAGTCTATGTGAGGCCACTTCATTCCGTAGCTGGTTTTGTTCCATTAACCAATTCACCGGAAACCGGCAATAGTCCAGACAGAATTCCCTGTAGAGTTCTTTATGACAGACTAGTGGTAGACCATAAAGGCAACGTTTTTTTCTGTCCTTTGGGCTGGGGAAGAAAAGAAGCAATGGTGGGGAACATTACCACACAAACCGTATCTGAAATCTGGCAAGGTGAAACGTTAAATTCCATTAGACAATCTCATATTGAGCATGCAATAAATAAAAGTGTTCTTTGTCATGATTGTCCCGATTGGAAATCATTTCATTGGGATCAAGCCTCAGGAAAATATTTAAACCAACTTTTACAGAAAGACTAATCAAATGCACAATGACTGAAATACAGGGAGAAGGAGTGAGTGTTCACATCAGACAACCAGCATATCTTCCTGGAATTGTCTATTTTGATCAACTTCTAAAAGCAGATACACATGTTGTATATGATAATGTGCAATATGAAAGACGCCATTGGGGGAATAGAAATAAGATTCTCAATACTTCAACACCAGAGGGCTGGCAATGGTTAACGGTTCCTACAATACAGAAAGGAAAACGAGACCAATGGTACCAAGATACAAAAATAGACAACACTAAAAATTGGGCGCTAACCCATTGGAAAGCCATATCCACAAATTACTCTCACGCACCTTTCTTCAAACTTTATTCTGACTTTTTTGAAGATTTATACACAAAGCACCATTGGGACAACTTGGTAGATTTAGACATGCATATTATTAACTACCTTAAGGCACAGCTGGGAATAAATACAGAAATTGTTTTATCCTCTACTCTTCAAGTAGGTACAAATTTTGCTGACAAGAATCAACGATTAATTGAAATAGTTAAAGAACTTGGTGGAACTACTTATGTGACTGTCAAAGGGACAAATGGCTACATCGACAGTGACGATTTTGAAAAGGAAAGAATTGAACTTCTCTGGCATCAATTTAGCCATCCAACATATCCTCAATTTCAAGGTGGATTTATTCCAGGTCTTTCAGTTGTAGATTTACTTTTTAATTGTGGGCCAGCAAGTGAGTCAACAATGAAAGAGAATACACAAGCTCCTACTACAAAACCTTTCTAGGTTGGTTTATCTATCCAACTTCTCTCTAAAAATACCATCTATAAAATTAATACCGTAAGATATGTGTGTCATGATTATACCTAAAGAAACCAAGAATGCATTAACCAGATTCGTTTTTCCTATTACCGATGACATAGCCACTAAGATAAACGAAGCAAACAATAGAACATAAAACACCAAAAACATTTTATCGAAATAACCAAACAGGGGTGTAATAAATACTCCTAGCGTCAAAATTGAAGGTAGAAAATAACTCAAGCGTCTTGATGTTTGTGGAAATTTTTTGGCAAAATAACCTCTATGTTTACCAATGTTAGCAATTTGTTTTAAATAAGGTATGAACAAGGCTCTTCGATGATGGTAAACAACAATTTCGGGATCATAAATTATTCTAAAACCAGCCTTAATTATTTTCAGACACAAGAAGGTGTCTTCCCCTCCATAGAAATGGCTACCATAACCTCCCACCTCTTCCAACGTTTTCTTCCTGACTATTAAATTATAGGCTGGATAGTCATCAACAAACTGCATTTTTCCTTTGATGAAGCGATATTGAGCATGGCCACCACAAAAAAAAGATCCATAAACTAGGCCTGTGAGCTGTTCCCAATAGCTATCTTCCTTAGGAGTAATTCCTGGACCACCAACAGCAGCAATTTCAGGGTGCTGAAAGTGGACAATTGCATTTACTAGCCAGTCTTTGTCTGGGTAAGCATCATCATCAATGAAAGCACAAATTTCGCCTTTGGCTTTAATTATAGCAATATCTCTTTTTTCAGCGGGACCTGTTCGTTGCTTACCTGTTAGTATTAATCTGGTTTTTGGGTTATCAATCTTAACTGGCTTGTCACAAACTACCAAAATCTCGTAGTTTTTGTAATTTAATTTGTTAAACTTTTTTAAGTCACTAAAAAAACGACTTTCGATAACATAGAGCGGGATTATAATACTCACTTTTGGTTGTTTATTCATAGAACTACTTTAATTAGTCACCTTTATAATTCAAGTTTCTTGACCATATTCTTCCAAATAACATCTCGACCGGCACATTAGTCGATTTCAATTTAAGTTTTTCAATGGCTGTCCCCCCTGCAGGAATTACAAACTTATACACAGATGACTGGTTGTTAATGTTTACCAGAACAAAACTATTTTCAGTTGAAAGCCAATCTTTGCTTTTATCAGTTTTCCAGTAGTATTTTATTTCCACCTGATTACCAAGATTTACCAGAGTGGAAACATATGCTTGCTTGTCTGGAACAAAACCAAAAGGATTGGCTAGAAACTCTTCTGCTAAGCCAATATCTAAATTCTCAAATTCTGCACTAACTGGCCAAATCTCAGAGATACCAGGGGAATCTCCTGAAACTGAAGATTGCATACTGAAACGCATGAACCTGGCAGACTGTTTACTAAACTTTTCAAGGTTTATTTGTCCAGCTGGAATCCGTTTGTTTTGGGCAACTTGCTTAACTTGTTTCCAGTTTTTGCCATCAACTGAAGTTTCTATTTTATAACTAGTTGGACTATGGGCTTCATAGCCATTAATCCAGGCTAAGCCAGCAATATCTGTCATCTTCAACATATCAAGTGTTATAACAGCTTCTTTGCCTTCTTGCCCCCACAAGACTCTGTCTGCTTGCCATACTGTAGCCAAAGTGTTGTCTGTTAGGAAAGTTGAAATATTTTCTCGCCAGTCACTGCTGGTGGTTAGTTTTGTTGTTTTTTGGAAAGCAGATTTTTGTTTGTTGTATGCGAAAGCTTGCTGTCTTAAGTTTGTATTCTTAGCTACCTGATTTGAGAGAAGAAGAGCATTGCTGACATATGGAAACTTTAGACCATTAAGGTCAGCAGTTTTTGCTGACAATTCAAGAGTGATTTCGACTGGAGTTAACCCAGATAATGGCTCATCAAAAACAACAACTGTCTCATTCGTTTTAGTGTTATCAACCTTCCTCTCCTGTAGTTGTCTTGTATCTTTTGCAAAAAGCAGCTTTCTTGAAGTAGTTGTTGTATCAATCAGTTTTCCAGGTAGGTAGAAAAACGTATAAACATCTTTAACAGCTATGGGCTTATCATGAATATCACCAAACTCACTAGCTTTCAATAGTTCAACCAAATCGTCGTATTCAGTAACTCGTCTAATGTCATATCTATCAATACCATAATTCCAAGCAATGGCTGTTTCCTCAGGCATTTGGGCAACTGAAAAAGTATCTGCAAATTCTTGTCTTGCATCTTCGGCAACATCAAAGTAGACAATGTCACCTTGTTTGAGAGTTGGCACAAAAGCTTTAAGATCCTGGTAAAATTTTCTTGGTGGATTGGAGCGCGTCTCAACAATTTTTCTTTGCCAAGCAACTGCATTCACTAAATTACCAACACCAATACCAATAACTAAAAATAAGAGGAATTTGTTTTTGATATCACCTTGCCTATCAGTAATTACTATAGCAATCAAACCAGACAGGGCAAAAAAGGAATGGGCAAAGAAACGATTACTAGTTTCATAGGCAACTGTCGGTTGATAGGCTGCATAGGTAATCAAGTTAACCAGCAACCAGAAAAGGAAAAGTAAATACCAATTCCGTTTTTGGCTTCCCACTTTTACAATCCCCCAAAATAACAAAATGACCAAAAAGATACCGTTCAAAAACACTAATTTATTTAAGTTGCCAGCTGACAGATATGATGTTTTTAGAATCCAGTTAAAAGTAAAGTGTAGTCCTGACGGTATTAGTTTAAATACAATTTCCGCCAGCCAATCAGGAATAATGAGGTTGGAGATTGAAGAAAAGAAACTATACAGTTTTGCCAAATCTCCACCAATAACTGCTTTTAGCAAATCAGTCACTTGACTTGTTCTGGAATCAGCTCCCCTTACAAAATAGACATAGAAAATGTAGCCAAAAGGAAGAAATCTTGCTACCGATGAAGTAAATGACTTTATTAGTGGTCTGCCAAATGCCAAAAATAAAAACTCAAAAACAAAAACGACAGAAATTAGATAGTGGGTTCGATATCTAATTAGCTCGACTGCAAGAAAATAAAAACCAACTGCCAAAACATACCATTTCAAACTCGACCAAACTTTCTTGGTCTTTAGTTGTTGATTTATATTCCAATAGGACAGGAGTAAAAGTGCTATTAAAATTAAACTCAGACTTGTTCCAACTGAGTTATACAGACGAATAATGCCATCTGAAGCTACATAACCACAAGCAAACAAAAATCCAGCAACCCTTCCTCCTTTTTCGTTAACAACTTTTGCAATAACTTTATAAACCGTTAAGGTTGCAATCAAATATAAAAACAAAGACAAAGTATAATAATAGATTGTCTTAAAACCAAACAGTAAGTAAATCAGATAATAATAGCTGGCGGTATATTTATATGCCCCTCCTCCAAATATTCCTGACCCCAAATAGCCGGCCGCACCATCAATATTTGCTAGCTTAAAAAACAAGGCGTGGTCATCTTGCCAAGGAAACATTAACAAAAGCTGTCCATAAGAAATACCCACAAGTAATGTCAGAAATAACCAATAATGATTATTAAAAAAAGTTATAATTGTCTTAATTATTTTCATGTTTAGGTTTTATATTTATAAATTTCCATGCGAATTTGGATACAATGTGTCCAGGTCAATCTGTTGATACTTGTAAGGAGGATTTTTACCTATATCCTCGACTCTGTCAACCGACTCCCAAATTTCAATTTGTTTTAAAGTCACCAATGAAGATTCATTTGCAACAAAGGCAATAGCCATACTTTCGGAGTTATCAGGCGCTCTTTCAACAACTTCTTTGCTATATATACCCGGAGCACCATAAACCCTGGCACTTACTGTTTTTGTGTTACTGTTGGCAAATTCCACTTTGATATAGCCATTTCTTTTCTTTGAGGAAAGCTGGGTTGTAGTTTCGATGGTTGCCACAACTTTGTAAAGATGTCCAGGTTTTACTTTAAAGTTCTGTGGCAAATTTTGGCCATCAAAAGTTCCAATTGATACCATTTGTGTTTTTGGCCACTGCGGCAACTTTGCCATTATAAGATTTGCATCCGGTGCCTGCCAAGGCTTAGTGGCAGCAAAAATTTGATATCTAACTATTTCTTCGGCTGCAATCCCGTGATATGAATTTCGCAACTGATCCCAAGGCTTTGAGAAAAACAACTCAGGTTTGCTAAAATCAAAACTCATCCAATCATAAAAAGGATTACCTGCCCAATCAAAATTAATTAGTGCATATTCCGCTCCGTTCTCTTTGTGTTCTGCGATTGAGTACGCACCATCAAGTTCAAATTCGGTCTTGACCATCTCTGGACTCCCGGTAGGTGGATCAAAAGGGTGCGAAGCAACAACACGGCTTACATCCCAGTTTTTATACAACCAGTCTGATGTAAGCTGATAATTCCATTGCTTAGTGTTGTAATAGGTGTGAATCAAACTGTTTTTTGCCGGAACAAAAAGACAAAGTAAAAGCAACGGGAAAAATAACCATTTGGAAAAATTGGCAATACTATAAAGCAAGTATGAGGCAAAAATTATTAGAACTGGAGTAATAGTTATTAGGTTTCTGACATAAAAACCACCGTTTGAGTAATATGCAAAAATGAAAAAATATGGAATTAACACTAAAGACAGAAATGTTGCTTTTGCTAAAACACTTTTATTGATCAACCCCTTGAGGAACATAAAGACAATTCCAACTATAGTAACAACAAAAAGAATAGGACCAAAGTCATAATTGTAAAGATATGAAAGTGGAAACAGATTCACTCGACTTATGCCCATTGCGTATTTTCTTGACACATCAACCGTCCAGCCAACAGCTTTTTCTATTTCAATAAAAAAATATGGATTAGTTAGAAAGATAACCAATAATGCCACAAAGCCCGCCATGAAAGCTTCCAACCTAAACAATTTCTTAAGCGAAAACTTTCCAGATTTAAAAGCTAGCAACAAGTGTACTAATGCAAATGGAAAAATTGAGAATACTTGATACTTTGTGGCAAAAGCTGCACCCATTGCAAGGCCTGCAAGTAAATAGTTCTTTCGGCTTTCCTGTTTCCAAAGACTAACAGTTGCAATTAAAGATAAAAGCAAAAAGAAAGAATTATAGATATCTGGCAACCCAATATGAGAATTAGTAACATGTCGAAAATCGAAAGTCAAAAGTAGCGCCGCTATCAAACCAACATTTCTATTAAATAGTTTTTTACCTAACACATAAATAAGAACCACATTGCCAACCCCAAAAGCAGCAGTTAAATATCTTCCCCAATACATTGCATTCACTTCTCTGTTTCCAAGAATCTCAACTTGGAAAATTCTTTTTTTATCATGGAAGCTCAAAGGAAGTTTGATTATTCCGTCGACTATCTTGTCTATATTGATTACATAAAACTTAAGCCATGAAACAGGAATAAAGAAAACTCTGTAAGCAATGTAATTCAGATATATTGCTGGACCTGGATAATCATAACGGCCAGGGTTTAAGTTTTTGTTTCTTATCATATCCACTGCTGTGCCGTAAATAATTGGCTCATCAGAATGAAACCTGCTGTAACCAGGGTATACTCCGCCAAAACGAAGGACAGTGGCAACTAAAAGAACAATAATTAATAGATTTCTCTTCACCTGCATTGGGTATATAATAGCATGACATGAAAGACAAGTTTTCTACAATATTTTTGCATTTTTCTCTTATTGTCTCCATAGCTTGGCTTGTTTGGCACAAAACCCTCAACCAAACATTTTGGGGTGATGGCTTCATCTATGTTGATTTAGGTCAAAAAATCCTTGGCAATTCTCTACAAAGAGTTATCTGGCAGTATGATCTTTTTGGAAGGATAATATTTGATGTTATAACGCCAATCTTCAAAGCCAACTTTGCATATTATATGATCTTTCAACTATTGGTAGTAATACTGCTTTGTTACACCCTTTATTTCTTCATCTACAAACTAACAAAAGACCTATTTATGGCTTTTTTCAGCTCCATGTTTTTTATAACTAATTATGGAGCCTTATATGAAATGCTTGCTGAAGGTAACTACAATCGCTTTGTTCATCGAATCCCAAATTTTATCCCTGGCCTTATAGCAGCATATTTTCTTTTTCGTTTTTTTGCTAAAAAGAAGCCTTTACACTTAGTGCTCTCCCTAGTGTTATTCACTCTAACTATGCTTTCAGCCCATTTTTCAGTATTTCTGTGGCCATTTTTTGTTTTTACATGCCTTTTTATGGCTTTTGACATAAAAAAACCTTTAAGGTCAGTCATGTTGGGAATTATTACAGCATCTATTTTTACAGCTATCGTTTTTTTTGTAATTAGCCACTCAAACCAAAATAGTGGCTATAGCCCGGTTACATTTTTATTGCAAAACATCTCCAGTATCGAAAAAACATTTTATTTTACAACCCCCATGGTTATACCTGAAGAGTTGGTCATTTTTGTTGGTAAACATTGGCAGTTTGGAGAAATGATTCCACCATATCTTCCGCTAGTCCGAGCGTATACCACAATTATCTTCGCGTCGGCTATGATTATCGGTTTTTTACTTTACAAAAAAGATAATTATTTATTTCGCATTTTTAGCATTTGCATTCTCTCAATTTTGGCTGCCAATTTTTTAACCATTTACTCCGATCCAATAAAGTACAACCCATTTAAGTACTTTGGTGCGGGTAGACAGCTATTCGGACAATATTTTTATTATGTTTTGGCTTTGCCAATTGCCATCAAAGTGCTACCGTGGAAAAAAGAAAACTCATATAAAGGGGTGTTGGTGGCTCTGATTATACTTTCAACTATTTATAATACCTATCACAGCTGGAAAATGATCGATTCAACACAATACTCATATGAAGCAATGAAGCGGTATCTAGCCCATATCAAACAAATTCAGCCACAATTTACGGACAACTCTGCAATTATTGTTCCCCCGTACTTCATGGCCGCAAGTGCTTACGTCAACCGCTTTTATGGTTCTCCAACTGTTGCTTTTGTAACTGCTCCAGAAGACATTGAAAAAGTGCTGAAACTTGATCGAGAAAACGTATTTGTTATTTCCTATGACTACGAAAAAACAACTAAAGGGGAATTCAAAGCAGACAGAGGAAAAATAATTGACTTAACAAACCCCTATCGTCAAGGAGTGGAATTTAGTAATTTACCTTTATAAATCTCCAGCGAATTATAATCATTCATAACAAACCGCCATTCGGCAGTTGTGGCGTCATAACCATCTTTCAAACCAGCAACAATTTTTTGGTGCTCTTCTATTTGACTAACAACTTCTTTCTTTTGCTCCTGGCTTGCACCTTTTGCCAACATATACTCTGTCAATTGCCCTGCTGTTGTCTCATAACGGGTGCTTGCATTTTCAATGTTGGCTGCAAGTTTATTACTTGTAATATACGAGAGTTCATTTAATCTTCTATTCAAAAGAGTTTGATAATAATCAATTTTTTTGTCTGAACTAAATTTAAATGCCAGACCAATCTTCTCTTTCAATCGCTTTACGTTGTAATCAAATTTTTTGTCTGGATTTACTGCCTCTTTACCAACTTCGTAAGCAGATATCAGAGAAAACGAGGAAGCAACAAACATTAAAAAGACTGTTAAAACTAAAAGATACTTTTTCATTAGTAATTATTTTTTCTTAGCATGTATCAACACATGCGAAAAAGGCATTCCTTTATGAATTGGTTTAATACTAACACTAAAACCAAGATTTGTCAGAAGTTGCTTCCATTGGTGAGATTTTCGATAATAAAAATCGGTAGAAAAAGCCCTACCCTCAAAAAGAATTGGGACTGTTATGGCATCGGTCAACCAGGTAAAGACATATTTTAAAAATGGTTGGGTATCGATTTCCAATATAATTAAATCTTTACCCTTCTTAAGTGACTTCGAAATTCTTGCCAAAAGTATTTCCTGATCGTGTCTTGATGGCAAGTGATGCAAAACATGAACCAAGGTAACTGCATCCACTGCAGGAATTTTCGCCTCTAAAATATTACCCTTTGTGAATCTGGCATTTTTTATACCCTTATTAGCAATCTTTGCCCGATCACTGTTTAGTTCAATACCAAAAACCTTACGTTTTGCCGAACCAATCGCCAAATAGTTACCAAGCAAACCATCACCACTACCCAAATCAATTACTGAAGCGGACTTTCCAATAAGTTTTTCAACGGGTTCATAGGGAGCATCCCAGGCGCGAATAAGAGCAAAGGTTTCGCCAAAGCCTTCACCTTTATAAAGATCAATTGTTGTTTGTAGTTGAGGAGAAATTTTCGGTTCACCTTCGATAAGAAAAAGGACTTTAAAGAACAAACCTACTGCTAGTTCCATTAATCTTTTTATCGTCTTCATAAATTTTACTCTTTTAGAGTATAATAGGGACAAATGAAAATACAAGTGTCAGTAGTTATTCCCACCTACAACGAAGAACAAAACATTCCACTTCTATATCAGAGGCTCAAAAATACCTTGAAGAAAACCGTTTCTAGTTATGAAATGATTTTTGTCAACGATGGCAGCATTGACAACTCGCTAGAGCGTATTTCTATCTTGGTCAAGAAGGACAAAAATGTGAAACTAATTTCTTTTTCCAGAAATTTTGGCCACATGGCTGCAGTTAGTGCCGGACTAGCCCATGCACATGGAGAGAAAGTAGTTCTGATGGATGCTGACTTACAGGATCCTCCGGAAGTGATTGAGAAACTGTACAAAAAATCTCTTGAGGGATTTGATGTTGTGTATGGCGTAAAAAAGAATAGAAAAGAAGGCATTATCAAAAAAGCAATGTTTAATCTATTTTATAAAATCCTAAACGCAGTTTCTGCCTACAAAATGCCACTAAACGCTGGTACTTTTTCACTAATGGATCGCAAAATAGTAGACATTTTAGTTTCACTACCAGAGAAAAATAAATATCTAAGCGGGTTGCGGTCTTGGACTGGCTTTTCGCAAACTGGAGTAGTATATGAACGACAAGCCAGAAACGCGGGAGATGCATCATCACTTAAGAAACTTACAAAGCTGGCAATGGATGGTTTGATTTCCTTTTCCTATATTCCATTAAGAATGGCCAGCATCCTGGGCTTTATAACAGCTTCGGTTGCACTTGTGGCAATCTTTGTTGTTGCAGCTCTAAGGATATTTTGGGGGGTAGGTATTATTGGCTGGGCATCAACTATGTCTACTATTCTCTTGGTTTCTGGAGCACAACTAATTACGCTTGGAATAATTGGCGAATACTTGGCCAGGATATATGATGAAGTCAAAAACCGTCCAGAATATATAATTGCTCAAAAAAAGGGCTTTTAAAAATTACTTTTCAAGATCTTTTCGCAATATCTTGAAACTTTGGAAATAGTCTCCCCATTTTATTGGCCACATAATAGTTGTAAAAAGTTTACTGTCTGGTACTTTTCTCATCTTTTGAATTAGTTTTCGCTTTTCCCATGTTGATTTACGGTTTTTAAAATTCCAAACATAGGCTCTAATAATCATTAGGGCATTCTTGAATTTCCCAATTACTAAAAATGAAATTAGTAAACCCAATGAAACCACAATATGGAAAGTCAGTAACATCAATAAATTCCCAAACTCCAAGTTTTTTATAAAAGAAGCAATTCTATTTTTATAATTGTTGTAGTTTAACTCCACACCACTCAAGCGCCTTGCTGTATAGCCTAATTTGTGGAAAATGTGAGATTTTGGGTAATACAAAATTCTTTTTCCAGACAGCCAAACTCGCCAAGCAAAATCTGTTTCTTCAAAATAGCTACCGAAGTCGGCATCAAAAAGTCCAATTTCATCAATAACTGATTTTCTAATTAGCACACACGCACCCTTGGGTGAAAAAATGTCTGCTTGTTTGGCAAATTCTGGTGAGTCTTTTTTCATATACCCCCAATGGCGTAAAAAACCTGTCCAAGTAAGAAATGATCCTGCGTTGTCCAACAGTCCATCACTATCCATTAAGTAAATCTTGGGCTGAAGTGCAGCCACTTGTTCTTCGCTATCCAATTTTTCAACTAAGGGCTGCAAAAACTCAGGTGTTACTTTGGTGTCATTATTTAGAAGTAAAACATATTTGCCTTTTGCTTTTTCCAGAGCCTGGTTGTTGGCCGGAGCAAAACCAACATTGGTGGTATTTTTAATTAGATGGTAACTTTTAAGCGGAAGTTTGTACTTTTGGGGATATTCCTCACTACCGTCATTACTACCATTGTCAACCAGAATCAGTTCCCAATTTGGATAAGTAATTTTCTTCAAAGTTGCCAAACAATCTTGGAACACCTTACCTCCATTCCAATTGACAACAATACAAGAAACCAGAGGAAAAGGCGTTTTCATTATGCTATTATTATAGTCTGTGAAGCTCAAAAAAGCATTGGTAACAGGAGGAGCCGGATTCATTGGTTCACATTTGTGTGAACAATTAATTGCCAATGGTTACCAAGTAACAGCTTTAGACAATCTCTTTGCTGGGTCTTTAAAAAATTTGCAAAATATCTCCAAAAACAAAAATTTCAGGTTTATTAAAGGTGATGTTCGAGATGAAAAACTAATCGACCATGAAGTTAAGAGACACGACATTGTCTACCACTTAGCTGCGATTGTTGGGGTAACGGTGGTTGTTAACAATCCACTGGAAAATATTTCAGTTAATGTTGAAGGTACAAAGACAGTCGCCGAAGCTTGTTTAAAGCATAAAAAGAAAATTGTTTTCACTTCTTCCTCAGAAGTCTACGGTAAAAACTCTAAGGTACCACTTAAAGAGGAAGCGTCTGAAAGTGTCTTTGGTTCAACCAAAGTAAGTAGGTGGGCATATGGCTTGGCCAAGGCTTTGGGGGAACACATGTTATTTGGCTATCAAGAAAAAGGCTTGGAATTTGCGATTGTGCGTTATTTTAATTGCTTTGGCCCAAGAGGCATCAATCCCAATTATGCCAATGTTATACCAAAATTTATTGGTCAAGCCTTAAGAAATGAAGAAATAACCGTTCATGGCAAAGGAAGTGGTACACGCTGTTTTTGCTATGTAGACGACACCGTCAGAGGTACTATTTTAGCTGGAGATAATTTGAGAAATGATGTGGTCAATATAGGCTCAAACAAAGAAATTAGCATCTTAAAACTCGCACAAACAATCATTAAACTTACAAAAAGTGACTCCAAGATTATCTTTATTCCAGAAAACAAAGTTTACACCAGAAATTATGAAAGTGCCCAAAGACGTGTCCCAAATATTGCTAAAGCTCAAAACCTATTGGGTTTCAAAAGAAAAGTTAATTTCGAAAATGGACTTAAACAAACTGTCGAGTGGACAAGACATCAGTTAAAGAAGTAAAATTCTCCCAGATGCAACCACAAATATCCTTTATTTTACCAGCAAAAAACGAGGAGGGCTCAATCGATATTCTTTATTCCGAAATCATTGAGGTGCTCAAAAAGATCAAAAAAAGCTACGAAATAATAATTATTGATGATGGCTCGACCGACAAAACCTACCAGAAAGCTCTAGATTTGGCCAAGAAGGATAATAATGTAAAGATTATTAAGCTTCGCGGCAACTTTGGTAAATCAGTGGGATTACAAATTGGCTTTAGCAAGGCTCAGGGAGAAATAATCTTCACCATGGATGTAGACCTGCAAGACAATCCAAAGGAAATTCCAAACTTTTTAAAGAAACTTGATGAAGGTTATGATTTGGTTTCTGGTTGGAAGAAAAAACGACACGATCCAATTTCTAAAACCATTCCTTCGTTTATTGTTAATACTTTAGTTAAAATGATGTCAGGACTCAACATTCATGACGTCAATTGCGGTTTTAAAGCCTACAGAAGAGTTGTTATCCAAAATCTTAATTTGTATGGTGACCTATATAGATTTATTCCAGTCCTCGCTCACAGGCAAAACTTTAAAGTCACTGAAATTCCTGTCGAACACCGCGCCAGAAAATATGGTAAATCAAAATTTGGCTGGAAAAGATTTGTCAGTGGTTGGCTTGATTTACTAACTCTGTTTTTTCTGATTAGATACTTAAGGCGTCCTGGACACTTCTTTGGAACACTTGGGTTTTCTTCTTTTTTTGCTGGCTTTTTGATTGGCCTCTATATAGCTTATCTCAGAATAACAACCGGGGGCATTCAGTATCGTCACCCACTTTTGTTTTTGGGCATGCTTTTAATGATTATTGGTGTGCAGCTTATCTCAACCGGTCTTATTGCAGAACTAATTATTCATACTAAAAGTAAGTTAGATTATTCATCTTACATTGAAGCTGAAACTAATTAAAAGCAGAGTGGGGAAATATTACCGTTAAACTATAAAGGTAGTTTAAGTGGCTCAATGGTTACTGCGTCAACACTAATATCCATTGGATAGTCAAAACACTCTATAGAAAAGTTGACAGTATTTTCAATGCCTATGGTAGGAATCGTAATGTTGTAGCCTCTTAACCAACCATCTGCAAACAAAATTATTTTCTCAGATCCACTTCCATACCCCACAGCTTCCCATTTAACACACACTTCTGTCCCACTTGCCATATACGCTTTCAAAGCAACAATATCAGCATTATCTTTCAAGTAGGTCAAAGGCCTTGATTTTACGTCCAATGCTTTGGCGATGTTTATTTTTGAACTAGCAGCTGGAATAGGAATAATTTCATATACTACCGGTGCATCTTTGTTGTTTGTTTGTTGGATAATAACATCCAAAGTATTTACCAAAACTGGTTTATCGAATATTAGCTTTACTAATTCATTATTGTCCTCTGTTTCAATTTTCGTTGCCATTTCTTGTCCATCTGCATAAACTGTAAAAGAAGTAGGTTGTCTTTGAACGGATCCAACAAGCAAAGCTAGTCCACTAATGTTTACTTTTCCTGCTTTAGTACGTACTTCAATTATTGGTTTGTCTTGCTTAAACCACGCTTGCCTGTTGGCCAGCCAATATGTACTATCATCAAAATCGTTTATACTTTCGCCTTGAGTATCCTCGGCTTGATGCGAAACTGTAACAGAAAGATTCTTCTTAAGAATACTTACTTGACGCCAGAAGTCAAATATTTCAGCCGCAACAAAGTCGCCCAGCTTTATGTCGGCTATCTGAGTAGTAAGGTCCAGTTTTCCCACTTTTGCCGATATGTGTAAAATCATGTTCGATGGAGAAGTAAACTGGTAATTGTCAATCTGAAATTTTTTTCCACTAGTAGCCACATATTTGACTGCTTGCGAATTTTGCAACAGCTGTCTAACCTTCGAAGTAGTATTTATTAAGATTCCATTATCAAAATAAAAAGTATATAGTTTAGCAACATCAATTTCCCCGCTCTTAATTCCTCTCTCAAATAAGTCACTCTCGGTAATTAGTGTTAAATCACGATAGTTCAGGCCAAACTCAGTACCCAATGCTGATTCTGAAGGTGTATAACCTACACGTAAAAAGTCAATATATCTATTTTTTTCCTGTACTGGGAAATCAAAATAAAAAATACTTCCTGCTGCAGGCTTGCCAACTTGATCTCGCAGCTGAGTATAAAAACTTTCTCGTAGTTTGCTGTCAACCAAATGCTTACCAAAGTAAATATTTGAAAGAACAGAAAATACTAAAACCAAACTAATAAATAGCTTACAGTTTTTTTGCCAAAGGGGAAATTTAGTGTTGATAAAAAGACTACTAAAACCAAGAGGAACCCGGGAAAACTAGGCAGTAAATAGCGGTGATCTGATTGCAATAACCAGTCGGTTCTCATTCCGTAGGGTGCATATTGGGAAATATACCAAATAACTCCAAAAAAGCTAACAATTGTTACTTCTCGCTTGTTTCTATTTTTGAATAAAAAGTATAAAAACACCAAAGACAAAACAACTCCAGTGACAACATACAAACTTAGTTTTTCTATTTCAAACACCTCGATCAAAATCAATGATCCAAGATTAGCAAAGAAATATTTTACCTTAACTAACAGGTCTGGCTTTAGACCAGAAACAATACTTATCGCTCCTACCGGTGACCCATAAAAAAATACACCAAAATGTAGCACTGTATACATCAAAGAAAGTACTAGTCTTTTACCAAATTTCCACTTTCCTGGGAAGAGATATATGACAGCCAGTACTGGAATGATGTAAGTAAAGG
>ERZ1292625.1146-Hain-H41-01um-R1-1146-length-33808-cov-5_pt1 | contig 33808 bp, 34 predicted proteins | sample MGYA00564400_ERZ1292625 | MGnify/ENA primary metagenome ERZ1292625 (study PRJEB36523, sample SAMEA6512639) | groundwater metagenome | collected 2019-01-08 | study: AquaDiva: Metagenomics assemblies of 32 groundwater samples
GGGATGACGTGAAATTTGCTCTCAGATTGGCGAGTTTGGGAGACTTTTATGTTAATGACGCGTTCGCGGTCTGCCACCGGAAAAATTCCTCGGTCACCCAGTTGCCGAAACTCCTGCCCAGCTACGCGGGATTATTGTTAGAAAAAGAAATCAAAACTTTATCCACAGCGATGAGCAATCCGAAGAAACCCCTACTGCTGATTTTCGGCGGTTCAAAAGTTGCCGATAAACTTCCGGTAATCAAAAATCTTCTTTCAAAAGCCGACAAAGTTTTGATTGGTAGTAGCGTTTTGAATGGTCCCGATCCGCTTCCCGAATCGGAGAAGTTGGTAAAGCCGATAGATTGGATGAAAAAAGATAATTTGGCGTTGGATATTGGCCCTTTAACAGCGGAGGCATACGTTAAGGAAATCAAAAAAGCCAAAACGATTATTTGGAACGGACCGGTGGGGAAATTTGAAGATAAAAGATATATAATCGGCTCAAGAATTCTGGCCAAAGCAGTTGCCGCGAGCAAAGCATTCTCAATTATCGGTGGCGGAGAGACAACGCAGTTGATTCTGAGTCTGGGTTTACGAAAAAAAATCAGTTTTCTTTCCACCGGCGGCGGAGCAATGCTGGAATTCCTAGCCGGAGAGGTACTACCAGGAATCAAGGTTTTGGAATGATAGGTTAGTCGCCGTGGGAAAGGGGGTGGGGAAACGGTAGTTTCCCCAATGCGGAGGCAGCTCGTCTATTGACGAGCGTTGGAACCGCTGGGGTCCAAAATATTTTGCTGTGCAAAATATTGGCGGCTGGAGCGATGTTGGAATTTTTAGCTGGGGTAAAGCTTCCAGGAATCGCGGTTTTGCGTTAAGCTACCCGATAGTTCATTGAGGGTACTCCGATGTTCCTGCTTTACGGGGCTATGTCTCTGGTGATGGGCGCTAGCGCTTGGTTTGTTGTTTATTTGGCTTATCAGAATTATCACAAGTCATCTGAATCCAGAAATATTTGCTTGGTGATCGGCGTGATAGCTTTCATTGTCGGTGGTTTCGCTACTGCCCTTGGATTGTTTTTCTTCACCGTTCCGATTTTAAGGATGATGCAATGATTTTTGTTGCGCAGATTGCTCTAGGGGTTCTAGCGCTAGGGCTGGCCTGGATGTTTTGGAAGATCATGAAAGCCCTTGGTGAAAAGTATGACCATCAGCCGGAAGTTAACTATAAAGCGCTCGTTTTGTGTTCGGCTCTGATGATGGGGATTTTAATTGCCGGTGGCGCCGGAGTAGTTCTGATCGTCGGAGCGGTAACTAACGCGCTTTGTTCATAAAGCGCGGTTTTTATTTGCAGAATTTCATCATTTAAAGATATAGTACTTTTATAGTGAAAAAGATTATTGTCTTCTATCATAAAGAGTGTTGGGATGGCTTTGGGGGAGCTTGGGCGGCCTGGAAAAAGCTGGGAGCAAGAGCCGACTATGTTGGTCTGGAACCGGGCAAAGCCCCGGAATTTGAAGTTAAAGGGAAAGAGGTTTATGTAATTGATTCGGCTTTTCCGGAAGAAACGGCTAGGAAGGTTTTGAAAAATAACGACAAGTTGGTTGTTTTAGACCATCATTTTTCCAACGGGGCGAGGGTTAAAATTTCTACCGAGAATGTTTATCAGATGAATCATTCCGGCGCGGTGATCGCTTGGAATTATTTTCATCCCAAGCGGGCGGTTCCGGTATTTTTGAAATATGTTGAAGATGCCGATATTTGGCGCTGGTCGCTACCGCATTCCAGGGCGATGGCGATGTTGCGGGAAGAATTGCCTTTTGATTTCAAAATTTGGAGTAAATGGGTAGCAGATTTTGAGAATCCGAAAAAGCGAAAGTCTTTTGCCGCGCAGGGTCAGCAGTTGCTGGATTATAGCGACGCCTTGCAAGATCGGGCGATTGAGAACGCTCAGGTTGTTGAATTTGAGGGGCATAAGTGTTTAGCGGTCAATTCGCCATTACTGCATTCCGATATTGGTCATAAATTAAGTAAATTGATGCCACCTTTCGGAGTCGTTTGGAGTGAAAAGTCTGATATCCGGGCCTTTTCTTTGCGCTCTAACGGAAAATTTGATGTCTCAAAATTGGCGCAAAAATATGGCGGCGGCGGGCATAAGGCGGCGGCCGGGTTTGCCATGAAGCTGAATGAGAAGTTGCCGTGGAAATTTACCCGTCCGTATGAAAAATAATTATTACGCCTATCTTTTGCGGAGCGGCGCTAGCGCGGTGGTGGATAATTGGAAAGATTGCGAGAAAAAAGTCTCCGGTGTTTATGGCGCGCGGTACAAGGGATTCGTTTCTAAGCAGGAGGCGGAAGTGTGGCTTGCGGGTGGGGCGCGCTACGAGTTTAAAAGTTTGAAGTTAAAAGTTAAAAAAGATAAAACGGTTCTGCAACCGGGGATTTATTTTGACGCCGGAACGGGCAGGGGGAAGGGGGTAGAGATCAGCGTTACCAACGAAAAAGGTGAAGACTTACTTCATATCGTCTTATCCAAAAAGGATATCAATAAATTCGGTAAGCATTCGGTCGGAAAGGGCGCGACGAATAATTACGGAGAGCTGTTGGCCTGTTTGTATGCGATGCAGACAGCGATGAAATCCGGAGTGAAGAAAGTGTTTGGTGATAGCCAGCTCGTTATCGCTTATTGGTCAAAGGGTTTTATTAAAAGAGATAAAGTCGCGGAAGAAACGGTGGAGCTGGCGGAAGTCGTTGCCGGTTTACGCGAAGAATTTGAAGAATGGGGAGGCCGGGTAATTCACATTTCCGGCGACAATAATCCGGCGGATTTGGGGTTTCATAAATAAAACGGCCCGCTAGGTGCGGGCCTTCTTTTTTGTTTGTATTTTTCTAATGATCCAAACTCCCAGAACGAGGAACCAAGCGGAGTAAAGGGTGGCGGCGCCACAGACTAGCGACCACCAACCAAGTCGATTCCAGGTAATTATCGCGCAGGAGATTCCGAGTGACCAAGCGCCTAAGCCGATTTCTCTGAATGAAATCTTGCTAGGCTGCAACCATTTTTCCTCCAGCCACTTTCTATGTTCGCTCTCCGACATCGCCATGATCGATCGTTCGGGGCTGATGCCGCCTTTGAGGATCGACCAGTACTTTTGGGAAAATGGCCAGAACCAGGCCAGTCCTCCTCCGCCGAATTCCGGAGTATCGTGTAGATAATGCCAGAAGACGCATAGCGTAGCAGTGGTTGACCAGAAGAATCCTCCGACCAGCCATCCGGTTACGGCAACGATCGGTAGAAGGAAGATCGGCCGATGCATCAGTGTTTGATGGTGATCGCCATTAGGTCTGTCTTGGATAAGGATCGGCCAGATGACATCAAAATCTGGAAGGAAGCCAAGTATCCCGCCGATCAGGTATGCCCAGAGGGGCAGTTCGATACCAAAGGCTAAAGCCATTATGGCTGTGATTAGCGTTCCGATTCCGAAGTCCATGAAAGCCGCCATGGCGTTGCCACACAGCTTCAGGAATTTTTCCACGAGCCGCCTCCTTTCTGGGGTTTCCGATGTGAAACTTCTGCTGGGATCTTATCATGAAATTAGTCAATCGTCAAATAATCAAAAACTCCCCGAAGGGAGTTTTTGATAGCCGGTGATCCGTAAGCCGGATTCTGTTTTAGGCAATAATTTATCTGGGTCCTTGATTACTCTCGGACTCAAGCGGTTCACTCTTGCGAGTACGACCTTGCACCCGATAAGGATTTAGCCGTTTCACTCTCGCTTTTTATCCCCATGGCGAGATTAGACCTTCTACGTTGGGATGGGGTCTTCCTTTGATTTCTCTCAGGACGTCACTGTTCGCACCTCTTTCAGCTTACGCTGAACGGCGGCGTTTAACCGATATTTTCTACTAGGTGTCCGGACTTTCCTCCCCGACCTAAATCAGGGTAATTGCTCGATCACCGGCTAAAGCCATTCTAGCACATTTTTTCATTATTGACAAGAGTAAGAGCGTAATGCTATAATAGACGGCAAGTACTTTTCCAATCCGCCATTTACCATCTTTAGAGAGGAGACAGGATGACCCCGGTTCATGTAGACAAGACTGTTCCTGACGCGCAGGGGAAGGTGGTGTTGATTAGAGTTTCACTGGAAGGATTCTGGGCGGAATTCCGCCGGGTGGCTGGTGGCAAACGAGATATGCGGTGCAATACCACCGGTCCTTCGTATCGCGGACAGCAGGTGAAAATTCCTGCTAGAATTTGGAGGCGCTTGACCAGTAAAGCGGCGGCGAGAATGTTTGAAGGAGAAAGCGCCGCGAAGCCGAAGCCGGCCGCGAGCGTTCCGGACAATCAGCCGGCTGTGGCTGAACCGGCTTCGGATAAACCGAAGCCGGGAGAGTTGCTCTAAGTTTATAGCTACCGGGCACACGAGTATCATGTGCCCGGTTTTTTGTTATAATGAAACGATGTCTAAGGTGGTAAAGAAAAAAGAGGGGGAGGAAAAGCCTAAAGAAGAAGTTAAAAACGATTCTCCGAAAGAGGGGAAGGTTGAGGCAAAAAACGTAGCCGAAAAAAAGAATGTGGAAAATAAGGGCGTATATTTTGTGAGCGTTACGAAGTCATTAAAAGACTTCCGAGGTTTGGTAAATAAGGTAATCAAGCTGGAGCACGATCAGATCCCCATCATTGATCTGGTGGACAATATAGTCGGCGACGCTTCGGTTTCCCGTGCCTCTGATATTCATATAGATCCGGCGGAGAAGAAAGTGGTGATAAGATTCCGGGTGGACGGCGTGCTACATGATATCTACGAGCTTCCCAAAGAGATCCAGTCTGAAGTAATCACTCGCATCAAGGTTTTGTCCGGACTACGCACCGATGAACATCGGGCGGCGCAAGACGGTCGTTTTCGGCTAAACATTGAGGGTTTGAATGTGGACGTCCGTGTTTCCATCGCCCCGACTTATTATGGTGAAAATGGGGTTTTGCGGTTACTTTCTGAAAAAGGGGAGGCCTACACGCTGGAGGCGATGGGATTTCGAGGCCGAGATTTAGAAATCGTGACGCGCAATATGCATAAGCCCTATGGCATGATTCTTGCCACCGGACCGACCGGTTCCGGTAAAACTACAACTTTGTATACGATATTGAAAATGTTAAGCACTAAAGAAGTCGCGATTATTACGATTGAAGACCCGGTAGAGTATGCCATTGAAGGAATTGAGCAGATCCAGGTTAATCCACGTACCGGCCTGACTTTCGCCGACGGTCTGCGCTCCATTTTGAGGCAAGATCCGAATATTGTGATGGTCGGTGAGATTCGCGACCAAGAGGCCGCCGGGATTGCCGTGAATGCCGCTTTGACCGGGCATTTACTGCTTTCAACAATCCACACTAACGATGCGCCAACAACTCTACCGCGTCTTTTGGATATGGGCATTGAGCCGTTCCTTATTGCCTCTACTGTAAACATTGCCATCGGCCAGCGATTGGTGCGCAAGTTGTGCGATAAATGCAAAACGAAAAAAGATATCAGCCCTGAAGAATTGAAAAGTTTGGCGAGGGCGATACCGGAGAAATTATTGGCCGGGCATAAGACTTTCTATTATGGAGCCGGATGCGACAATTGTGATAAAAGCGGCTACAAAGGACGCATCGGTATTTATGAGGTTTTGGAGATGGACGATGAATTGCGCTCGGCTTTGTTGCGTAACGCCGACTCCAGTGAAATAAAAAGGATCGCCATGAAAAATGGGATGACCACCATGACCGAGGATGGTTTTCTGAAGGCCTTGGATGGGTTGACAACTATTGAGGAAATTCTGCGGGTTACCCACGAATAAGCGCTCGGTTAAACTCCTGAGCAACCGGATGTCGTTCGGCTCCAACGGCCGAACGCACCACTAGGCGCTCAGCGGTTTGTCGTTCGGTATAACGAACGAACCAAGCCAAACCGCCTCCGCGACTTTGCTCACGGAGTTTAACCTCACTCAGTTTGGCGGATTAGAAGCGGATTAGAATTTGAAAAAGGTATAATAAGGGTAATGAAACTGGGAGAGAAAATTGCCGCTTTTTTTGGCAGGATTAACAATATTACTCTGCGGGTTCCTTTGCAGGAACAGGCAATCTTCGTGCGCCATCTGGCAGTTACCGCTAAGGCGGGTTTGCCGTTACTGGAGAGTTTGAGAATTATTGCGAAGGAGACACGTTCCGGTTCTTTGAAGAAGATTGTGAATCAACTGATTAATGATGTTAGTAACGGGCAGTTTTTGTCGGCTAGCTTGGATAAATTCCGCAATGTTTTCGGTAATCTTTTCGTGAATATCGTACGGGTAGGCGAATCGGCGGGAATTTTGCCGGAAAATCTAAACTACCTCGCCGAGGAGTTGAAGAAGAAGAGAGAATTGAAACGCAAAGTTGTCGGCGCCTTGGTTTATCCGGCGGTCGTAGTGGTGGCGACTTTCGGTATAGTCGGCCTGCTGACGGTTTTTATTTTTCCGAAGATCTTGCCGGTTTTCTCTAGTTTAAAAGTTAAATTGCCGCTATCTACCAGAATCTTAATTTGGTTAAGCAACGCGCTGACTAATTATGGCGGGTATATCGCCCTTGGAGCTGTGGCGCTGATAATTCTGTTATTTATTCTTACGCGTATTAAGAAAATTAAATATTTGGCTCATCGCTTCGTGTTAGCGCTTCCCATTTTCGGAACAATGGCCAAAGCCATAAACCTATCAAATTTTTGCCGGACTTTGGGTCTAACATTAAAGAGCGGAGTGCAAGTAGTGGAAGCAATCAATATCACTTCCGAATCTTTGTCTAATTTGGTTTACAAAAAGAAACTAATGGAGCTTTCCGAAGAAATCCGCAGAGGAGAGGCGCTTTCACCATATTTCACGAAGCATCGTCATCTTTTCCCGCCGATTCTTTCTCAAATGGTGGCGGTAGGCGAGAGTTCCGGAAATTTGAGTGACACCCTTCTTTATCTGGCGGAATTTTATGAAGGGGAGGTGACTGACGCCACCACTAATCTTTCCAATGTTCTGGAGCCTATTTTGATGGTGACAATGGGCATTGTGGTGGGTTTTGTGGCGATTTCAATTATCACGCCGATCTATGAGATTACCCAAAGTGTTGGACATTAAGAAGTATTCCTCAGGAATCACGCTAATTGAGATTCTTATCGTCCTGGGGATAGCCGCTCTTTTATTGGGGGCTGGGGCGCCGGTAGCCTACAATTTTTATTATCAGGCGCAATTTGAATCAGAGTACAGTCTATTATTCTCTACTCTCCAGCAAGCCAGAAATTTGTCGTTGGTAAATCATAATAAGTCAGCGCATGGAGTTTATTTGGAGTCGGAGACGTTTATTACTTTTCAGGGTTCAAGTTTCGCGGCGCGGACTGCCAGCCAGGATCGGGAATTTCCCCGCGCTACTCAGGTGACGATTTCCGGTCCCGCGGAGATAGTCTTTGCAGCCCTTAGTGGCGAAACCTCTTCCAGCACTTTTTCCGTCAGCAACGGAGATCGTAACCGAGACATCTTTGTAAACGCGGAAGGATTAGTCTATGAACCTAACTACTAAAAAAATAAATCAGGACGGTCAGAGTGTGATTGAAATTGTTGTCGCTCTGGGAATTTTCGCTGTCTCACTGGCCGCTAGTTTTCAATTATTTTTTGGCGGACAAACTCTTTCCGAGGATAGTCTTAATGCCGAGCTGGCGATTAATTATACTCAAGAGGGGATAGAAGCAACGCGCACAATTCGTGATCGCAATTGGGCGGAATTAACCAGCGGAGACCATGGCCTGATTTTTAATGGTTATGAATGGATGTTTGGTTCTTCCAGCGTTTCTGACAGTAAAGATATTTTTACCAGAATTGTTTCTATTTATTCGGAAAGTGAAAATGAGCGCATCGCGACCACCACGGTCACCTGGGCAACGGACGGTCGTTCTCAACTAGTAGAACTGGTTGAGAAATTAACTAATTGGGAATACCCGCTATCGAGCAGTTGTAAAACTTATCCTTTGAGTGGGAATTGGTCGGCCCCGCAAACCATCGGCACCGGTGATCTGGGGGCCGGTAACGAGGGAACCGATATTGTAGTGCAGCTGCCTTATGTGTTTATGAGTGGGAAAGCTTCTTCTTCCAGCAAGCCGGATATTTTTGTGTTTAATGTTTCTACCCCGACTTTGCCTGTGCTGGTTGCTTCATTGGATATCGGATCCGGCGGGATTAACTCTCTTCACGTCAGCGGTAACTATCTTTACGCCGCTTCTCCAAATGACAGCAAAGAGCTGATTATCTTTAATATCAGCTCCCCGGTCAGTATTAGCGAGGTCGGCTATCTTGATTTGTCGGGTTCCTCGGATGCTTTAAGTGTTGTAGTTTTCGGCAACACGGCGGCAGTTGGCCGGACCGATTCAGCAAGCTCCGAGATAGCATTTATTAATATTGCCAATCCCGCCAGTCCGTCGGTTATGAGTCAGATTACTACCGGGGGATCTGTTTATGATTTCGCGGCATCATCGGACCGGTTGTTCGCGGTCAGTAAGCAATCTGATGACGATATCTTTGTTTTTGATATTTCCGAAACCGCCAACCCAATTTCCATAGCTAATTATGATATCCCCGGATCAACGGAAGATTTGAGTATCTACCTGCATTATAAGGGTGGCAATCGGAATTTATTGGTTGGTAATGAAGAAAATGAATTAGTCGTATTAGGGGCTACCACGACGAGCGCGATGTACGCGCGAGATCGGATTGATGTTGGGGGAGATGTAAACGATATAGTTTGCGCGGTTGGCGATCTCGCGTTCTTGGCGACATCATATAGCACCAAAGAGTTTATAATTGTTAACATTGCTAACCCGGATAACATCGTTGAATATGCCTCGTTAAATTATCCGCAACAGGGGACCGGCATTGATTTCGCGGAAAATATGGTTTTTATGTCGGTACGCAGTAATGACGCGTTACGGATTATCACCTCACAATAAGCTTTTGAATTATGAATGATGAATTACGAGTAAAAAAAGCGGCGAGTGAGCGGGGGTTTACGTTGATTGAGACCCTGATTTACTCGGCCTTGACGACCTTTATTTTAACCTTCGCCATCCTAACGGCCTATCAATTTATTCAGAGCAGTGATCGGTTGCGTTATCAGCGTGAATTGGCGGAAAGTAAAAAGTTTCTAGAACAAAAAATTAATTGGGCTTTGCAAAATATCTCCGCGATTAATTCGCCGACCGCCAACGCCACCTCCACATCTTTATCAATTGATAAATTGAGTTACGCGAATAACCCGGTGGTGGTTGATACTTCTGATTGGATCGCGAGGATTAAGAAAGGGGCCGGATCAGCTATTCCGATCACCGGAGATTACGTGTCGGTTCAAAATCTTTTATTTCATCAGTTTGATTTTTCCGGTCGTCCCGCGATTAAAGTGAGTGGTACCTTATTCAATGGTTATAGCTCAACTACCGTGGATTTGGATTTTCTTGTCTTAACTAGATGAAGAACCAAAAGTCTTATAAATCACAAAGCGGATACCTCGCGATCACTATGTCTATTGTGGTGACATTCTTTTTGTTGGTGCTCGCTATTTCTCTGGGTTCATCCAATCTATTTACCCGGGGTAACGTGACGGATTTTTATTCTAAGCAGTTCAGCTATTTTATCGCCCGCTCTTGCTTGAATCACGCCTTATTGCAATTAGCCGATGTTTCTACATATACCGGCAATGAAACTATCTATATTTCGGATCAAACCTGCACCCTGTTGACCATCACGACCGACGCGTCAAACACTATTATCCGGGCAGAGGCGCTGGTTAACAGCGCGGCAACGAATTTGCGGCTTACAGTCAACACCCAGACTTTATCCACAGTTTCCCTTGAAGAGGTAGCTAGTTTCTAGCGTATTTTGCTATAATTAATGAAGGTTAGTTTTTATCAGCAAACTCAAAGGTCGGTGTTTCCATTCAAAGATATATTATGAAGAAAAATTCTGGTTTTACTTTAATTGAGCTGTTGGTTGTTATTGGCATTATCGCTATTTTGGCGGGTATCGTCATCGTGGCTTTAAACCCGGCTCGTCAGTTCGCTCAAGCCCGCAACACACAGCGTAGCGCTAACGTGAACGCGATCTTGAACGCAGTCAGCCAGCGACAGGCGGATAACCGCGGCGTTTGGGCTACTTCAGGCGATTGCGCGGCTTTGCCGACAGGCACCAGCACGATTAGCACGGCCGGCGGCTCCTCTACCTATAGTTTGGTTGAGTGCGTTGTCCCGACCTTTATTGCTGCCTTGCCGTATGATCCTTCGGGCGGTAGCTACACCAGCGATTCTAACTATGATACTGGTTATGAAATCGTTAATTCCGGCGGCCGGGTTACGATCAATGCCAAGTACGCAGAAACCATTGCCGGTTCCGCTTCCAGCACGATTTCCGCGACTCGTTAGTAGTAAATAAAAACTCCCCAATTGTGTATGGGGAGTTTTTATTTCTAAAAATATTTAGGGCTTAAGCCAATGTTTCAGGATTACCGCTACCGCTTTCAATCCATCAGTCCAGTGGATTTTCTTACCCTGGGCATAATCCCGTCCGTAATAGGAGATGCCAACCTCATAAAAACGCCATCCTTTTTGAGCGAGTTTGATTGTTACTTCCGGCTCAAAACCGAAGTCGGTTTCTTCCAAAGTGATGGAATCAAGCGCCTCTTTCCGGAAGGCCTTATAGCAAGTTTCCATATCGGTCAGGTTCAGATTAGTGGCAACGTTGGTCAACAGAGTCAAAAACCGGTTGCCTACGTAATGCCAGAAAAACATCACCCGGTGCGGGTCAGAACCGATAAAACGTGAGCCATAGACCACATCGGCTTGGCCGGTTTCAATCGGACGGAGTAGGCGCTCATATTCTTCCGGGTCGTATTCTAAGTCGGCATCTTGAATCAAAATTACCTCTTGGGTGGCGTTTTTGATGCCGGTGTGGATTGCGGCGCCTTTGCCGGAATTTTTTTCGTGCCGGATAATTTTAACGTTCTTGGCCTGATAAGTTTTCAGAAATTCCTCGGTCCCGTCGTAAGACGCGTCATCCACAATAATAATTTCCGCCGGCTTTTGTTTTTGCACCTTATCCAAAATCAAAGGCAAGGTGGCCTTTTCATTGAAAACCGGAATTATAACGGAAAATTTTATCATAGTACCTTAAACACCGCGTCGAAATCTGTTTCAAAAGCCATCTTGAATTCAGAGGCGCCGCTTAGATAATCAAACACTTTTGGATTGCGAGTCTTCTCCACCAAAATATACGACGCATTGAAGTCTTTTTTCAAGACCCGGGGCGTCGGCTCAACTTCTTCGGCGGTGCATCTTAGATGTCCGCAAGTATGGGTAGTGCCGGCGTCAATCGCCAAAAAGTGGGTTTTCCAATAAAGCGCCGGATTGTAGGCGTACTCAAAAATCGGATCCATTCCGTTAATAAAGTAATTGTGCTGATTCCAGTAGAAAAGTTGAGCGAAGCGATCCCAGTGAATATTGAAAACTATTTCTTCCGGTTGAGTATTTTGGTTTAGCCATTGCCCAACTTCTTTATAGCGATTAATGCTGAAGGTGGTCGCCTGGTAGGAATCAAAGCGGTACATCGTTTTGAATGGCATATAAGCCAGTACGATAAAAGCGATGATCATTAGGACGTAGTGATACCAGTCCAGTTTAATGATTAGGGATTTAATGTGCGTGAAAACCAAGCCGACAAAGATAATCGCGAAAGCGACGAAGATTTCATTTGATCTCCGGGCCACGCCGAAGGTCAGCAAAAAGAAGACTCCGGCTAAGGCCAGACTGGAAATGACTGGAGATTTTAACTCTGGCGACATGGATTTCCAACGCTTTTGCCAGACCAGCCACAAAATAAACCCTGCTCCCATCAGCACCAGGGTGGTGATAGGGATCAGCTGGTCAACAAAATTTTCCCAAACAAACGGCATCAACTCCCGGCCGAAGCGAATCGGTAGTTCACTCTGTTTTTCAAAAAGCAGTTTCACCACCTGGATATAAGCCAAGCGCGCCGCGCCTAGCGGGTTAGGGTGGAGAAGAAGACCGGTCAATAAGCCAAGTCCGGCGGCGATATATTTCCGGACGGCAACATCCTGCTGATGCATGAATTCCGCCGTGGAAATGATCGCGATGATTAAAATTGCCATCCAGCTTAAAGAAAGATGAATCCAGGAAACTGCCGCCGCCAGAAGAAAGATTATAAACTTTGATCTGGAAGTCTCTTTTGTAACCAGATAGGCGAAAAGAAGCGCGCTTAAACCCAAAGAAAAAGGATGCGGGCGGAGCATAGTCAGGCGATAGAGGAGATCAGCGGAGGCCAGCAAAAAGATGGTTAGCCAAAGCATCGGCCATCTGATTTTCAATTTGAGCAGGGCGAGAAAGAATAGTCCGGAGGCCGCCATGGTCGTCAGTAACGCGCCGACTTTAACCCCTTGAGCTAGATCGGTAAAAAAAGTCAGAGGCAAAATTAAAATGTGGAAGCCGTACCAGAGATCGGCCGCGTAGAGATTGATGACGGAGTATTGCACCCAGGGGAAAGAAGTCTGGAAAATTCCGGTGGTCTGATAAATCCAGGCGTGGCGGATGTGGTAGAAGCTATCAACGTCGGTAAAGTTCACCACTCGCCCATGGATAAAAAGAGCGAAGCTGACAATCAAAACCACGGGCATCAACCAAATAATAATTTTCCGGAACTCTGTATTCATTTCAATTGCAAAAAAGGGTGTTTGGGCACCACCCTATTATTTTATTAGATAAATGACTTCATTGATAGACTCAAAACCCTTTTCAAATTTTGGGCTGACTTTCAGGTATTGATTGAGCTTGGGATTCTGGATTTTATCCAGCAAAAGATATTTTGCCCGGAAGTCATTTTTGAGGGCGGCGTAGGTGTCTTCAAGTTGGTCTTTAGTACAGGCGTCATACTTGCAGGTAAATTCGGCAGTCAGATTAGCGGAAAGATAGTGGAATTTCCAATACAACTCCGGGTTATGCCGGTATTGGAAAATAGGGTCCAGACCGCCGATGTAATAGTTTTGGCGGTTCCAGAAGAATAAAGGCGAAAAATGGCTCCAGTGGACATTGAATACAATTTCGCCCGGTTGAGAGTGATTTTTTAGCCAGAGAGCCGCTTCTTTCAGCAAATCCGGCCGGTAGACGTGGTTTGTAAGGCTATTATGGGTTTTATACATTGAATAAGGAGTTAAAAAGCAAAAAGTTAAAAGTAGAATGTAAAAGGTAAAACTTCTGATTGCTTTCGTGGTGTGGTAGTTAGCGGATCGGAGAATTTCCGTGAAGGCCACGCCGATCGGCAGGAGTCCGAAAGCAATCCAGAAATCGTAAGCGCGGCGGGCGACGGCGATACTTAGCAGAAAAAAAACAACGGAAAGGAAGCTTCCAGCCAGAGCCATGATTTTATTTTCGGGCAATATAATGGTTTTCCTATTGGCGATCAGCCAACAAACGGCCAGTATGCCAATTAGCCAAATAATCAGGAATACTGAGAAGTTTTTCGCGAGCACGTTCGCGGAAAGGGGGAAATTTTCAATTCCAAAAAGCAGTGGCAGACCGCTCTGTTTTTCCACAATTTGCTGGACTACCTGGATATAAAAAAGTTTGGCGGCTCCGAGAAAATTTGGACGGGCCAGCCAACCCAAGAGCCCTCCGGTTAACACGGCCGCCAGATTTACTGGAACAAATTTTTTCTGAGTGATCAGTTGGAAAATCGCCATTGTTCCCCAGACGGCTAAGATCATCCAGGCGAAGTTCAGGTGGATCCAGGAAATAAGAAACGCCGTTAGTAGAATCTGCCACCGTTTACCTCGGACCAGAAAGGAGATCAGCAGTAGCCCGAGGCCGATGGTAATCGTCTGCGGGCGGATCATTAACAATTGCGCCATCACGTTTGGAGCGGAGAAAAACATCAAAAACGGCCAGATGACCGGCCATTTCCACTGATGCCGCTTGGCAATGAAAAAAGCCGCGAAGAGCGTGAAAGCCGTCATCAAAACCCCGGCGATTTTAAGAGCCAGAGTGGAATTGGTCAGCCAAGCCAGGGGAGTCAATAAAATACTGAAGCCAAACCAGAGCGATGAGGAGTTGTCTTTGATGACGGAGAATTGAGTCCAGGGAAAGGAAGTTTCGGAGATCCCTTGTTCCAGCATCAGCTTGGCTTTGCCTAAATAAAAAAAGCTATCCAAGTCGGCAAAATTGGGATAGCCGAAGTGGAATAAGCACGCGACTAACAAAAAAAGGCCGGCAAAGAGGAGATACGGTTTCACTCTCAAATTATAGTATATGCATAATGAATAAGACACGCGAACCTGCCTGCCGGCAGGCAGGTCTACGAATTCTTGCGTTATTTCAATATTTATATTATTATCATTGCGGCTTGTCCCTTACATAATTTATGCGAGGGATACATTGAAAGGATAAAGAAATGGACGGCGGGAAAGTATTCGGCGGCGTGGCGGCGGCAGTGCTGATTTTGGCGGCGATTTGTGGAATTGTCTGGGCGGTCGGTTCGGCGAATCCGGAAACCGGCGGTGGTTATGTCGGGTATCTGACTCGAGGAGCGGTTTTCGGTAAGACGGAATTCGTCGGTTTGCAGACCGGGCCGACTTCGCCCGGCCGAGGATGGCTGCTGCAGGTGGTTAACGTCAGTGTTACCCCATATACCGAGACCGAGGAATTCAGCGGTACGGACAGCGTTCTTTCAAAAGACAATCTGAAGATCAGCTTCCGTCTGCATATGGTCTGGCGGGTTCACCCGGAGCGAGTGAAGTTATTTATTGAACAATACAGCACTTTGCATGAAGGGCAGGATCCGAATAAGGTAGTTGAAGTGGCTTACAATAGTTTCTTGCGTGAGCCGTTGAGGACTATGGGCCGTGACTCCATTCAGAAGTTCGGTGGACTGGACATTAAAGAAAATATTATCTCAATCGGCTCCACGATTCAGAAGCAGGCTCAGGAGCTGACTAAGGATACTCCGTTTGAGGTGCAGTCGGTGGTGGTGGGCAATATTCAGTATCCGGATGTTGTCACCAACGCGGTTTCTGAAAAAATGGCGATGACGCAGAAGCTTGAGCAGATGAAGACCGAGCTTCAGATTGAGGAGATGAAGAAACAGAGGCGAGTGATTGAAGCGCAGGGTATCGCCGCGGCCATGGATATCATTAATTCCAAGTTGTCGCCGATGTATCTTCAGCATGAGGCGATTGAAGCCCAGAAGGCGATGGTCGGTTCAGCGAATCATACGACGATTTATATTCCCGTAGGTCCGATGGGAGTTCCGATTATCGGAACGATGGACATTGACGGAGCCAAGGAAGACAAGAAGCAGAGTGAAAGTCCTAAATAAAATTTCAGCTCCGACGTAACCCGTCGGAGTTTTTTATTATTTGTTATAATAAAGCAATGCAAAAAGTAATTGAGGATTTCCCAAAACAATTTTCTTGGGAGCCGAAAATAGAAAACGAGGATCAACTGCAAAAGTATTCCAAATTTATTGTTGCCGGCATGGGCGGTTCCAGTTTGGCGGCGGATTTATTGAAAGTTTACGATCCGATTTTAGATCTGGTTGTTCATCGAGACTATGGATTGCCGGAGGTTGCTGATGTTGATTTAGATCGGACTTTATTAATCGCCAGCTCCTATTCTGGCAACACCGAAGAAACCTTGAGCGCTTTGGATACCGCCATTGAGTTTGGCGTGGCGGTGGTAATAATATCTACCGGCGGGAAATTATTGGCTAAAGCCAAAGAGCTGGGACTACCTTATGTTCAGCTTCCCGAGACCGGTATTCAGCCGAGGATGGCCACTGGGTTCAGTATCAAGGCGCTATTGGCCGTTTTGGGTATGGAGGAGGCGGCGCGGGAGATTTCTCTACTCGCTAAATCTTTAGATATGAAGGCGGCCCAAAAAGACGGTGAGCAGTTAGCGAAGAAACTGGTCGGTAAAGTTCCGGTAATTTACGCCTCCCGGCCGAATTTTCCGATTGCCTACAATTGGAAGATAAAATTCAACGAGACTGGAAAGATCCCCGCTTTCGCCAACTATTTTCCGGAATTAAACCACAACGAAATGACCGGATTTGATTTCGTTCCGGCTTCCGAAAAAATCTCTCAAAATTTTCATTTCATTTTTTTGTTGGATTCCGAGGATCACCCCCGCCATCAGAAACGCATGGAAGTGACGGCTCGGTTGTATGAGAAAAAAGGGTTGGCAGTGGAGCGGTTGATGCTCAAAGGCGGGGGAATGTGGGAGAAGATTTTCTCTAATACTCTCATCGCCGATTGGGCCGCTTATGGCATTGCCAAAGCCAACAACGCCGATCCCGAAAACGTTCCGATGATTGAAGAGTTTAAGAAACTGATTTTGTAGGATTTTTGTACGAATTACGAATAAAACACGAATTAGGCGAATAAGGAGGTTCGATTTCTGAAAATAAAAAGTCCCAGTTAAGAAACTGGGACTTCGCTTAATCAACACTGGGAATGAAAATGACAGCCGTCGCTGTGGTCATTCCTGCCTGTGCACGTTTCACCACACCGATCACATTTATAGGTATATACTTCAATGCAGCAATTTTGCTGCGAACTGAGCTTCTTACCGTCCCACTGGTAGCTAACGTGGTGGAACAGTTCGCAATATTGCTGTCTTGAGATTTTTACTTTATTGAAAAATAGATAACCACACCTATCGCATTTTCTTTCTTCTTTATGCAGTAGGCCACAGCTCTGGCATTTGAAAGCAGTCAGTTTGCCATTCATTGTCTTCTCCGGCATAACGTCTCCTTTCAATTTCCTGACTAAATACTCGCATGGTTTTATGATGGGAATCAAGGTTTCGTTTTTGGCCAGGCGGCCCAACAGCGAGAATAGTTCTCATAGCGGCATTGCTCGGAGGCCCTACCTGTCGGTAAGCAGGTCGGATGCAGTTTCAGCAGGTTTTTAGTTTATTATTTTCTCAACTTCTACTATCGTACGGTCGTACAATAGTAGAAGTTGAGTTTTGAAACTTTGTGGTTAAATGCGGATCTGATTTCCGGGAATAAAATTAGGCCTTCGGTTTCCGAGCGCCTTCCTGATACGGGGCGTGGCTCGGTTCGCTTCCCAGCAATTAAAGCAAAATTCAAAACGCTACCCCAAAAGGAGTAACGTTTTGAATTGTGATCTCAATGGGAATCGAACCCATGTTTCCGCCGTGAGAGGGCAGCGTCCTAGCCGCTAGACGATGAGACCTTGTGCTAACTTCGAGAAAATTATAGCATTTTCTTAGCTTATTTCAAGTCTGGAAAAGGAGAAGGTGATGACTCGTTTTTTGAGGTGGCTGGAGACTCCTGCCGTTTCCATTCGTGAAGTTCTTGGTTTATCTCTCAAGGCGCTCTTCCTGTTGGTTTTGTGGGGAACAATTATGTTTTGCGTGGTCTGGTTTTTTGTCCGGCCGCATTGCCCGCCGGGAACCGCCTCGCTGGAACAGAATGTTGAGATGTTTCTGAGCAACTTCACCGAAGAATTCTTCTTCCGGACCTTGTGGCTCGCTCTGGCAGTAATGTTTGTTGGCCGGAGCCGGGTAGTCTGGTTGGCGCTTCTGCTGACTTTTACCGGATCTCTAGTTTGGGGTTATGAACACCGTGTAGCATTTTTAGAGATCACCACCCCAAACTTGGCGACGACGCTAGCGTTATGCTGGCATGGCGTTTTGGGATTAATTTTCAATACCCTTGCCATCAAATGCGCCACCAAAGAAGACCTTTTGCAGTTGAAACCGTTGGGAATCTGCACGCTAGTTCACTTCAGCTACAATCTGGCAATCATCCCAATCGCTAAGGTAATTATCAGTTTTTAAGCTATTTCGATGCTGCGTATTGACACGCGGCATTTTTTTTGCTATACTACCCAAGTTATATGCTTAAGAACATCACAAAGCATCAAGAAGTGACCCAGATCCTGAACGCGGGTGGAGTTATCATTTTTCCGACCGAAACCCTCTATGGGTTGGGTTGCGACGCCACTAATCCGCAGGCATTGCTGAAGATTTACCAAATTAAGAACCGGGCGATCGGCAAGGCCTTTCCGATTCTGGTTAAGGATTTCAAGATGCTGACTGAATACGCGCATTTCACCCCGGATCAAAAGCGGGCGATGCAAAAAACAAAACAGCCGACCACTTTCATTTTGAAAGCCAAAAATCTTTCTCCGCTGGCCGCCATGAGACACACGGGAGCTTTCAGGATCGCTAAAAGCTCTTGGATGAAGAAATTATTCCAGCATTTTGATAAGCCGATTGTGGCGACCAGCGCCAATGTCGCCGGAAAAGATCCGTTGCGTGATCCGGCGGACTATAAAGAGATGTTTAAGAAAGCTGCCGAGATGATTGACACGGTAATTCACGCTGGAATCAATAAGAAAACCAAGGGATCTAAGATTGTGGATCTGACCAAAAAGCCATACAAAGTTGTGCGGGCATAATGGAGTTTGAAATTCTAAAGAAATCAAAAAAGACCCGGGCTCGCCTGGGTCTTATCAAAACAAAGCACGGCGTGATTCATACGCCGGCTTTTGTTCCGGTGGCTACCCAAGCGGCCATAAAAGGACTAACCACCGACCAGCTGAAAATGATTGGTTTTGAATCACTGCTCTCCAATACCTATCATTTATATCTTCGGCCGGGTGATGGTTTGGTGAAAAAAATGGGTGGTTTACACAAGTTTATGAATTGGGATCGTCCAATTTGGACTGACAGCGGCGGTTTCCAGGTCTTTAGTTTGGGAGCGGCGATTGAACATGGCGTCGGTAAGATTGCCAATATCTTTCCGTCCGAAGGGGAGCAGGAGCATACGATTACAGGCAAGAAGGAAACATTCACAAAAATTAGTGAGGAAGGGGTGGAGTTTAAATCTCACCTTGATGGTTCTAAACATTTTCTGACTCCGGAGAAATCCATTAAAATTCAGGAAAATTTAGGCGCGGATATGATTTTCGCTTTTGATGAATGCACTTCGCCGTTGCACGACAAGGAATATACCAGGAATTCCATGGAGCGCACTCATCGTTGGGCTAAACGTTGCCTGGCGGCCTTCCGGCCTAATTTAAAAAATAAAAATGAAAAATTAAAAATTGCGGAGCAGGCGCTGTTTGGTATCGTTCAGGGTGGCGCTTATAAAGATTTGCGTTTAAAGAGCGCGAAAACTATCGGTAAGATGGGATTTGATGGATTTGGTATCGGAGGTTCTTTGGGAAAATCAAAGGCGGATATGTATAAAGTTTTGGATTGGACGATTCCGCTTCTTCCGGAGAAAAAGCCGCGGCATCTTTTGGGTATCGGTTCCGAGGAAGATATTTGGGAAGCGGTGAAAAGGGGAGTGGACACTTTTGATTGCGTGGCGCCGACTCGTTTGGGACGTAATGGTGGGGCGTTGTTGCCTGGTGGCAAACGGCTTAGTCTGCGTAACGCCGATTGCAAAGATGATAAATCACCGGTCAACAAAAAATGCGGCTGCCATGTTTGCAGGAATTATTCCCGCGCATATTTAAACCATTTATTCCGGGCTAACGAAATGCTTGGCCCAATTTTACTGACGATGCACAATTTATCTTTTATGGAGGAATTGTTGCGGAGTGTCCGAGAAAGAATTGCGAAAGAAGCGTAAAATACCTGCTTTTTACGAGTTTTTTATTCGGTGCCGCGGAGGATGTTTTGTGCTAAAATTTATAAATGGCATCCCCTGCGAAGCACAATATAAAAATAAAATGGTCACCAAATTTTGCATACGCAATTGGACTAATTACTTCGGATGGTTCTCTGCATAAGGACGGTAGGCATATATCGTTTAAGTCGGCCGAATATGAACTTATTGAAAATTTTAAAATTTCTACTAACTCAGAAAATAAGGTTGTGTTAACCGCGCGCGGCGGCGAAAAAGTCAAAAGGTATTATCAAGTGCAATTTAGCGACGTCGTGTTTCATGGGTTCTTGAATTCTATTGGTATAACTCCCAATAAATCGAAAACAATAAAGCATGTGAATGTTCCCGACAAATTCTTCCCGGATTTTTTAAGGGGATTATTCGATGGAGATGGCACCTTCTATTCCTTCTGGGACAAACGATGGCCCAATAGTTTTGGTTTTCAGTTATCGTTTGCTTCGGCCAGTTTTGATTTTGTTGCTTGGCTAAAGCAGAAATTAACGGATCTGTATAATGTGAAGGGCTTTATATGTAAGGGCGCTGGCGTGTTCAATTTGCGATATGTGAAAGGAGATAGCAAAGAACTTTCTGACGTAATGTATTATCAAGAAAGAGCGTTGTATCTCAAGAGAAAATATGATAAAATCAAGCAGATCATAGGGTTTGATACGAATCTAAGGCATAGCAATGCCGCGGTAGCTCAGTAGTAGAGCAGACGCCTGAAGAGCGTCGTGTCGGGTGTGCGATTCACCCCCGCGGCACACAATAAAGACTTCGCTCCCAAAGCGGAGATTTTTATTTCTAATGAAAGTGTCTTGCTATGTACTTCTGAGGATTGCTTGAGGTTTTGCCAGCCAAGTAAAATGAAAGTATAATTGGTAATTAGAACTTTACTAATTTAGAAAAGGGATTGCTTGAAGAAGGAAAAAGAGAAGCCGACCAAAGAAATGTTCACCAGTGTTAAAAAACGGGACGGCAAAGTTGTCCCATTTGATTCCAACCGCATTACCAGCGCTGTTTTTAAGGCGTTGAGCGCCACTAAAGAGGGAAATGAGAAGGATGCCGAGCGAGTTGCCGATAGAGTGATGAAAGTTTTGCGGAAAGAGCATTCTGCTAAGGATATTTTGGATATTGAAACCATCCAGAACGTAGTGGAAGAGACTCTAATGATCATGGATTACACGAAAACCGCCAAGGCCTACATTATTTACCGTAAAGACCGGGCGCAGGTTCGGGAAAAAACCAGAGAAGTTCCGGAACGGGTGAAAAAATTGGTGGCGGACAGCAAGAAATATTTCCGTAATCCGCTCGGCGAGTTCATTTTCTATCGCAGCTATTCCCGTTGGATTGAAGAAGAGAATCGCCGGGAAACTTGGATTGAAGCCATTGATCGTTATATGGCTTTCATGAAAGAAAACCTGAAGAAAAAACTGACTGATAAAGAATACGGTGAAATTCGCGAAGCGGTGCTGAATATGCGGGTGATGCCGTCAATGCGTCTCTTGTGGGCTGCCGGATCGGCCGCGCGCGCTTCAAATGTTTGCGGTTACAATTGCTCGTTTATCGCCATTTCCGAACTTCGGGATTTCGCGGAGATTATGTATCTCTCCATGTGCGGCACCGGTGTTGGTTTTTCCGTGGAATACGAGAATGTGGACAAATTGCCGAGGATTGAGAAACAGACCGGAGCGCCGAAGGAAAAGATTGTGGTTGAAGACAGCAAGGAAGGTTGGGCGGATGCTTTCGCGGACGCGATGGAGCATTGGTTTGCCGGCAAGGACACGGAGGTGGATTATTCCAAACTCCGGCCGATGGGCGCGCGTTTGCACACCATGGGCGGACGCAGTTCCGGTCCGGCTCCGCTGAAAGCGTTGATGGAATTCGCCCGCGACAAAGTTTTGGCCCGTCAGGGTCGACGCCTGAAGACGATTGATGTTCACGATATTGCCTGCAAAGTAGGGGAAATCGTGGAAATGGGCGGTGTCCGGCGTAGCGCTATGCTTTCGCTTTCCAGCTTGGATGACGTGGAAATGCGGACTGCTAAGTGGGGCGAATTCTGGAATCAGGGGCAGGGTCAGCGTCATATGGCCAATAATTCAGCGGCCTATAATGAACCGCCTCATTCCGGCGCTTTTATGGACGAATGGAAATCCCTGAAAGACAGCAAGAGCGGCGAGCGCGGAATTTTCAACCGGGCCGGTTTGAAGCTACAGCTTCCGGCCAGGCGCTGGAAAGTTTTTGAAAAGGACGCGGCTACCAGCGGCACTAATCCGTGCGGCGAGATTATTCTGAAATCCAAGCAATTCTGTAATTTGACCGAAGTGGTCTGCCGTCAGGAGGACACCGAAGAGACTTTGTTGGAAAAAATCCGCCTCGCGACCATTCTCGGAACCTATCAGTCTACTTTGACTAACTTCCAGTATCTTTCCCGTCAGTGGAAAAAGAATTGTGACGAAGAGCGTTTGCTTGGAGTTTCTTTGACCGGCCAGTGGGATTGCCCGATAGTTCGCGATCCCGCGGTTTTGCAGAGATTGAGAGAAAAAGCCATCGTTATCAACAACGAATACGCGAAGAAATTCGGTATTAATCAGTCCACGGCGATTACCTGCGTGAAGCCCTCGGGTACTGTTTCTCAACTGGTTGATTCGGCTTCGGGGTTGCATCCGCGGCATGCTAAGTACTATATCCGCCGGATCCGCATTTCCGCCACTGATCCGCTTTTTGAGATGTTGAAAGATCAGAAATATCCCTACGCCCAGGATGTTTATCAGACTCCGGGAGCGGTGGCCAACTATGTGCTGGATTTTGTGGTGAAAGCTCCGGAAGGGGCGATTACCCGTCATGATTTGCATGTGCTTAAGCAGTTGGATCACTGGAAGATGCTGAAAGAGCACTTCACCGAACATAATCCGTCGGCTACTATCTCCATCGGCAAAAACGAATGGATGAAGGCCGGAAACTGGGTTCATGATAACTGGGATATGGTCGGCGGACTGGCTTTCTTGCCTAAGGAGGAAGATGAGCGAGTTTATCCGCAGGCGCCTTATGAGGATATTTTGGATGATGTAGTGAAGGACGAGAAGACAGGAGAAATTAAGATTGTTAAATCCGCTGAGGAAAAGTATCAGGAATTGCTGAAGAAATTGCCGGCAATGGATTTTGCCGAGATCGTGCTCTATGAGCAGGATGATGAAACGAAGGGCGCCAAGGAATTGGCTTGTAGTTCCGGAGTTTGCGAAATCCCATAACCGCCTAGCAATAGGCGGTTTTTTTTGTCATAATCCTTTCGGCTTATTGAAAGGAAAAAGTATGAATAGTGGTAAGTGTCTTGAAGTGGTTGCAACGAATTTGCCTGCTTGCGCCGACATTATTCTGACTAAGGAAAGCTTGTCGTTGGTTGAATCGCTGACCAGAACTTATGGTGATGTGATTGAGCATCTGCTAGCGCAGAGAGTTTATCGTCAAAAGGAAATTAACGCGGGAAAGAAATTTGATTTTCTTCCGGAAACTGCCCATATTCGCAACGGAAAATGGAAAGCCGGACCGATTCCGGCCGATATTTTTGACAGAACGGTAGAAATGACCGGCCCGGCATCTTTAAGGAAAGGGCTGATTAACGGATTGAACTCCGGCGCGAATGTTTATATGGCGGACTCGGAAGATTCCGAATCTCCGACTTTTTCCGACATTCTTACCGGTCAGTGGAATCTGCGGGACGCGGTCCGGAAAACCATCACTTTTGAATCCGACGAGAAGAAATACCAGCTGGAGGAAAAGACCGCGGTTTTGATGTATCGTCCGCGCGGTCTGCATTTGCCGGAAAAGCATGTTTTGGTGGACGGCGAGCCGGTACCGGCCTGGATTTTTGATGTGGCGATGTTTTTGGCGCACAACGCCAAGGAGTTGCTGAATCAGGGAATTACGCCCTGCCTTTATACTCCGAAAACCGAGAGCTATCTGGAAGCCAGATTGATTAATGATATTTTGGAGCGCATTGAGTATCTTCTCGGTCTGCCGAAAAATTCCGTCAAAGTTACGGTTTTGATTGAGACCATTTCTGCTGTTTTTGAGATGCATGAAATTATCTGGGAACTGCTCGGACGAATCGTTGGTCTGAATTGCGGCCGGTGGGATTATTTGTTCAGTTTGCAGAAGAAGTTTTTTCTGTTTCCGGAATTTGTTTTGCCGGATCCGGGCGACCTTGGAATGGATCAGTGGTTTTTGACGGCATATTCCTGGCTCCTGATTCAAACTTGTCACCAACGTGGGATCCTCGCGATGGGTGGTATGGCGGCTCAGATTCCATCTAAGGATGAAGCGGTCAATGCCCTCGCGACGGAGAAAATCAATCAAGATAAAGAGCGGGAAGCGAAGGCGGGACATGACGGCACCTGGGTGGCTCATCCGAAATCGGTGAAGCCGGCCCTACTGAAGTTTAGAGCATTTATGCCTGGCCCCAATCAGCTCCATGTTCTTAGAGAGGACGTGGTGGTGACGGCGGCTGATCTGTTGGCTGTTCCTAAAGGGAAAATCACGGAAAAGGCGACCCGCCAGATGTACCGGATTTTGTTGATGTATCTGGAGGGTTGGTTGCGAGGCGTCGGCGCCGCGGCGTTGGAAAATTTGATGGAAGACGTGGCGACGGCCGAGAAGAATCGCGTTTGTCTGTCCGCTCGCCTGAAGCACAAAGTAAAACTTGAAGAAGGCGGAAGATTGGACGCGCGTAAGATGCAGAAAATTATGAAGACGGAAAATCTCCAATTCAGGGGCGGGAAGTATCCACTCGCGAAAAAGTTGGTTAGAAGAATGATCTTCGCCAAGCGTCTGCCGGAGTTTTTGACACTGGTGGCCTACGAGCATATACTTTCCGTTAGAAACTTGAAAGGGGATTCAAATGACCGAACCCAATGATTACCCATGGACTTCGGAACGCTGGAAGGAAATCAAGCGAAATTACACTTGGAAAGATGTCGAGAGGATTCGCGGCACTTTGCCGATTACTTGGACGCTTGCTCAGATTGGAGCGGCCCGGCTTTGGCAGTTACTGAATGGTTCTATGCCGGTTCGCGCCTTGGGCGCCATGACCGGTCTACAGGCCTCTCAGATGGTGAAAGCCGGTCTGAAAGCGATTTATGTCAGTGGTTGGCAGACGGCGGCGGACGCTAACTCCGCCCGGGAGACTTATCCCGACGTGAGCGTTTATCCGGTGGATAGCGTTCCGCTGTTGGTAGATAGAATTAATCGCGCCCTGCGGAAAGATGATTTGATTCAGCATTCCGAGGGCAAGAGTGACCTGAATTTCTTTGTTCCGTTGATGGCCGACGCTGAATCCGGATGGGGTGGCAAGACTAACCCCTTTGAGCTGATGAAGCATATGATTGAAGCGGGCGCCTCCGGTGTCCACTTTGAAGATCAACTCGGTTCGGAAAAGAAATGTGGCCATATGGGCGGTAAGGTACTGGTTCCGACCAGTATATTTATTTCTGCCCTGCTGGACGCGAGATTAGCGGCGGACGTTCAGGGTGTCGACACTATTATCGTTGGACGCACCGACGCGGAAGCGGCTACTCTCCTGACCTCTGAAATTGATGATCGCGACAAGCTCTGGATTTTGGGAACCAACGACGCCGATGGTAAAGAAATGACCTACAGCGAAGCCAGAGAGCTTGGTTTGACTTCCGAATGGACAGCCAAGGGAGTGACCGGTTCCTGGACGCCTCTTCGGACTTCGGAGGGCTACTATCGGATCCGCTGTGGTTTGAAAGCGGCCGCTGCCCGGGCGATTGCTTACGCTCCGTACTGCGACATGCTTTGGATGGAAACTAAGAGCGCTGATCTGGATGAAGCGCGGGAGTTCGCGGAACTGGTTCATAAGGAATATCCGGGGAAGCTGTTGATGTATAACTGCTCTCCTTCGTTCCCTTGGACTAAGGATTTCGCCAAGAAGTACGGTTTGGATCCCGAGAAGAAGCAGGATCGGCAGATTCTGGAAGGTCTCTTTGAGAGTTTCCAGGATGAGTTGTATAAGATGGGTTACAAGTTCGTTTTTGTGACTCTTGCCGGTTATCACGCGCTGACCCATTCAATGTTTAAATTGGCGCGCGGTTATCGGAATCGCGGGATGGCGGCTTATGTGGAGTTGCAGGATGAAGAGTTCGCTCTGGAGAAATCGGATGGTTTTACCGCTGTCCGTCATCAGAGAGAAGTCGGCACCGGTTACTACGACAAAGTTGCCAAGATTAATTCCGGAGGCCAGTCGTCTACTTTGGCGATGGAGGGCTCTACGGAAGAAAGATTCCACAAACAAGAAGTCAAAGAAACGCCACCGGCTCCGCCGCCCGCCCTTTCAGATGGCGCGTCGCCGGTCGTTGAAGGACAGAGTTGAGGTTAGGAAGACAACACAAGCCACCCAGTTTGGGTGGCTTTTTTTGTTGACATTTTTTGTCCAATATATTAGGATATTTCTAGTTAATTTGGCGAGGAGGCGAAGGTGAGCCTGAAAGCAACCCTTGTTTTGATCGTTTGCTATGTCGTGGCAAAGTTTATTGCCTTGGGTATTGGCATGAATCTAAATGCTCAGTATCCGTTCTGGAAGGTGCTGCTATATAATTCGATGTTTCTTTCTGCAGGTGTCGTGTATGGGATGATAGTTGGTTGGAAGAATGCCAAGGAAGATAAAGAGTAATAAAAACAAAATCCCGGTTTAGGTCGGGATTTTTTTATTTCAGTGTAATGAATTAAAAATCTCGTTTCCCTCCGGGTTGTGGTTAGTTTTGTGGAGTATCTCACGGCCGTTAGATACTCCACAAACGGAATAAGATGGCGCGGGTGGCTTTTTTGACATAGCACTAAAGTTTAGTTACCATCCTTTTGGTTCTTAGAGAGGGAGAGTAAATGAAATCGGTAATTGCCTTTTTTGTTTGTTACGTCCGGATGGGTATTGGGTTTTCTCTCTACCTTGGAATCAAAAAAGAAAGAATCAAAAGAACCCCGCGTTTAGCGGGGTCTTTTATTACTAATCACTAGCTCCGACGCTACTGGTCGGAGAGCCGACTTCCGACGTCGGCTTCGCTCGTGCCTATTTTAATTCCTCCCTCGGCTTGGATTTTTTAACAATCTCAAAAGCTTCTTTAGCTGTATCAACAATTTTGTAAAGTTTCAGATCTTCCAGATCAATCGTCGCGTATTGGTCTACTAGTTTCTTTTTCATCCAGCTGTCCAGATCACCCCAAAAATCTTTTCCCACCAAGACAATCGGAATTTTATCGTGAATTTTTCTGGTTTGCACCAGAGTCAGAATTTCCAATAATTCATCCAGCGTTCCATAGCCACCCGGAAAGAAGACATATGCTTGAGCAGAATAGGCGAGCATTACTTTCCTGGTGAAGAAGTAGTAGAAGCCATGCCCTTTGGTGACATAAGGATTAATGCGTTGTTCATACGGAAGCTGGATATCAATCCCGATGGAGTCGCCGCCGGCTTCGTAGGCGCCGCGGTTGCCGGCTTCCATGATGCCCGGTCCGCCGCCTGTTATGACGCTAAATTTCGCCTTGGCGAGCATTTTGGCGAGCTCTCGGGCAATTTTATACCACCGATTATCTTCGGCGAAACGGGCCGAGCCAAAGAAGGTGACTGCTTTTTTGATATCGCCGAGAAATTGAAAGCCATCAACGAACTCCGCCATTATTCGGAATACCCGCCAGTGGAAAGAGTGCCGCCAATCATGCGGATGGGGATTAATCGGTAGATGTTTTGCCGGGACCAGGACGTTCTTTTTTTCGCTAAGTTTTTTGTTTTTCATTATTGTTATTTTATCATATTTCGGTCTATAATATAATAAATATGGCACTACACTTATGTCTACAATACTTAAAGTTCAAGACCTCCGCGTAGTTTTTGGCAGCCAGGTTATCTTAAAAAACCTTTCTTTTGAGGTTAACCAAGGGGAGGTTTTGGCTGTTTTGGGTCCGAATGGCGCCGGTAAAACGGTGCTTTTCCGGGCTCTATTGGGCTTAGTTCCTATTGAGGGCGTGGTGGAATGGTTAAAAAATATTAAAATCGGTTATGTGCCGCAAAAGCTAGCCGTATCGCGGGATTTACCGCTTAGTGTTCTGGATTTTCTGAAACTTAAGGAATCTTCCGTGGCCGAGATTGACGAAGCCCTACGATCGGTTGGCTTTATAAAAAACGACAGTGATCATCAGGCGCGCCAGAATTTGCTGAACGCGCGGGTCGGTGAATTGTCCGGCGGACAGTTCCAGAGAGTGATGATCGCTTACGCGCTAATCAATCATCCCGATGTTTTACTTTTTGATGAACCGACTACCGGAATTGATTTGGGCGGTGAGGAAACTATCTATGCTCTCTTGGAAAAACTTCACAAAGATCATAAGCTGACGATTATTTTAATTACTCATGATCTTAACGTTGTTTATCGCTATGCCAGTAAAGCCCTTTGTTTGAATCGGGAGAAGGTCCATTTCGGCTCTCCGAAAGAAATCCTTAGTTCGCAGGTGTTGGAAGATTTATACGGCGCTAAAGTAGGTTTATACACCCATGATCACCAGCATTGATTCTAATTTATTAACCAGCTTGGTTGTTGGCGTAGCCGTCGGCGCCGCTTCGGCTTACCTCGGATCGCTGATGGTTTTGAAGCGGCTTTCTTTGGTTGGTGACGCGCTATCGCACGTGGCTCTTCCCGGTATCGGTATCGCGCTCACTTACAGCATTAATCCTTTTCTCGGGGCTTTCGCCGCTTTAGCGATCGGGGTTTTCCTTATCTGGTCTATTGGAGAAAAAACGGAAATACCGGCCGAGGCGATTGTTGGAGTGATTTTTGCCGTTTCGCTAGCAGTCGGAATTTTAATCACTCCCGAGCCAGAACTCTTAGAAGCATTGTTCGGAGATATCTCCAAGGTTAATTTGATGGATGCGGTATTGGGCGTGACGTTATCAGTCGTGGTGATGGCGGTTACCTTGTTGATTAGGAAAAAGTTGGTTTTAGAACTACTTTCTACTGATCTCGCGAAATCACAAGGTGTCCGTACTCGTCTTTGGAATTTCGTTTTCTTGATGATGGTTGCCGTTGTTGTAGCTTTGGGTGTGAAGGTAGTTGGAACCTTGTTGATGGGCGCGCTGGTGATTATTCCGGCTGCCGCTTCTAAAAATTTGGCTCGTAATTTTTCTTCGTATGGGGCGCTCAGCCTTTTCTTTGGAGTTACAAGCGCGGTTGCCGGTGTTCTACTAGCATTTACCTTTGGCATTCCACCGGGCCCGATGGTGGTTCTATCTAGTGGAGCGATTTTCATCCTTTCCTTGTTTGCTAAAAGATCGGTTTAGGCATTAACAAATCCCCCTCGCTAAGAGGGGGATTTTCTTTTATCAGATCTTATTTAGCTGTCTTTATCGGCGGATAAAGTTCTTTGTCTATCTTACGGTCAAAGCAGACATTGCCTTCGGTGTGCTGCCAGCTTTCTTGCCCATAATATGTCGGATAACGAGCTGGGGGCATTGGTTTGATGCTACCGTTCAGGTCGGAGACCGAAGATCCCAAGGCTGGTTTGGCGAATACCGCGCACAGCTTGAAGCTTTGCGTTCCGGTTGTCTGGTAGGTGTAAGTCTCTCCGGTGGTTGGGTCTTGCGGCACATGGAAGCCGCGGATGTCGTCGTTGAGTTCCACGAGGGTCTTCGGCAAGCGCGCTTTATTAATCCAGAAGTTCAGAATTTCCGATTGGATCATCTGCAAGTCGGAAACGCGCTGGCTATCTTGCTGGAGAAGACGGGCGTAATTCGGCGAGCCCACTATAAAGAATCCGGCCACAATGGTGGCGGTAACGGCGGCAATGATTGTGTAGGCGTAGTATTTCATAAGGGTTACTCGGCTTTTTTATTTCTTAATTCCCAGAGATAGTATCCAAAAATATTGCCGGCCACAAAGAAGACTGCTAATACTTTCAGAAGGAAGCGGAAGGTTAGTTCACCGTTGAGCAAGTTATTTATCAGGGTTACCAGGTCGCCGATGATGATTAGCGAAGCGGCAAATAAAGTGAAGTAGACCAGCCATTTGCGAATCCAGATTTTCCGGCGCGCCGGTGTTTTGTCGTAGCTTTTATTCAAGAACCAAACGCTAGCGATGTAGACCGGGAAAACGATTATTAGGGAGGAAATAGACCAGCGGATAGCGGTCATTGAGGATTGAAAAGCGTAGTAGTTGCCATCAATGGTGGCGTCGGGGAGTAAGACGTTAATATACTGAAAAATTAGCACTAAAAAGGCGATTCCGCTGGCATAGAGAGCAACGATAGACAAAAGGTGCAAGAACACATCTTTGGGGGAGGTTTTTGATTCCATTCTATTTATGATAACACAAAACCTCCCGAAATGGGAGGTTTATTTTTTGAACTTCCAAGGTTTGAGCTGACTGGCGATGCCCATGGCGAGCGCGATAATAATTAGATTCTTGATAATGTATTGGCCTTCCAGGGTCGGGACGGCGAACGAGCTCCAGGCGATAGCCGGTAGTAGGATCAGCGGCATCGCGGTCGTCATCATATGCGGAACCAGCAATAGAATCGCCAATCTTTCCAGATGGGGGATAATGAAACTTATACCAATCAACATCTCAAAGATTCCCAACCCGATAATGAATTGAGAAAAGCTGATGAAGGGCATCGTTTTATTCAGCAAATTTTCCACCAGCGGGTTAGCCGGGCTGCTATCAAAGAGCTTGAGAATTCCGAATCCGAAAAATACCACGAATAAGGCCAGGCGAGAGAAAGCCGGAAAGACCAGTTGAATCTTTGAAATAATCTGACGGTCAATTTTCTCTAGGAATGATGCCATGGTCTTATTTCTCCGCTAGGTGTTCCATAGAGTAGTTTACATCAATATCCACTTTTTTGCCCGGGTTGAAGATGTTATGCGGGTCAAATATCTGTTTAGCTTTTTTAAACAGGGAAACAACCTTTTTACCGTACATATTTTCCAGGAAGGGGGTCCTGATCAATCCGTCGTTGTGTTCGCCGCTCATGGAGCCACCGAACTCAAAAACCAAGTCGTAAACTTTTTTGGAGAGTTCTGGAATGATCTTCCGAGACTCCGGATCGGCCATATCCATCAAGGGGATGATGTGGAAATTCGCATCGCCAATGTGGCCGTTGATGGTGTAGATTAATTTATATTCCGACATAATTTTATTGAGACGCGGCAAAAATTCCGGCAATTGGTCCGGACGGACGGCCATATCATCAATGAAGGGGGCGGTGTGCTTGCCCTTGATGTGATGCCTAAGGAGATTAAAACTTTCTCGGCGGATGACCCAGTACTTCTTTGATTCTTCTGCGGTTTTAGTGATTCGGCAGGAGATGTGAAATTCTCTCAGTGAAGTTTTAGCGTTCTGCGCTTTTCGGGTTACTTCTTCTTCCGAATCGCCGGTGAATTCGGCGATCAAAACCAACTTCGGCAATCCGCCGGTAAGAGTCATAAAAAATTCCGGGAGAAATTGCCAGGCCAGTTTGAAGATATTAGTTTTCAGTAATTTCACGAATTCCGGCAGAAAGCGCATGGCTAATTTGAGAGTGTTGTCGTCGTAAGATTCAAAACTTTCCGGCTTGTAGGCGAGGACGGTATTGGCGATCTTTGCCAGTGGCGCCAAATCTTTCAGGAAAATTGCCAGCATTTTAAAATGAGTTTTAGGTTTGATCAGCCGGAATTTAATCTCGGTTATTATACCCAGTGTTCCCTGTGAGCCCACTATTAGCTTATGAAGATTAAAAGTTTTTTTGTCCCAGATATTCCAAAGATAATAGCCGGAGGAGTTTTTGGAAACTTTCGGTTTTGCTTTCTGCAGAGCGTCATAGTTTTTATCCACTAGCTCAAAGATTTGTTTGTAAATTTTACCCTCCAGAGTGTCTTGAGAAGTTTTTTTCTTCAATTCTTTTGCGTCCAGCGGTTTGATTGTATATTCTTTCCCGTCCCTAAGAATTATTTTTAACTCCTCAACGTAATCTTCGGTTTTTCCATAGGCGAGAGTTTTTTCTCCTCCAGCATTGTTACTAACCATACCACCGACTGTGCAAATTTCTCGGGAAGCAGGATAGGAGGGCATCAGCCATCCTTTTGCTAGGGTCGCTTTCTCAAAATCCCGATAAAAAGCGCCCGGTTCGGTGACAGCATAACCATCATCACTGACCGTTTTAATTCGGTTTAAATGCTTATTGACGTCCACAATGATGGATTCGCTGAGGGGGCCGCCGGTCATGCAGGTTCCACCGGATCGGGCGGTTAAAGAAAGGCCTCTTTTTCGGTTACGGTCAACAAAATTGACCAGCTTGCCGATATCTTCCCGGGTTTTTGGAGACGCCACTAAAGATGGCTTGACCTGAAAAAGACTCGCGTCTCGGCTGTAAGTATCTAAAGTCGCCTCATCATCGGCTAATTCGCCACTAAAAAAAGATTTTATCTCGTCCTTAAGGTCCATCCTTTACATAGTACCATCCCATCAGGTTTATATATGTCTGGTACGCGTACCATCTAGCGGAAACGGACAGGAATCCTTAACTCGTCATCATGCTCCGGTAGGCCGGACGGATTGTCTTTTTGTAAAATTAGAGTACCGGTTTCCGTTTCCGGCTTTTCAAATTCTAAAGTAACCGAGAAAGGCACGAATTCTTCTGTCATCCAATTATCTTCGGCCTGCGCCGGCTTTAAGGCGAGTAGCTTACCATTTCCATCCAAAAGACGCACCGGGAACGATGCTTCAAAGTACCAATACCCTCGAGCTTTACCGCTGATTGAGAGCGGACTGACCGCCATTTCGCCTGTTTTTGGCCGGTCTACTACAATCAGGTTATTTTTATCGTCATTTAGCGAGGTCTTTTTAGGAATGATGTAAATAGCCAAGCCAAGTAATATAGCAATTACTGCTATAGCAGTTAAAACTTTTTTCATGAATTTATTATACCACCCTATAACAAAGAACCGTCTCCTCGAGGAGACGGTTCTTTGTCTATTGCACGATTATTTCTCCCTTCATGCTTGGGTGCGGGGCGCAATGGTAGGTGTAGGTTCCCGGTTGAGTGAATACATACTCAAAACTTTTTCCCTGGCTTAAGATTTTACTGGCGAATAATCCTGTATCGCTCGTGACTGTATGGCCCGCTTGGTCAAAATTTGTCCAGGTAACTTTCGTGCCTCTTTTTACGGATACTGACTCCGAGACATACGAAAACCCCTTGATTGAAACTAAGATGCTTGAAGTAAAGGGAGGGATCGTCACCTGACCGGCCGGCTGACTGGCTGGCTGAGCCGCCGGAGCTGGAGCCGAATATTGAGGAGCCACGCTAGTCTTGGGAGCGCTTTTCGCCGCCGGTGCGGGCGGGGGAATAGTTATTTTTGATTCTGGCGGGAACAACCAATAAAAAACCGTGGCCGCCAGACCTGCCAAGATGATCATCGTTGCTATAATTCCTGCGTTTCCTTTCATAATGTTGTTTTAAACTTTTCCGCCGGTTGGCGGATCCGCCTTCGGCGGAAACGACCTTATCAGACCACTAGCTTTAATGATAGTAAATAACGTCCTTTCGCTCAACTGCAATTGTCCACTGTTTCTTTTTGGCGTGTTCGTAGAGTTTTTGGTTCGGATTAAAGCAGATCGGCCTGGTGACCATTGATAAGAACGATATGTCGCTTCCGGTGTCGCCGACACCGACCGATCCCCTGAGAGTCAGGTTGTGTTTTTCCACCGCTCTGGCTAAGATCCGGTCTTTGTTTAGAATCAGCTCCGGGTGGAGCAATTTTCCGGTCATCCTACCTCTTTTGTCTACTTCAATGACCCTCCCGTAAACTTTATTGAATCCCAGATGGGCGCAGAACTCCTGAACAATTTCCAACGGTGAGTGCGAAATTGCCAACAGGAAAAATCCCGATTTCTTCAGTCGCTTGACCAAATCTCTAGTAAAACGATAAACCCGATTTTTGTGGAATGCGGCGACTTGTTTGGCGATTTTTTTGAATTTTGAATGGCTGGTACCCTTGATATGACTTTCAAAAGCAAGGATGACGGCCTGGATGTATTTGTCGTAT
>ERZ1292625.1147-Hain-H41-01um-R1-1147-length-33789-cov-55_pt1 | contig 33789 bp, 35 predicted proteins | sample MGYA00564400_ERZ1292625 | MGnify/ENA primary metagenome ERZ1292625 (study PRJEB36523, sample SAMEA6512639) | groundwater metagenome | collected 2019-01-08 | study: AquaDiva: Metagenomics assemblies of 32 groundwater samples
ATTATGAAAAACAAAGACGAGGACAATATTATTAAAAAAATGATTATTTTTGGCGAAAATAACATGAAAATTTGCTATTTCGGCATATACAGGCCTGACTTCGGCCGAAACAAAACCTATATTGACGGGTTAAAACAAAATGACATTGAAATCATAGAATGCCGCGATACTTCCCGCGGGTTCTTAAAATTTTTAAAATTATTTTGGAAACATAGAAAAATCAGAAATAATTACGATTATTTAATTGTTGGTTATCCCGGCCACATAGTTGTTTGGCTGGCCAAACTTATTTCCAAAAGACCTGTAATTTTTGATGCTTTATGCACTTTGTATGAGGGCGAAATTCTTTCTAGAAATTTATATAAATATAATCTATTTATGAAAGCGTGGGTTTTATTTATAGATTGGTTGGCCGTGAAATGTGCTGATTTGATTTTGGTTGAATCAGAGGCTCAAAAAAAATATTTTGTTGATAGATTTAATTTACCAGATGAAAAAGTGGTAAGAATTTTTACGGGAGCCGATGAAGAAATATTTTTTAATGATTTGGAAATTAAAAAGAGAGCAAAATTTACAGTTTTGTTTAGGGGTAGATTTTTACCGGAGGCGGGGATTGAACATGTTGTTCAGGCAGCCAAGCTATTGGAAAATGATGATGTAGATTTTCTTATTATAGGCGGTGGAGTGGTTGAAAAGGAAATAGGTTTATTGATTCAATCTCTTAAACCCAATAATCTTGAATGGATTAATCAATATTTGCCTACCAACGAATTGCGGGAGAAAATGCTGGAATGCCATGTTTCTTTGGGCCAATTTGAAAATCATATTCGTTTGCAAAGAACCATTCCACACAAGGCCTTTGAATCATTATTAATGGGATTGCCTTATATTACAGGCAAAAATATGGCGATTTCTGAATTATTGACTGATAGGGAAAATTGTTTGATGGTTAGTAATGCCGACCCGCAAGATTTAGCGGAGAAAATATTAGAGCTAAAAAATGATAAAAATTTAATCCAAAAAATAGCAAATAATGGTCGCCGCCTATATGAAGAAAAACTTTCTTCTATTAAACTCGGTCGTGATATCATTTTGGCCATTAAAGAATTATCATATATAATGACATACAAATGAAGGTTAATATTGTTATTCCGCTTTATAATGAAGAAAAAATTTTGGAAAAATCCGTGAATACTCTAACGGATTTTTTGCGCCAGTCGACTTTCCCATACGATTACTCAGTTACTCTTGCTGATAATGCTAGCACAGACAATTCATGGGGTGTTTGTAACAAGTTGACTCATAAATATAGTCAAGTCCACTGTCTTAAAATTAAAGAAAAGGGCAAAGGTTTGGCGGTGAGAACGGCTTGGTCAAAAAGCGATGGAGATATTCTTGTTTTTATGGATGCCGATTTAGCGTCCGATTTACTTTTTTTAAGACCTCTAATAGATCATATTATTAGTGGTACCAGTGATATAACTATCGGCAACAGATTGGGGCCAAAGTCAAAAGTAATTTCTGATAAAATAATGCGTCGGTTTGCCTCTAAAATTTTTAATTTAATGGTTAGGCTTATTCTCAAATCGCCGTTTTCCGATCACCAGTGTGGTTTTAAAGCCATTAGTAAAGAAAAATTTAATTTAATTTTACCTCTTTTAAGAGAAAATGGTTGGTTTTTTGATACTGAACTTATCGTTGCTTCTTTGGTTTGTGGTCTTAGAATTAAGCCAATTGATATTATTTGGCGAGACAAGGGTGGCTCCAAAATATCGTTTTTTAAGGATTCAATAAAAATGTTTATAAGCATTTTTCATCTAAGGTGGCGGTTAAATAACAGATTATAGATATAAAATGAAAATATTAAACATTAGTTTGGAAAAGAAACTATTTTTGGCTGAATCTAAAGCTCAACAAAGAGTATTGGATTATGCCCGTTTATTTGAAAGATTTGATTTAATCGTTTTGACTTCCCGTGGATATAAGAGTGTTGAATTTGAAAATATGCTTATTGTCCCAACTAATTCTTTTACTAAATTTTTCTATTTAATAAAGGCTTATTTTTTGGGAAAGAAAATGATTAGAAAATATGAGCATAATATTATTAGCGCCCAAGATCCTTTTGAAATAGGATTGGCGGCCTGGTTATTAGCTAGAAAATATAAATTAAAATTGCAGATTCAGATTCATGGAGATTTTTTTAGCTCTTTATATTGGCACAGAGAAAGTTTTTTGAACAGATTAAGATATTATTTAGGAAAATTTTTAATTAAAAAAGCCGATTCGGTCAGAGTGGTAAGCAACAGAATAAAAGAAAGTTTAATAAAATTAGATTTAGCGCCGGAAAAAATTGTAGTGGTGCCAATTTACTCGCTAATCAGCAATAAAAATTTAATTATAGAAGACAAAAAAGAAGGCAATAAATTTATATTTTTGACGGTAAGCAGATTGGTAAGCGTAAAAAATATTTCTTTGCAAATTCAAGCCATGAAAGAAATTGTAAAAAACTATTCTAACACCGAACTTTGGATTGCGGGTGATGGACCGGAAAGAAAAAAGCTGGAAAAAGAAAGCAAAAAATTAAAAATAGAAAAAAATATAAAATTTTTAGGCTGGCAGGATAATTTGGAAAAATTTTATATGGAAGCAGATGTTTTTTTACTCACTTCAAATTATGAGGGCTGGGGGATGGCGATTATTGAGGCGGCTAGTTTTGGTCTACCTATAATTATGACTGATGTTGGTTGCGCTGGTGAAATAATAAAAAATGAAGAAAGTGGAATTATTATTCCAGTTGGTGATAAAAAGGCGTTAGCGGCGGCAATGACAAAGTTAATTCAAAATAAAAATTTTGGCAAAAAAATGGGCGAGCAAGCCCAAAGAACGGTGTTATCATTACCAAATCAAGAACAAAATTTGGTTCTATATAAAAAATCTTTTAACAACCTGGAATAATGAAAAAAATTATTTTGGTACAACCGGAAAACGGATTGAATGAAGCGACTTATGCGCCTCTAGGTTTGATGAGCTTAGCTGCTCACATAAGAAATGATTTTGATGTTCAAATCGTTGATTTGCGTTTTAGCTCTGTGGACGAGCTCTGCTATTTAATCAAAAAGGAGAAACCTTTAGCGGTAGGCTTCAGTATGTTGACTGGTAGTTGCATACTGCAAATAATTAAAGCCAGCCAAAAAATTAAAGATAATAATCCCGATGTAAAAATTATCACAGGGGGAATTCACCCAACTTTTTTCCCAGAGCAAACTTTGAAGCACTCTCTAATTGATTTTGTTGTTATAAATGAAGGCGAGAAAACTTTGAGATTATTACTGGGGGCTTTAGAGTATAATATGCCTTTTGATAATATTGAGAATTTGGGCTGGAAAGAAAATGGCCAAATTAGAATCAACAAAACTTCTGAAAGTTTTATTGACCTAAATGAATTACCCCAACCAGCTTGGGATTTAATTCCGGTAGAGCGCTATAGCCGAGCTTTGTCACACAATCCAGGCGAGAGAGTGATAAATTTTTATACAAGCAAAGGTTGTCCCTTTCCTTGTAGTTTTTGCTATAATTTATTTTTTAACAAGAAAAAATGGCGAGCCAAAACGGCCCAGAAAGCTTTTGAGGAGCTAGAATTTTTGCACAAAAATTATGGCATCAATTATTTTATAATCCATGATGATAATTTTGTGGTGGACAGAAACCGCGCTTTAGAATTTGCTAAACTTATAAAAAAAAGCGAGATAAAAATAAAATACTCTATAGATGCGCGAGTAGATTATTTTAATTATGCCTTTTTGAAAGAATTAAAAGACAGTGGTCTTTGTGAATTGCGAGTTGGTTGTGAGAGCGGTTCAAACAGGGTTTTGAGAGAAATTATACAAAAGGGTATTACAATAGAACAAATCACTAAGGCGGTAGAAGTCGCCAAATCTCTGGATTTGAAATTAATGTTATCTTTTGTTATTGGTTGGCCAACAGAAACTATTACTGAAAGGCAAGAAACTATTGATTTAATATTAAAATTGCAAAAAATTTATAACAAAGCGGCTATCTATCCATTGTGGATTTATATTCCATATCCGGGCACTAATTTGTTTGATAAATCTATAAATTTGGGCTTTAAGTCGCCTCAAACATTAGAGGAATGGGGAAGTTATTTTTGGGGTAAAGCGCGTTTACCCTGGCTTAAAAATCAAAGAGAATATGAAATTATACACGAACTCAGCCAGTTTGCGTGGTATGCCAAAAAATTGGAATCATTGTCTGATAAATCTTTAAAAAATATTGCGCGTCACTTGCTTATAAAATTATTCAGAATCCCCATTCTTTTTAGATTTAAAAATAACTTTTGGCGCTGGCCCATTGAGGCGCATGCTATTGCTTGGTTAAAAAATAAGTTAGAATCCTACAATGACTAAAATATCTATAAATCAAAAAGAGTGCATCGGTTGCAATTTTTGTATGAATTGCTTGCCGGAAATATTTGAATTTGATGAAAAAAATTTTAAGGGCAAATTGAAAGAAAATGGCAACTTAGTTGACACTGTGTCGGTTGAATTATTGCCAGAGCAATTAAAACGAGTAAAAGAGGCGATTGAAGGTTGTCCAGCTCAAGCTATAAGTATTATAGAAGTTTAAATTATATTTAATGATTCCTTTAACAAAAAAAGAACAAAAAGAATTGGTAAGATTAATGAACAAATTATCTTTTCCGGCACCACTGTCAGTTTTTGAAGCCTGGTGTCGCATTTTTGGCACGGTATGCGCTGAAATCGCTGTTATTAAAAACAAAGACAAAAATCCAGAAATATTTCTAACTTACAGAAAAGACAAATTTTTTAAGGGCTGGCATATTCCGGGCCGAGTGTGTATTCCTACCGAAAAAATAAGCAATACCCTAAGAAGGGTTTACGAAGAGGAAATAAAAATGTCTATAGCCAAGCAAAAGTTTTTTGATTGGTTTGAAAGGCCTTTTGGCAAAGGTATGGGCCAATCTCCCAGGGGTCATGAATTTTCTTTTGTTTTTATGGCTGAATCAAAAAATAAAGTTAGAGAAAATAGCACAGAAAAATTTTTCCCTTTAAATAAATTGCCGAAAGATTTGATTTTATCTCAAATGCCAATAGTTGAAAAATTATTAAATTTTTATAATTCACAAATTAAAACTCCCAAGCAATCAACTACTTGGGAGTTCTGACCAGAGAAAGAAATTCTTCATAATCTCGGACATAGTCTTTCTCGCTATACCAATTTGATGTGAAGACAAAAAGTAAAGACCCCTCCTCAAGACAGAAAGAGTGCCAAATCATAGGGCCAAGAATCAAAACCCGATTTGGGCGGTTCAAAACAACTCCTTGTTTTTCTTTGCCGTTATCAAGTTGAATTTTGACGGAGCCATGCAGGCAAACATGAGCCTGCTGGCTTCTCCTGTGAGCATGACGCCCCCGAACAGCTCCTTTGGGTGTTCTAAAAATCCAAAAGGCTCTCTTAATCTTGAAGGGTATATGCCCCTTAATTCCTGCTTCACAAAAGCACAAACTGCCCCTATTGTCCTTCTTTTCCGGCAATTTAAGTAGCTCGACACCCTCTATCATTTACTGATCCTCCTTGCGAAATATTACCATATTTTTTATTTCTCGCAAGACATATTTAAAAGCGCTTTCAAGATTATAATTAATTTTTTTGTCTATTTTTTTAACATCAGATAAGCAATCGGTAAGTGTTTGGGAATATTTTGAAAAAATAAATTTATTTTCAATACCATTTATATTTTGATTTTTTGCTATTATTTTTCCGAAGATGTTATAAATTCTTATATTATGAAAATGATAAAAAATAAGTGGCCATTTTGATGGATTATATTTTCTAACATTCCAGGAAGCCACATTTGCTCCGGGGTTTTCTAAGACACAAACTTTCTTAAATTTGTTCGGCCAATCGTTCAAATAAAGCTGATCTCCAAATTTGCCATCTTCGTAATAGTCAAAACACCACTCTAAACATCTTTCTCGCCACCAATTTAAACACTCCAAAGCGTTAGGGTCATTTCTAAAAATAAGCATACTGACATTATAAATACCACTTGTTTTTTCTCTGAATTTTTGATCCTCGGAAAAATTATGAGGGATAATCATTATTGAATTATCACCGAACTCATCATAAACAGATTTGGGAGAGTCATAAAAAAATAAATCAGCATCCAAATAAGTTATCATTTCCAGATTTGGATTTTGTTTTAAAATATAAAGTGGCAGGGAAGGGGTACAAGTCCAACAATACTCGAAAACTTTACGGCCGCTTTTTACCGCCAAAAGTTTTTCATCTTCAAAATCATAAAGTTTTATTAACTCTACATTTTTAAGACTAAGTTTTTTCAAGATATCATAAGTTATATCATCAAAACACAAAATCCAAAGATTAAAATTTTGGCAGTGTCGCAAAAGCGAATGATACAGGGCTAGCCCCTTAAGCATGTAATTTTTATCAAAATAAGTGCAGAAATTTCTAGTCATATTTTTTTGGCCAAGATTATGTTATCCATATAAAGGTCTTTATTTTTAGGCAAAATCAAGGAAAGAAATAGCCCCAGAATGGTAAATGGTGAAATAAATAAAACATAAAAACACAACCTAAAACGATAATTTTTTAAAGGAATTATTTTGTATATATAGCAGTTTATTATTTGGAAAATCACTCTGATATCTTCCAATGTTTTATAACTCTCAACTATTTTAAAGCCGTGTTTTAGAAGAATGTGTTTTAAGCCAAACGAAGAGTAGCGGGCATAATCGTGCGGTTGCTCATGCTCGTCCCATATAAATGGCGCAGTAAGAAGTATACAACCATCTTTTTTTAATACTCTATTTACTTCACTCAAAAATTCATCCGGATTAAATATGTGTTCCAAAACTTGTGTGAATATAACAGAATTAAAAGTTTCGTTTTCAAATGGAAAGTGTTTGCTATCATAAAATATGTCCGCAGAACTTCTTTTTCTATTTTCGGGAGAATTAAACTCCATTCCCACATATTCTTTCGTATTGGTGAATAGTTTTTGATATGGCTTGCTGCCGCATCCAATGTCAAGAACTTTTCCCCCAATTTGTTTTCCCAGCAGAGATATATTTTTATATAATTCTTTTCTCACAAAATAAAAAGGATTTATAAATATACCCAAAATACCGGGATTAAATTGTTGTTCCTTCATTATTTCAGAAACTTTTTTTATCATTTTATTTAACATCCAATAAATAAAGCCTCAATTTATCAAATAAAAGCTGAACTGCATTGTGGCTTTGGTGGTATATTTTTTTGATTAATTTAAATGGTTGCTTTTCCGGCAATTTATCTACCAATTTTTTAGCAATTTTGTTGTAAACTCGATATATAAAATAACGGGTAGCTTCTACCGCTACTGCTTTTTTGCCGACCAACTCCCTTTTTCTTTGCAAATAAACAGTCTTGATTTTTCTGTGCATAGCCACCACTTCTTCATCAGTCATGGCCGAAAGGTTTACAGACAAACCACCAGTTCCTTTTTCCGAATCAAATTTTTTATAAAAATCCAAATGATCTTTTATTATTTTTTTCTCCAAAGCAACACCATACAGATTAGTGCCGGGGAAAGGGGTGGTAATGGTAAAAGTATAAATAACATTTTTATTATAATTCAAAGTTTCTAGCATCAGGTCTATTGATTTTTGCACATCTTCTAATGTTTCAGTGTATTGCCCGACCATAATACTCACTGAGGGAAGAATTCCGATATCCTTTAGGCGCCTCATTCCCCTTATAATTTGTTCAGTTGTAATTCTTTTGTCTATAATATCAAGTATTCTTTGGGAGCCGGACTCAATGCCAAGCCCCATAATTCTACACCCGGTCTCTTTCATTTCGCGCAATATTTCATCACTAAGTCTGTCTAAGATATCAAAGCGACAGGAAACCGAATATTCAATTTTTTTGCCAAGTTGTCTTACTGCTTGTACCAACTCTTTAGCTCTGGTTGGGGTGGCCAGCACTAAATCATCACCAAAATACACCATATCAGCATCGTATTTTTCTATTAGCATTTTTGCCTCCTCAAACATATCATCCATAGAACGATAACGAGGTAAACTGTGGTGGTAACAAAAATTGCAATTAAAGGGGCAACCTCTGCCGCCATGAATAGCAATAACTTTATCATTATATCGCCAATGGGGCTGAGCCTTGCCGACATAATATCGTCCGATGTTCAGCCATTTACTGGAAGGAAATAAATCATACGGAATTTTAGGTAATTTGGACATATCTTTTATAAAACCACCCGGGCCGGTGAAAGATATCGCACCGTTCTCATTAATGGCAAGACCTTTGACATCGCGAACATTTTTGTCTTGACGCAAAGCTTTAACCAACTCGTCTAGAATAATTTCTCCTTCCCCAATAACTCCGAAATCAGCTCCTGTTATTTTCATAGCAAATTCAGGGGTGGGAGTTACCATTTGGCCACCAATAACAATGGGAAAGTTTCTGTCGGCTTTGTTCAAAAGTTCAACTAATTCTTTAACCGGATAAAGATCTGGGTATAAAGTTCCAAATCCGACTAAAACCGGTTTCAAATCGATTATTTGCTGGACAAATTTTTTAAAATCGCGAGAGTTATCAGGTCTGAATAAAACAACCACCTCTTCGCCCCTTTCAATCAAGTAACCAGCGAGGTATGCATATCCAAAAGGGAAGGTATATGAGACATCTTTAGAAATAAGAACAACCGAACCTTTTTTGTTTGAGGTTTTATTCATTGTTTCTTCTTTTAAAAAGAAACCCTTTGTAAGTTGCCCTAGAATTGCCGGGTTTCATGGCAATGCCTATATCTGCATCAAAATCGGCAATTAATTCGTAAGATTTGGAGAAAAAGCTTTTGATTTTTTCATCATTTAAAATCCAACACGGGTAGCTGGCCTCATAAATTCTGGGTGGTATTTTTTGAATGACGATTTGGTCATGATTTTGAAAAACCGGAGTGCGGTCAATTATTACATATTCAAAATTGTCACCGATATTTTCTAGAAATTGATAGGGAAACTCGAGATATTGAATAACATTTGACAATATGAGCACATTTGTCTTCTCTTGCTTAAGACATTCTTTTATCGAATAGTAAAAATTAAGATTTTGGCCGGCAAATAATTCCTTACCATAATCAACGAACTTTTTCTGTTCCACAATATTCCATTTTAATTCACGAAGGTGGCTTAAAAAATTTAAATTTTGGTAATAACTTGTACCCAAGGCGCCTCCAAAATCAATAAGATTGAGTCTATTTTCCTGTTTGGAAGCTATCCAAAGCAGTGATGTTAAAAGCGGCCAAGAGTATTGAATTTTATCAAATAAGACAGAATCTCTCTCATAAACAACCTCGCCATGTTTGACTTTGAGAGAAGCGTTTTTCACTTTTTCAAAAATTTTTTCTGAGTCGTAGCTGCCAGTCAGCTTTAAAGCTTCCCGCCACGACGAATAATCGCCAAAAAATCCATATCTCGGTTTCCTTTTTATAATCCTCAGAAAAATTGGCGGAATAATGTTTTTTAATATGGTTTTTATCATTTAAATATCTTTTTTATCACTCTGCCGAAAATACCCGGATTGATTGACTTGAAATGATCAGCTATTGCCTCTCTGGCTTTTCTATTCTCCATAATTTCTATGCTTCCGATGCTTATTTTCTTGTCTGCCATGGCTGTTTGATAAACGGCAGAGTTGCCTTCATGGGTGCCGCTCATATCTTGCCCTATGTTTTGAACGAGTGATTTACCGGGATAAAGAGTCAGTTTATTTTTTAGAAAAGCGGAAGCATACCAACGAATGGCCCAAGAGTTAGTTAAGCCCGCTGTCTGCTTTTTAAGCATTTTTGTGAAATGAAAATTTCCATCAAAATCAAATTCTTTTGTTAAATTTCTTTTTTCCAACTCAGTCAGTAATTTTTTACCATCCGGTTCAAACAAATCCCAGCCTCTTTTCCATGTGGCCCAACCCCAGCAGTCTGCTCCTTTTAAGAAAAATGTTTCCGGCAGTTTTTCTTTAACAGGATAAATATATCCATGAAGGCTTATAATTTTTTCTTCTTTCTCATATAAATCAAGGGCCTCATTCATATATTCCAAAAAGAATGGGGAAGTGACCAAATCATCTTCCAAAACAATAATTCTCCCGTATTTATTTACTATCTCAGTAACCCCGCTGATTATGGAATTAGCCAACCCCCAATTTTCTTTTCTTTCTGTAATAGTTACATTTTTAAAACCAGAAATTGTTTTTATGTATTCTCTAACTTCTTCTACTTTTTTTCTTGCTTCTTCATTTTTCCAACTGTCTGAAAATATAAAAAGCTCGCTCTCTTGGGCAAAATTATTTTTTTGCAGAGCTTCAACTGTTTTTTGGGTGTGCTTTGGGCGGTTATGGACGAATAGTGCAATAGGGGATAATGTCATATTAATTTGTTAATTCACGGATTATATTATTTATCGCAATTTCTTTATTGTAACTGAAATACTCTTTTCTGAATTTTTCCATTGGCTCTTTGTATTTTTTGATTTCTTCCGGATTTTTGATTAGTTTTTTGATTGTAGAAATAGCGTCTTTAACATTTTTTACTTCTATGCCTACGCCCATAGTATTAATATCTGGAAAATAGTTGGGAAATAGATTTGGGTTAAAGACTATTGGCACGATGCCGGCGGCGATACTCTCCAATATAGTGCTTGAAAATATTGAAATAGTCAAATCACTTTTTTCAAACACTTCATCTAAAGAATATTTAAACGGGGACATAAAAATAACTCCAATTTTTCCAAATCTTTCTTTTTCAATAGCGGTAAATGGATATAATGGGTGTTCTCTTAATATAACCTTTACATTTGGGTATTCCATAATAATTTGTTCTGCTAACGAAATAAATTCTCGCGAAACCGTTTCATTTATAATAAATGTCTTGCCTTGGGAAAAAAGAGAAATAGCGAATATTTTTTCTGTTTTAAAATTTTTAATGCTTATGATGTGGCTACCGGTGGCTATAAATTTTTGATCTGGATTATGGCGGGATAAATTACGAGCAAATCCCTTCCCCCAAACAAGCATTTTGCCATAAGTCATATTACGGAAACCGGTATGGGTGGCAAAAAATGCCCATCCCTGTTGTATACATATAGACTGTATGCCGCATTGTTTGCAGATTCTATTTATTATCTCGTCATGCGAGGTATTTCCTTCCGCTACCACTACTGATTTTGGTTTGATCCTGTTTAAAGAATCATACAACAAATCATATTTATCTGTTATCACAAATTTATATAAAGCATTTTTCTTTTTTGACCATCGTTCCAAAGGGTATCCAAATTTGGAAAGATATATAAAAGGCATATTCTCATTCCTTAAATATTCAGCAATTTCTTTATCAAAGGTGACATATGCATATGGAGCAGTCATCTTTGAAGATATTGGTTTCAAATATCTCACAATCCGTTTATTTTGGACGCAGAAAAGGACTTCTGGATGAATGTCTTTTTGTCTCCGATTGTTTATGCCGCATCGAATATTTTCAGCTATCTTGTCTACACCTAAGCGAGTGATGCAATACCGCACAGCACATAACGCCGTTTTTTTAAATTTATTGATCAAATTTTCCTCCTTGATTGAGATATCTTTTTCCTCGGCGACACATAACAGAGAGATTAATCTCCTTTCCATCCTGTTATTCACTATGATTTTTTTGGACCTATCGCCTGCGCGGTATGCCTTGAATATACCAAAAAAATAACTATTTCTGGCATAATTAAAATACAACGCTCTCTCAAAAGCGAACCTTAAATTTGATTTTTTATAAATAAAAACAGAAGGATTTTTAGATTCTTCTTGTTTGGTAAACTTATTTATCGCTTCACACAGAGAAATGATATATTCATAACCGGAACCATTCATATTGTCTGCCATAAGCGGATTATACCATAATTAATTTTAAGTTCTAATTTTACCATACGGAAAAAGATTGCAGTCATATCGAGGAAATGATTGCCTGTGTCGCTTTAAATCATCTATTTCTATGTTTCGCGGCTCCACACTAAAAGAGAAAAGGCAATGGGCCTTATTTAATATATTCTCCGTATTTGCATTAAATGAAAAAGATCCTCCATATGGGTGGCAATAAGTTTTGACCACGCTTTTACCAACGGTTTTTTCTATGAATTTAAAACATGGCAGTATTTCTTTTTTTTGCTCTTCCATATTCAATTTGCTCATGACCGGATGATTTACTGTATGTGCTCCTATAATCATTCCGGCTTGAGCCATTTTTATTATTTCCTCTTCATTCAAATAAAAATTCTTGGCCATCAGTGATTCATCTTTGAAAAATATTTTCATGAGTTTATCAATAGTTTTTTCACGGTATTTTTCATCTATGTAAAAATTTAATATCCTCTTTACTTCAGTAGATGCACGATAATCTGCCAGCCCTTTATATGATAAGGTCCTAAACGCCTCCACATGTTTATGCAAAAGGATTTTTTTTGAAGTAATTTTTGAAAGATTTTCCATAACTTTCTGTCCGCCGAATCTGCCCAAAAGCATATGTACTCTATGGGGCCCGAGCAGTTTTTTGCGCTTGCATGCTTTATATGGAACATAGAAAATGCCCCATAGATTTCTCTTTAATAATTCGGGCAAAACATACCGATAATGATCTTTCAATCCGTCATCAAATGTTAATACAACACCCGACATCGGCTTTCCTGTATTAAAAGAATTAATGAAATCCCCTTTCTCGACAAATCCAAATTTTTTTTGGAAATAATCAAGCTGTTTTTTGAAGTCTCCAATGTTCAGGTATTTAAAGTGCGGGAGGCTTGCTTCAGGCTCCCGCACATAGTGGTACATAATGGCTTTCATTTGGTTTTGTTTGTTATAGCAGGGTTTGAAACTACGGGAACTCTGCCACACCGCTCCCTTTCTTCCTGAAGATAAGTTTCAATAAGATTATCTCCAAAAAGATCATAAAGTTTGCGAACAGACTCTTCGCTAAAATCTTTCTGGCGGTAAACTTTGTTGTCGGAAGAATTTTCCGGTTGCGGCATTTTTGGCAAACTATCGACTCTGCTGATAATCTCACAATAAACCCGAGCCATGTCTGCAATTAAGCGGTTGCCTATGGAATTTGGCGTGTCGCCCCAAACGATTTTGGCTCGGATTTGATGGATGATTTCTCCCGTGTCAATGCCCGGGTCAATGTGCATGAAAGTAACCCCCACAAATTCTGGTTCGCCGTTTACCAGAGGCCAGTAGTTGGTGCCACTGCCACGATAATAAGGTGAAATTCCCAAGTGAGCGTTCAGGAACTTTCCGGCAAAAGCCGAGAGTAATGGTTCCTTAATAATCGAACATCCATATGCCACCAAAATATCTGGTCTTAGGATAATGATTTGATCGACATACACTTTGGAATTTATTTCTCCCTTTGGCAGAAAAATCGGATTTGATCTGTCTTCTGCCGTTTCAACGAAAAGTCCGAAGAAGTCCTTTTCAGACTGTTTGCGGGCAATGAGATGTTTTTCTCTCATCTCATTATCTTTCTGTTTTTCTACAAAAGCTCCGTAGCTTTTTTCCGTGCCTTCACAAAAGGACGCCACCACTTCAATTTCTGGGTCCAAGGCGATAAACTTACGGACAAAATCATGTCGTAATTCTGACCCTGTTAAAATAACTATTTTTTTCATTTCATTTCCTCCTAATAAACAATATCATAGATGCTAATCTTTTTCAATTGTTTATTAAAAAAGAACTCCGCCTTGATCAAACGGAGTCCAAAATCAAACTTGACGAAAACCCCTAAAAGAGGCATCACCATCAATGTACAATCTGTGGGCCGTCTCTATCACTCTTTTCTTTTGGTCCGAGTAGTATTTGTTGATCAGGGTTTTGTTTGCTTCAAACAGCAACTCGTGAACTTCTTTATCTGACATATTGGTGAAATTAACTGAAAGTAGATCTGAATTGACATGCCTCCTCTCATAAAAGTCTCCCGGACCATCCAAAAGGCCTTTTTGAATGGCATAGTAGTAGAGAGGAGAACCGGGATAGGGGGTTACCGGCCGAATGGTCCTTATTTGGGCGTGGTCATCATATTTTAACAGAAATTCTACCCCTTTTTGCAAAATTTCTGCAGTTTCGCCTATGTTGCCGAATATGATGTTTAGACCCGGACTAATGCCGGCAGCTAAGGTGTTCTCCACGCCTTCCGTAATTTGTTTTACGGTTAAGGCCTTCCCCATAACCCTTAAAGCCGTATCATCTATTGACTCAATGCCATAGTTGATGAATGTACAGCCAGACTGTCGCATAAGCCGCAAGACTTCTGGCTTGGCGTAATTCAGCCTTCCGCTACAGCCCCAAGTTATATTCAAGTCTGCATCAAGCAAACCTTTACACAACTCGGTAACTCTTCCAACCGAATTCATCAGTAGTTCATCAAAAAAAGCGATGTTGGAGATGAAGTATCGATTTTGGAGTTCTCTTATCTCCACAATGATGCTCTTCGGACCCCTGATTCTTAGGCCCTTGTCCATCCTGTAGCAGAAATTGCACTTGAAGTTGCAGCCTCTGCCGGAGACCATTATCATGGATCTGCCCTTTTTCTGGATAGAGTATGGCGCAAAGAGCACATAGTGCTCTATGGGAAATAAATCCCATGCCGGAAGAGGAATGCCGTCCAAATCCGAAATAAGCTCACGCCTCTCGGTTTGCCTGAACTTACCGGACTCATCAATATAAGCGATCCCTTTTACTCGGGACAAATCTCCATCCTTGGATACTGCATCCAACAGATCAGCGACAGTTTCTTCGCCTTCTCCCACAACAACAGCATTAGCGCCGGTCTTTTGAAGAAAATACTCCGGTTCGGGTGATGGCCCGTGGCCGCCCATTACATAGAACGGCCGCTGTTTTGATTTGTTGATCGCTTCTGATATTTTCAGAAGTTTCCGGTACTGATAATATCCGCCTATCACTCCAATACCGACAACATCAAACCGCTCGTTGTCCAATTGGTCGGTCAAATGTTCCTCTGGCCAGTGATACACATCCTGGTTGTAAATTACCACTTCATGCCCGGCATTTCGACAGGCCGAGGCAATATAAGCCAACCCCAAAGGAAAATACGATATAGGCGAGTCGTTGTCGTAAGCTACCAGCAGAATTTTCATACTTTTCTTCCTCCTGTTGAAAGAACTGCAATCTTATTATACTATACCATATAGGACAATAAGATTAAAGTTGTTGGGTATTCCACCAGCTATATAATAGGTTCCTATATCTTCAGAAGAATATTTTGGAGGAATAGTGCTTAAAACTTTGGGTATCATGAGAAATTTTATTAAAATTGGCAATCGGAAAATAGGGGAAAATTATCCTCCTTTTGTTGTTGCTGAAATAGGTATCAACCATGAAGGTAATCTGAGTAAAGCTAAACGTATGATTAAGGATGCAGCTAGAGTTGGTGTTGAATGCGTCAAATTTCAAACCCATATTGTTTCTGATGAGATGGTTCCAATAGCCAAGAAAATCATTCCTGGTCATACCACTGATTCAATATGGAATATAATGGAAAGATGTGCTTTTTCCGAGAAACAAGATAGAGAATTAAAAAAATATACAGAATCTCTTGGACTCTTGTATCTATCCACACCATTTTCTCGTGCTGGAGCGGATCGTCTCAATCGGATGAAAGTCAAGGCTTTTAAGATTGGTTCTGGTGAATGCAACAACTATCCGTTGGTTGAACATGTTACTCGTTTTGGGAAACCAATCATCCTTTCAACTGGTATGAACAATATTTCCTCTATTAAAAAAGCCGTTGCTATTTTCCACAAACACAAGGTACCATACGCTTTAATGAATTGTACCTCCATGTATCCAACACCTTATTCACATATTCATCTTGGTGCAATCTCCGATTTACGAAAACATTTTCCAGATGCTGTGCTTGGGCAAAGTGATCATTCCATTGGTAACTATACCTGTTTTGCTGCGGTTGCTTTAGGAGCGTCAATTCTTGAAAAGCATTTCACTTCCGATAAAAAATGGCATGGTCCAGATATCCCTATTTCAATTGATCCGGGAGAATTAAAAAGTTTAATTATTGGATCAACGGCTGTGTGGCAAGCTCTTGGTGGTGCAAAATCAATTCTTAAGGAAGAACAAGATATTATCAATTTTGCTTACGCCTGTGTTGTTTCAACCAAGCTAATTGTTAAAGGGCAGAAATTTAGCAAGGAGAATATATGGGTCAAACGACCAGGAACGGGAGAAATAAAAGCAATAGAATACCCAAAAATAATAAATAAAAAAGCTTCAAGAAATATTCCAGCGAATATTCAACTTAAACGTTCAGATATTTTAAAATAAATGAAAAAGAAACGCACCATACTGTTTATAACTGAGCGTCGTGCCGACTATAGTCGCCTAAAGCCGATTATGTATCAAGTAAAGAAAAATAAAAAACTAAAAATGCACCTGATTATAACGGGTGCGCATTTACTCAAAGAATTTGGAGAGACAAAAAAAACGGTTGAAAAAGATGGTTTTCATATTGATGCTATTGTGCCGGTTTTTGCAAGTACAGATAGTGATGATGGACGAACAATGCTCAAAGCGTTTGGTAACATAATCATAAAATTAACCGATATTTTTTATAAGCTCAAGCCGGATATAATATTCTGCGGATTTGATTTGGGTGCTCATTTGGCTGCCGCTATTGTTGGGGTGCACTTGAATATTCCTGTTGCTCATATTCAAGGGGGAGAACGAAGTGGCACTGTAGATGAAATTTTAAGACATGCCATTACCAAATTTTCCCATATGCATTTTGTGGCAACCAAAGAAAGCAGAGAAAGAATCATTAAACTAGGAGAAGATCCTGAATATATATTTCTTGTGGGTAGTCCAAGCATTGATAGTATCAAAAATATTTCTTATCCATCTCGAAAAGAAATTATGGAAAAATATAAACTTGATCCCCGAAAACCTCTTGTATTATTTTCACAACACCCGGTGACTACGGAGATTGGTCTTGTAACAAAACAAATTCGTGAAAGTATCAAGGCCCTGTCTTACCTACGGAAGAAACATAAAATCCAGATTTTAGCTATATATTCAAACAATGACGCTGGAGGCAAGCGTATTGTAAAAGAACTCAAAAACTCTGATTTCCTTGTGTTTCCCCATATTGTCTTTGAAGATTATCTACGGCTCATGAAAGTGGCGGATGTTCTTATTGGCAATTCAAGCGCCGGAATTCACGAAGCCCCGTCATTTGGGCTTCCAACCGTTAACATAGGAAGTCGCCAGCAATATCGAGAGCGTGGGGTAAACATTGTTGATGTTCCTTGTGATAGTGCTTTGATATTAAAGGCGATTGAAAAATGTTTATTTGATAAAAAATTTCGTATCAAGGTGAAAAAGGGTAAAAATCCTTACGATTTTGGAAATGCGGCGGGAAAAATTGTCGATATACTTGAGACTGTAAAATTACCACCGATTCAAAAAGTTATCACTTATTAATAAGATATGAAAAAATATGACACTATTGTTATGGGGGGAACTGGTTTTGTGGGAGGATATCTTGTTTCCGAACTTGCATCTGCTGGACAAAAAATTGCAGTACTTCATGCCCACCCTTTGGGAGAAGACTACTTATCAACAGTTTTTTATTTTCGTGAGAATGACTCGCCAAACTTACTTGAAGATACAATCAAAATGAGCAAAAAAATTATTTTTATGGCTCAGCCCAATATGGTTCTTCTCAAAAGAGTTCTCGGGGCTATTCCATCAAATTCAGAAAAAACTTTACTTTATATATCAACCGTGATGGTTTATAAAGGTGGAAAAAAACCGCAAAAAGAGACAGATAAATTATTCCCCATAAATTCTTTTGCTAAAGAAAAAAACAAGGAAGAGAAGATCATTCTTGCTTTCGCTCGTGAACACAAAAAAATGCCCATTTTAATAGCTCGTTTGAGTAATGTTTATGGTGGTTTAAAAAATCGGGGATTAATTGGGCTTGCGTTCAAGTCTTTGTTTGAAAATAATGAAATTATTATTTCTGGAGACGGTGGACAGGTGCGCGATTTTATATTTGTCGATGATGTTGCGAAAATTTTAAAATTACTCATGACTGTTAAAAAAGAGGGAATTTGTACAGTAAATGTAGCGACTGGTATAGGCTACTCTCTCATTGATGTTATTAGAATAATAGAAACAATTGTTAATAAAAAAATAGTTTATAGTTTTGGTCCTTTTGTTGAAGAAACTTATTCTGTTATAGGAGATAACACAAAATTAAAATCTATGATAGAGTTCCAAGGAACAATTTCGCTTAAGGACGGCTTGATTAAAGCGTATGAGCGTTACATTATTCACAATAAAAATAAATATTTATCTAAATGAACTCACTTGACAATAAACGCATATTGATTACCGGAGGAACCGGCTCGGTCGGCAGTACTCTTGTTAAAGAACTCCTTTTAAATTATCACCCAAAACAGATTAGAATATTTAGTCGGGATGATTCAAAGCAATTTTTTCTTATGCAAGAGCTTCCTGAAAATGCCCCGGTGAATTTTCTTATTGGGGATGTAAGAGATAAAGACCGTCTTATGCGAGCCATGGAGAATATCGATGTCGTTTTTCATTGCGCAGCTTTAAAACATGTAGCGTTGTCTGAACGAAATCCGTTCGAAACTTTCAATACAAATGTTTATGGAACGCAAAATGTGATTGATTGTGCCATTGCTCGCGGTGTAGATCGGGTGGTTAACATTTCTACTGATAAAGCCGTACACCCATCTAGTATTATGGGTACAACCAAACTTTTAGCAGAAAAACTTATCCTCTCAACATTTTTTTACAAAGGCAATAGTAAAACAAAATTTTGTTGCGTTAGATTTGGTAATGTTCTCTGGTCTCGCGGATCAGTTCTTCCATTGTTTGTTAAACAAATTATGTCTGGGAAGCCTATAACTTTAACCGACCCTTCTATGACTCGTTTTTTTATGTCACTTCAAGAAGCAGCTCGGTTGGTTATAAATGCTTCCGAAATGACCCAAAAGGCCGAAATTTTTGTTTTAAAAATGCCTGCTGTGACCATGGGAGATGTTGTTGATGCTCTTCAAGAAATTATGTTAGAAGAAAAACTTATAAGTAAACCAGCTAAAGTTTGCATAATAGGACATAAAGATGGTGAAAGGGTGCATGAAAAACTTTTGACCGTTGAAGAATCGGAAAAAGCTTTAGAGACTAAAAATCTTTTTATAATTCTACCGAATTTGAGTGTAATTCCAAAAGATAACACCCCATCTGTTACCTATAAGGGGGCAAAAAAGGCTAGAATAGGCGAATTTAACACCAAAAGTGTAAAATTATTAACTATTGAGGAACTTAAAAAACTTTTGAAATCGGGCGGGTTTTATAAAGATTTTCTTTAAATAATATGAAAGTTTTAGCTGTTATACCGGCTCGTGGCGGATCCAAGGGTATTCCAAAAAAAAATATCGTGGATATCTGCGGTAAACCCTTAATTGCGTGGACAATTGAGGTAGCAAAAAAATGTTTCCATATAGACCGCATTGTTGTCTCTTCAGATAGCAGTGAAATATTAACTGTGGCGGAAAAATATGGGGCCGAAAAATTAAAACGCCCCGCCTTACTTTCGGAAGATAGTGTCCGCCCTGAGCCGGTATTGGAGCATGCTCTAAAAATATTTATAGGGAAAGGATATAATCCGGATTTAGCTGTTTATCTTCAACCAACATCTCCCTTGCGCACTGCAGAGGATCTTAATAAAGCATTTGAGCTTTTTAATAATAAAAAGGCCGATACTCTCATTTCCGTTATGAAAGCTGATAATAAAATGCTGAAAGCTTTTATTGAAAAGCCTAACGGTTTTATTACTGGTGTCTCAAATAACGATTTTCCATTCATGCCCCGCCAAACTCTCCCGCCAGTTTATATGCCAAATGGCGCCATTTATATTGTTAAAGCAAGCAATTTTTTAAAAAATCCTAAATTTTGGACAAAAAGAACAATACCATTTGTAATGGAGAAAGATAGAAGTGTAGATATAGATACTTTATCCGATATAACTTTTGTAAAAAAATACTTAAGCAAAAATAGTATCTAATACAAAATTCATTAGTTTTTTTGAAGGAGAAAATTTTTGACAACCTCAATGTTTTTATAGTATGACGATTGCTTGATAATTTCTTTGTTTTTAGTTTCCTGCATTTGATTTTTTATAAATACATATATGTTTTTAAAAGTTTTTCTTATAATATTATCTTTGCTAAAAATATGACTCAAATTTAATATGTTAAAAGATGAATATAAAGTCATTTTGTTAATATGTGATGCAACCATATTCTTCCCCAATGAATTTGCAACATAATATTGAATAAATTTGTTACCGGCTTTGTTTTTTGGAATGTTATCTATGCGAGATATCCGTAGAGATATCGCATTTGCCATTTTAAAAAGATTTAAAGGCCAAGACTCGGATAATATCCATTCAAACGGATCATTTTTAGATGCAACACTTATTGAGTCTGGTTGATATTGATGGAGCATATATAATCCTGGTCCCCTATATATCTTACCACCGGCAACAGTCATAGTACTTATAAGATAGTCAGCAAATTTCAAATCATCAATTTTTAATTTATAAAGATTTTTGTAAAATTCTTTCAATTCATCTGTTTTGCTAACATCGTGCCATAACGAATTAGAAAATTGGGAAAATATTTCAATTCTTTCCATGGCGGTTGAGGCAGTATTTGAGGTGTTAAAATATAACTTATAAATATCTGTTATTATTCCGTAAACATCTTTATCTCCCGTTATTTTTTTTGATTGTTTTACAGTGAAATTATAAATGTCGCCTCGGGCAGTACTATAATCGGAATTAGCGTCTAAAAAATTAATGCTGCTTATCAAAGCGTCAGTAAAGTAAAAATCATCATTGCTTGCCAAAACTACATATTTAGTTTTTACACAAGAAAGGGCCTCCCATATTTTTTTAAAAAATACACCCAGATTTTCATCGTATGGATAACGAATATATTCATAATCTATATTTGGGAAAAGAGACTTATCTGCCAATTTTTCTATCGATTTATCTTTACCACCATCGGCTATAAGCACTTTAAAGGGCAACCCAATTTGATTATAATAATTCATCCAGCGCCAAGTAAATGGCGTTCGGTCTTTAAGCAGGAGTAAAATGGTAAGGTCTCTATTCATTTTTTAATAGTTATTTTCAGCTAATTTGAGTAGTGGGAATTTGCTGTCTCTTTCTGCAATGACAGGTGATTCTATCGGCCACTTGATGTTGATTGTCCGGTCTTTCCATAATATACCCCTTTCGTGTTTCAGGGAATATTCGTTTGTTTGTTTGTATATTATTTCCGCTTTGTTACTCAAAACACAAAAACCGTGAGCAAAACCAGCTGGTATGTATAGTTCATTGTGATTTTCTTCGGACAAAATGGCACTAACCCATTTGCCAAAAGTGGGGGATTTTGGCCTTATATCAACCGCCACATCAAATATTTCTCCTTTTATACATCGGACAATTTTTCCTTGAGCTTTAGGATTTAACTGATAATGCAATCCGCGCAAGACATTTTTTACTGACATGGAATGACTATCCTGAACAAACTCTTCACTGATACCACCATTCTTAAACTCCGAACGCTTGTAGGTCTCCACAAAAAAACCGCGATTGTCTCCATGTAAATCTGTTTGAATTAAAATCACTTCCGGAATCTCTAATTTTGTAAATATAAATGCCATTTAATTTTTAATACATCTTAGGTATCCATTAGGATTACAGCTGATTAAGAGTTTATTTTCTATAATTTCATCAATTTTGAATCTTTTATTTTTTTTCATAAATTCCCGGCGAGCGGTTTCCGGATTATTTCCTGGACCCCACGGCCGGTCAGTATTTATTTTTGATGGCACTTTAATGTTCTCCACAAAAGTGTCATCGCAAATCACATAATATCCTTTTCCGACAAGGGGGGAGTAAAGTTGCAATTCTCTCAACACATGTTCGTGGGTATGATTAGAATCTAAAATGACAAGTAATTTGCGGTTTTTGCCAATTATTTTTCTCACTTTTTTGAGAGTTTCTTTTTCGGTGCTTCCTCCGTTTATAAGAACGAGTCGTTTTGATAATTTTTTGTTACTTTTTAATCTTTTAACCAAATCCGGTGGCATAAACTTATCAATCCCAATTATTTTCTTGCCTCCCAAAATTTCCATAAGCGTTGAATAAAACAAAAGAGTACCGCCCCAAGCTACGCCTAATTCTATAATATAATCCGGTTTGGTTTGGAATATGATTTCCTGGCGAGCCATTATGTCTTGGGCTGGATTAAGCATTGGTTCCCCAAGCCACTTTGACTGATGAATCCAATTATACTCGGCAGCTTCCACAAGCAAGTCAAGCGCTTTTTTGTTCAGATTTTTATCCTCGGACATTTTTTTGCCGGATTCTTCCAGAAACTTCTCAAATTGTTTTTTGGTATACATTTTTTAATAATTATGATCGTGTGCCTTTTTTAATAATTTGATTGTATCACTTATATCTTTATTAATACTGCCGGAAAATTTAAAATCTTTATCTTGGAATAATTTACTTGATACTTCATATGATAACTGGTTCATGATTTTAGAATCAACCAATTCTACTTTAGTTTCCGGGATAATTTTTTTTATGGTTTCCACAACATCATTTACAGTCAAATTATCAGTTACCACATTGTAAATTTTTTTATCAAATAGATCATTTTTTACAATGAACTGAACAGCTTTTGAAGCATCGCTTAAACTCAAATATGGTCTTTTTTGATGAAGGGCTGTTTTCCATACCGAAAGTGGCTGATCAATTACTGACTGCCAACAAAATTTGTTTACAGCGGTATGAAAGCGCATACCTTTTGATGTGCCAGTGATGGTTCCAAACCGGCAAGTGACAAATTTTAATCCCTTTTTCTTGCCTAATTTTTTTAAATATTCTTCGCTTTTTAATTTGCTTTCAGCATAAGGGCTTTGGGGTTTTAAATCGGACTTCGGACAATTTTCATCCACAAGTTTTTTGGTTGTTCCGTAGACACTAGTAGTAGACGGATATATTAATGAACATCCAACATCAACACAGGCATGTGCTAATTTGACTGTGGCCGTATAATTTACTCGCTCCACTTCCTCCTGATTTTCAAAACTTCTGGCGGCATCGGTGATGGCGGCCAAGTGGATGACAATATCTTTTGGCATCAAAATTTTTTCTAAATCCATATCTAAAATATCAGCCCCTATAAATTTATACCTCCCATTTTTGGGCAAATCAAAAAGAGAACCATAACGTTGGGTAACTAAATTGTCTATCATTATTATTTGGGTGCCCGGAAAAGCTACCGGCAAGTCGCGCACCAGTCTTGATCCTATGTGTCCGAGTGCTCCAGTGATTACTATTCTTTTTGGTTTGCTCATAGTGTTACTTTTTTATAAATAATAAATTGCAAGAATTTTTTAGGCGAAATTTTTGGGGGAGATTTAATTGGGGACGGTCCCGTTCTTTTCCAAAGAAAGAGCCGCGAAATGTTGATTTGAATACAAGTTTATAATTAAACCCATCGAATTCTTTTATAATATCGGAAATATTAAAAAACCACACCGGTATTTTTGAATCATAATAATTTTGAACAGTGACATAAGTGGGTATATCACCAGCCTGAAGATCGGTAAACAATATATATGATGGTTTCAAACGTACAAATTCTTTGAGCATTTTTCTCCAGTTTTCAACATATTGCAATGCACTGCCCACATGGATTATGTCTATACCAGAAACGGTCTTGGGTAGTTCCGATAAAAATTTTATTCTTTTGTTGTATTTAAACAATTTATTTCCCATCTCACATATATCCTTGTTTTCAATAATGTAGTATTGAATGTCTTTAGATTTAATATTTGTGCTGTGTTGTATTGAAATAAATTCTTGCCCAAGATTTCCTCCAAAATCAATAATTTTTATTATTTTTTTATCTTTATGCGTCAGGGTAGCCAAAAAAGGCAATAGGCTTTCCCGATAAAATACAAATTCAGGAATAATTTTCTTTTTTTCTGCGAGTTTAAGAAAGTGGGTTATGTTTGTAAAAGACTTATTCTTCCAAATTTTACCCTTAAAACCCAATCCTGTGGTTGGGGCATGTTTGTATGATTTATAAACACCTTCCCAGATATTAATTTTTTTATCAATATTTTTTATCGCCATAATCGAAATAAAATTAATGCTTTAAGACAGAACGCAAATCTTTTATGCCAAGTTCTTCCTTCATTTTTGTTAGATCAAAACTTGTGTCCTGCGGGAACCAATTTGGTCTCGGTACAGCAATAACTTTGGGGCTTGTACGACGGGCGTAGGTCTCTAAGGTAACACGAGGTCCACCAATGTTCATTATACCTTCAGCGCTTGATTTTGTGGCTGCTAATATAATAGGCGCGGCTTCATCAATGTAAAGTCTCGAAGTATAATGATTTTTAAACACTTTCTTCCATGGGAATGGACGAGGTCCGAAACTCGGTCGGAGTATAAGTGATTTTGGCACAATTTGTGCCGCGCATTCACCACCCATCTTAGACCAACTCCAAGGCAAAGATGTTAGAATGGGCTCTGTTTCCTTATGGGGTCCTCGGCCGACATAAACATAATCAGTCGAGACATATACTAACTTAATTCCAAATTTTAGGCAAACCATGGCGACATTAGAAGTTCCGATAATATTGATTATAAGTCCAAGTTTGGGGTCTTTTATACATTTTGGCGGGGAGGCGGCAGCTAAATGCAACACAACATTCGGTTTATATTTTTTTATTGCTCGCAGAACTGAATTGTAATCCGTAATATCTAATTCCTTGTGCGACGGGGCAATTATTTTAGAATCAAGCTTGAGAATCTCGGTCCCTAAAGTTCCTGAACATCCAGTCATTAAAATTTTTATTTGTTTTTTTGGTTTAGCCATTAAAATCTCAAATTATTTTTACAGGAGCAGGAGCAAAAGTAATCCATTTGCCACCTTTTTTCATAAACTCTTTTTCTTTGGCCATTATTTCTTTACTATGGTTCCAGGCAAACAGGACGGCATAATCTGGATAATTGTTTTTAAATTCTTCATAAGGTCTTACAGGAATATGGGTGCCCGGACTGAATTTGCCTTGCTTGATCGGCGTGGTGTCGCTTATAAATTCTATAAGATCCGGAGTAATGCCGCAGTAATTATTTATGGTAGTGCTCTTTGAGGTGGCGGCATAGCCGATCACTCTTTTTCCTTGTTTTTTGAGTTTTGTAAGGATGGAAATCAAATCTTTTCTTGATTTTTCTATATTCTTTCTTAGCTTGTCGTATGTTTTGGTCTTGTCTAATCCTAAAGCTTTTTCTCTTGCCAACCATTTGGCAATTGTCGGTTTAACTTTGTGAGCGCCGGTGTGGCCGATTATATAGCGCATTGACCCGCCGTGAGTTTCTTGGGGTACAGTATCAATAAGTTCAAGGTTGTGCATACTCATCAAATTCTGAATTGATTTAACTGAAAAGAAAAAAGCATGTTCGTCATATATTTGGTCGTAAGAAGTTTTTTCTAAAATATCGCCCAAATATGGATCTTCAAATATTAACAACCCTTTTGGTTTTAGTGTTTTTTTTATTCCGGCAATAACAGAGTGAATGTACGGAATATGACACATGACATTGGCTCCTAAAAAGAAATCGGCCTTGCCATATTTTTCTATGATTTTGTCAGCTACTTTTTCATCAAAAAATTCTGTAATTGTGTTAATACCTTTGGCTACAGCTACTTCAGCCACATTAGACGATGGTTCTATGCCTAGATGTTTGATACCCCTTTTGGCAAAATGCTTAAGCATAATGCCGTCATTGCTACCGATCTCAACGACAAACATACCATTTCTTCTGTTTCTTTTTAAAATGTTCTCGGCAAATTTTTTGAAGTGTTCGGCCATACGGGAGGAAGTGGAAGAATAAAAAGCATAATTTTCATGGAACATTTTCTCCCGATCCACGAACTCAAGAAGCTGGACCATATAGCACTTCGGACAGAAACCGGTCTTGAGGTTGAAAAAATACTCGTCTTTAAATTGTTCAGGCGACAAAAAGCCGTTGGCAATGGGCATTTTGCCAAAATCTATAAATTCATAAAGTGGGGATTTGCAAATCAAACACTTTTTTAATTTTTTTGTAGCCATAATATTATTTTTTACTTGTTTTCCATTCCAAATCCATAAACAGAAGACCTTGTCTCTCCGGATGATAGCTCTTGTTTGTCATATCTATTTTAGTATTTATAATTTTGAATTTTACAGTAGCATTTGGGTCAGATATATTTTTATCTGTGCCTACTCTGACTTGTATTATATATACTCCTTCTTTAAATATTTGAGTCGGTAATTTAACTCGGGTCATATATAGTCCCGGTTGTCTATGATATCGCACCGCTTCATTTGTATCTATATCGGAAGACTGAAACAAAGATACTCCGTCCTTAGACACAAGCGCAGAAATGTCCATACTAGGGATTTCTTTCTCTATGAAATATTCTACATTAAGAAATATATTATCTCCCATTTCAGCAGTTGCAATTTTTTTACCCAACTCATTTTCAAGCCATATTTTTTCTACATTAACCTCTTTTCCTCTGCTGTCCAAAGTAACGGTGCTGGCTTTTTCTTTTGGGGCAGTATAGAGATTTATAACTTCTGAAGTTTTTCCTACCATGACTATACTGCCATGGTCTAAAAGAACACATTTGGAACACAGGCTCTGTATTGCTCCCATATTATGACTGACAAATAAAATGGTGCGACCCTGGGTTTTGGTGATGTCTTCCATTTTACCAAGACATTTTTTTTGGAATTCGGCATCACCAACTGCTAAAACTTCGTCAATAATTAAAATATCCGGCTCCATATGGGCGGCCACTGAAAAAGCCAGACGGACATACATACCGCTGGAATAATATTTAACAGGTGTGTCCAAAAATTTTCCTATGCCGGCAAACTCAACTATTTCGTCAAACTTTTTGGCTATCTCTCTTTTTTTCATGCCCAAAATGGCGCCGTTCAAAAATATATTTTCTCTGCCAGTCAACTCCGGGTGAAAACCCGTGCCAACTTCCAAGAGAGAGCCGACTCGGCCTCTCAAAATTATCTCACCTTCGGTTGGGGGAGTGATTTGAGAAAGTATTTTAAGAAGAGTTGATTTACCGGCGCCATTTGCTCCTATAATTCCCACCACTTCGCCTCTGTTCACATTAAAGGAAATATCTTTCAAAGCCCAAAATTCTTCTTTTTTTTCAAACCCCACCACTTGTCTAGCTTTTGTTTTTAAGAAAGAAAATGGTGATTTTATAATACCCATCAAAACATCACGCAAAGCGATATAACCACCTCTCTGATGGGTGATATTATATTTTTTGCTAATATTTTTTATTTCAATGATAGGCTTCATAAATACGAAATAACGAATTTATTAACGAATTGTTTAATCATGCGAATATTGCGAATTAATATGCGAATTCAAACTGGGATTATCCACTCTTATGATCCTTGTCGGTCTTAAATGTGGAGTTCTGAAATTCACCAAAATTCCAAGTTTTATACCGCTCTGTTGCAAATAATTTTGTAATTGGCGGTAACATTCCTTAGAAATTTCTCTGACCGACTTTAATTCAAGAACAATTTTATCTTCAACCAAAAAATCCAAAATATTTCCTGTGTTTGAAATTGAGATTTCTCTTTCATAAGGCAACTTTGATTCTTTGAATCTTTTTTCTATAAAATCTCCGTATTGTTTTTCTCTGGCATACATACCCAATTCTTTATGAACTTCATACAAAATTCCCACTAATTTATATGATAGCTCGGGATAAATTACTTTCACACTAACTTTTTGTCCTGTTTTTGTTTCCATTTTTTCTTCGTCTTTTTTATTTTTAATTCGTTATTTCGTTGTTATTTGTTAACCAATTCGTTACTTCGTCTATATGATGTCAGCAAAGTAACGCTCAGTTTTTTTAAACACATATATGCCGAACACCAGCAAAACAAATGTAGCCACCAGAGAGATTTCTATAAGCAACCAGTTGATTGGGGCGGTGCCAAGTATGGCTGCTCTGGCGCTTTGTATTACACCCATCATTGGATTAATGGCCAGAAGAAAAGAATATTTTCCGGCTATACTGGCGGGATAAATAACGGGAGTCAAAAATAAAAGTATCTGTATGAAAAAAGGCAAGGCATATCTCACATCTCTGTATTTAACATTTATAGATGCCAAAAATAATCCCAGTCCTATAGAGGCCATAAAAGTGATAAGAAGTAACAGAGGCAAAATCAGGAGGCCCGAAATATGAGGCATATATCCGTAATAAAACATAAGACCCACCAATATTACGGTGGCAATCATAAAATCCACAAATTTTGTTATTACTCCTGAAACGGGCAAAATAAGTCTGGGAAAATAAACTTTGGTTATGATGGCCTGATTGCTTATAAGACAACTGCTGGTTTCGGAAAGGGCGCTGGAGAAAAATTGCCAAAATAAAAGGCCGACATAAACAAAAATGGGGTAGGGCACTCCGTCGGAAGGCATTTTAGCCAGCCCGCCGAAGAATACAGAAAAAACTATCATAGTAATAAATGGCTGAAATATAGCCCAAGCTATTCCTATAAATGTTTGCTTATAACGCACTTTCAAATCTCGCCATGTAAAAAAATACAAAAGCTCTCTGTATTGCCAAAGCTCCTTTATATCTTTAAAACTAAAGGTTTTACGCGGTCTTATAACGGTGGTTTCCATATATACGAAGTAACGAATGGGTTAACGAATGACTACGAATAAAACAATAAGAATAATAAGAATAATAGCAGAAATAAGAGATTTTTTCTAGCTACTCATATACCAATCAATGGTTTTTTTGAGACCTGTTTCAAAAGAAGTTTTGGCGACAAAGCCAAATTCTTTTTTGGCTCTAGTTACATCAAGTTTTCTCCGTGGCTGACCGTCGGGTTTGGTCTTGTCCCACCTGATTTCTCCCTTAAATTTCATACAAGAGCAAATTATTTCAACCAATTTTTTAATTGTAATTTCTCTTCCGGCACCGAGATTAATAGGGTTTGGTTTGTCATATTTTTCTGCTGCCAAGACAATTGCTCTTGCGGCGTCTTCCACATATAAAAATTCTCGAGAAGCTTTGCCCGTACCCCACACTTCAATAAAATTTTTACCCATCTTTTTGGCATCAGCCACTTTTTTGATGAGGGCCGGTATAACATGAGAACTCTTGGGGTCAAAATTGTCTCCTGGGCCGTATAGGTTGACTGGTAAAAGATAAATGGCGTTAAATCCGTATTGTTGCCTGTATGCCTGAGCTTGAACCAAAAGCATTTTTTTGGCTAGACCATAAGGAGCGTTGGTTTCTTCCGGATAACCATCCCAGAGCTTTGATTCCGAGAAGGGGACTTTGGTAAATTTGGGGTAGGCGCAAATAGTGCCAATGGCGACAAATTTCTTAACTCCCGCTTGCCTGGCCGCTTCCATCATCTGAACTCCCATAATCAAATTGTCGTAGAATAATTCACCCGGTTTTTCTTGGTTTAGTCCTATGCCGCCGACTTTGGCCGCTAAGTGGATTATAATATCCTGTCCGCGTACCGCTTTTATGCAATTTTCCCATTTTGTCAGGTCGCACTTTTCTTTTGTTGTAATCTTTATATTTTTTTCGGGTACTCCTTTTTTTATTAATTCTTGCACAACAAATTTACCCAGAAATCCGGCTCCGCCCGTGACCAAAATCTTTTTATTTTTTAAGTTCATTTTTTAAATCCGCTTTTACCATTATTTTAACCAGAGCTTCAAAGGTGGTTTTGGGTTTCCAACCGAGAATCTTTTTAGCTTTGGATATATCGGCAATCAGATTATCCACTTCGGCTGGGCGGTAATATCTTTTGTCTATACTCACATACTTATGATAATCCCCAAGCCCGGCTTCTTTGAAAGCTACTTCCAGAAATTCTCTTATGGAATGGCTCTCGCCGGTGCCGATGACGAAATCATCAGGGGTTTTTTGTTGTATCATAAGATAAGCCGCTTCCATGTATTCTGGAGCGTAACCCCAATCTCGTTTGGCTTCCAAATTTCCCAAATATATTTTTTTGTCCAACCCAGCTTTTATACGGGCGATACCCCGAGTTATCTTTCTTGTTACAAATGTTTCTCCTCTTCTGGGACTTTCATGATTGAAAAGAATTCCATTGACTGCAAAAATACCATAAGCTTCCCTGTAAAGTTTGGTTATGTTGAAAGCGAAAACTTTGGAGCATCCGTAAGGGCTGCACGGATGGAAGCATGTATTTTCATTTTGGGGAGGGAGAGTAGCCCCGAACATTTCACTGGAGCTTGCCTGGTAAAATTTAATTTTCTTCTTGAACTCCTTTTCAAAATCTCTTATGGCCTCCAGTATTCTCAATGTTCCTAGGGCTGTAATGTTGGCAGTGTATTCGGGTATATCAAAAGATACTCTCACATGAGATTGGGCTCCCATATTATATATTTCGCTTGGTTTGACTGAATAAATTATTTTTCTTATGTTTTCGGCATCTGCCAAATCTCCATAATGAAGTATAAGCTTTACATTTTTTTGATGGAGGTCTTTATATAGATGGTTGATGCGGGAAGTATTTAAACTGGAAGAACGGCGAATAATGCCGTGAACCTCATAGCCTTTTTTGATAAGCAACTCGGCAAGATAAGAGCCATCTTGGCCGGTAATGCCCGTTATTAATACTTTTTTCATATTGCTGGATAATAACAGAAATAAGAGATTTTATCTATTTTGCCATTTGGAAAAAATTATACAAGACATTTCCAAAATTACTTTTGATTATATAGAAAATAAAAATTAAACTTCGTGTGAGTTTTTAAAGGACAAAGTATGGGCAGGTTGATGTATTTTTGCATAGTTTAGAATAAGAGTTGCATAGTTTACTATACTATGATAGATTCACCTCATGGAAGAAAAATTATTAAATATAGCAGAAGCAGCTGAAATTTTGGGTGTTTCGCTTGATACATTGCGTCGTTGGGACAAAAACGGCAAGCTGGTGGCAATACGAAAAGAAGGTGGAGTTCATCGATATTATAGGCAGAGCGACTTGGATTTATTTGCCAGTGATTTGATTAAAATTGCTCGCGAGTGGACGACAGAAGGCTCTGAACTGCCGTCTATGTTCTATTGTGAAAATAGTGCAGTTTTTCAGACAAGACTTGTAAAAATGCAGAATGCAATGGCTGGGTCCGGTCTTTCTGAAAACATATTGCCACTTGTTGTAGCTGTTGCAGGTGAAGTCGGAAACAATTCCTTTGATCATAATCTCGGTAAATGGCCGGATATACCTGGTGTATTTTTTGGTTATGATATATCTAAAAGACAGGTAGTGCTTGCGGATCGCGGACTTGGTATTTTAAGTACGCTTAGTCGTGTGCGCCCAGAGCTTAAAACGCATGTTGATGCGTTACGCGTAGCATTTACAGAGATCGTTTCAGGTCGGGCGCCCGAAGAGCGAGGCAATGGGCTCAAGTTTGTGAGGCGTGTTATTTTCGAGAATCCTATCAGTTTATTTTTTCGAAGTGGCGATGCTGAGTTGCGTCTTAAAAAAGATAACAATGAGCTTTTTATAACACGGTCACAATCGGTTACTCGTGGATGTTTTACTATTATTGAGTATTGAAAATTTATTATTAGTTAGTTTATTTATATTATGCGTATTGAATTAAAAAAATTTGGAACAACATTAATTTCTCGGCAGTCAGGTAAAGAAGCGTTTTCGGCATTTCAGTCGACTATTGTTGGTATTGCAAAAGATGAAAATGTGGAGATAGATTTTGATGGAGTCGTCACATTTTCTCCGTCTTGGGGCGACGAGTTTTTGACACCTCTACTCAATCAGTTTGGCGATCGGTTGGTATTGTTCCCTACAAATAATCCATCAGTAAAAATTACGATAAAACTTCTTGAAGATATCAATAAGCGCCAGTTTAAAATTAATTGAAAAGTATTTAGGGTATTCAAAAGGACAAAGTTGCAAAGTAGAAATTTTGTCCTTTTGAATTTATGTTGTTTTTAAAGGCTGATTAGTTATATAAAAGTCATTTTTAATAGTTGGGGATAATTGCTTTGCTTTTTTAATTAAGGTGAGTAAGCTGAATTGTGAATACTAAAATCTTGCGCCAAGGTGTCATATTATTTATTAGTACGTTAGTATTGACAGCTGGTCGAAGATGGTGCAAAAAAATTAGCTTTTGTTCTTTCGTTCGTTTTATTAGGTCTTATTAAAAATAAAAATTAAATTAAATTATGAAGAAAATTATATTAAGTTTGGCAGTTATTGCCGTCGTGGCAGTAGTTGCAGTTGGCGCTACAAGAGCATATTTCAGTGATACGGAAACCTCAACTGGCAATACCTTTACTGCTGGCACTATTGACATCGCAGTAAATGGACAAAATCCATGGGAAATTCAAGAGCCTTTTGTTTTTACAGATATGAAGCCGAGTCAAGTTGAATATAGTAATTTCACTATTAACAATGTCGGCACGAATCCGGTAAACGTTTGGAAAAAAGTTGATGTTGGTACAACAAGTGGTGGAGCAATCTCCGAACCGGAATGTGTAGAACAGAGTGGAACATGGGCTGGTCAAGCCTGTACTGGAAATAATGTAGAAAAAAGCAACATTGATACAGCCATTACTTATGACTTGTCAGTTAAACTAAAGAATCTCAGCCAACAAGTAGTGTGGGAGCAGACACTTTACAATATGGATAAGACCATTCATGACATTACGGGTCAGGGGACATTTCTGGGTATGATTCCAGAAGGTTGGAGTATGGATGTTGTTGAAAGTTATCATATGCTTGATGCAACCACAAACTGGGCTCAAGGTGATGTGATGCCTTTTGGTATTACTCTGACTGGTGAGCAATTAAAAGGAACAGTAGTATTAGAAGATAAGGATCCTTCTAACTGGAGGGTTAAGAGCGAAACAAATCAGAAGATAACTTTCACTTATGGAGTAAAAGATTCCACTCTTAAGATCAATAGTTTAACCGGGAAAACCGTAGTTTCAGGAAACCATTCTTTGATCACCTATCCTGAAGCGTTTTCAACTCCCGTTGGTGCTGGTTGGCCTGGAACTGGAGTTGTCTTGGCAACTGTTACGACTGATGGAGCTGGGGTTATTACTGGTTTTATCCAAGTCAACACAAATCCTGGTACATTCACAAACATGAAAGTTTGGCTAGTTCCAAGCTCTGATTTAAATGCTGGCACCGCTACATTTAATGGTTGGGCTCCGAACAATTATATGTTTGACACTGGTTTGATTGACTACTACGATTCAGATCTGTAATTCTTCATTGAGTAGTTTTTGAAGCTTCTAACCCAGCACTTTTTAAAAAAGTGCTGGGGAGTGAGGCTTTAAGAGATATGAAAAAATTGCCAAAAATAATTTATTACATAGTTCTCACTTTTATTCTGGCGGTTGCCATACTGCTTGTTGTCTCAATTCTTCCAATCACTGGCAATATAAAGGTCTTGACGGTTTTATCTGGTTCAATGGAACC
>ERZ1292625.1148-Hain-H41-01um-R1-1148-length-33780-cov-9_pt1 | contig 33780 bp, 31 predicted proteins | sample MGYA00564400_ERZ1292625 | MGnify/ENA primary metagenome ERZ1292625 (study PRJEB36523, sample SAMEA6512639) | groundwater metagenome | collected 2019-01-08 | study: AquaDiva: Metagenomics assemblies of 32 groundwater samples
ATTCCTCAATCTTGCAACGTCAATATTCTTAACCTGACAGCATTGACCGATACCCAACTAGGCGGGGAAAGTACGATCCTCGAATGAAAGTCGGATTGTAGATTAAACAAAGATGAAGAAAAGGAGAGCTTAAGTTAACAGTATCTTCGTTAAATAGATGAACTTAAACCGTTCAAAAATATTTTTAATGCTTCGGCTCTATTCTCTAATGATTGCAATTCAATGAATTCCTCCGTGGTGTGCATTTTACCTCCGACGGGCCCAAGTCCATCAATAATAATTGCACTTTCATGACTAAAATAATTTGAGTCAGCGGCACCTCCGGTCATTTCCGCCTTTATCTTTTTATTTTCAATTTTTTGTACGGCCGAAAGATACTGATTAATGAATGGAGTTGATATTTGCGTTGGTGAAAATGGCGGTGAATCATCTTCTAGCACATATGTCGTAGTGACGCCTGGAACATGATCCTTATTTATAATGCTTTCAATTTTTTTATGCATCTTATCTCGAGATACAAAATTTGAAAAACGCGTATCGATCTTAGCCTGAGCTTCTCCACAGACAATATTGTATTTGTCTTTACCACCTTCAATCCGTCCAATACTCACCGTTGTATTTTCACGATAATTAGTTAACTTTGAAATCGAAACTAATTTTTCAGAGAGTGCCAAACAGGCATTTGCACCCTCTTTGTGTGATCTTCCTGCATGGGATTCTTTTCCCAGTGTTTTAATGCGATACCATCGATCCCCCTTGCGACTATGTATAATATTTCCATTTTCAAGAGTGGGCTCAAATCCTAAAACAATCCAAGCGCTTTTACCCAATTGTCGAAAAGTTTCGATGAACTCAGTTGATCCCGTTTCTTCATTGGGTGAAGAAATGAAAACAATATTAAATTTTGTTGGATTTTCTTTTAAAAATTTTTTTAATCCTTCAATCGCAATGACAATGCCCCCTTTGGCATCCGCAATTCCTGGACCAGTTGCAAACTTTTGGTCAGCATTTATTTTAAAATTTTGAAATGGAGAAAATTTTTCAAAAACAGTATCGGCGTGTACCAAGATGACAATGGTTTTATTATTTTTATTTTTCAAGTTCGCCATCAAAAAATGATTTTTTGAATCGGTAATTTCAAATTTTAATGCCTTAAGTTCTTTTGCAATCCATTCTTGAACTTTATCAACACCTTCAGTATTTGAAGTTCCTGAGTTGATCTCTACAAGTTCTTTAAGCTGCTCAACGAGTTGATTATTCATTGTTACTGCATGAGCCTGTAATGAAGATATTGATGTCGTTATATACAACATATAAAAAAATATTTTCATTTAATTAAAATCCTCTCGTGAAATTTCCAGAACCGTATTCACAGCCCATACACATGAAACTACAAAGAACATAGGAATGAAAATAAGATGAGGATAAGATCCTAAGTTCCTCCACCCTTCTTGAATGAGCAAGCCCCAACTTGTCAGAGGGGCTTGTAAACCGAAACCAACAAAACTTAAAAAACTTTCATAAAATAAAACGGATGGAAAAATAAATCCAAAAAGTAAAGCCAATTTCTTTTTTAAATAGAGCCAAAGATGAGCCCGTAAAATTTGTATTTGGCTGGCTCCCATGCTGATCGAAGCCAAAACAAAATTTTCAATTTTCATTCGCTTGACTTCAGCCCGAACCAACCGAGCCGTGCTCACCCAGTGAGTAAAAATTAAACATAAGATTAAAGAAATGATCGAATTGATTACCGGTTGCAAGCCACGAAATGTATTTTGAAAACTGAGGCACAAGACCGAAGCCACCACAAATGAAGGAATCGATTGATAAACATTCACAAACTGCAAGCCCCAACGATCAAAATATTTATCGCTGAGTCCCATCAAAACCCCTAAAATCACACCAAGGCAAAGCGCTCCGATTGTGGCTATGCAGGATAGTAACAAAGAAATAATTCCACCAATAATCAATCGCGACCAAAGATCTCGTCCCAAAGAATCACTGCCCATCCAAAAAAATGAATTTGGAAAGCTCAATAACTGATCGGAATGAAGTTCATTATAAATTTGAAAGGCTTTAACTGAGCCCAGAACTAGAAAAAAAATTAAGCCCACTAAATAGAGTTTTGCAATTTGACGAAAATTCATCCAGATCCTCGCGGATCTAATCTCATGCGAATCAATTCAGAAAGCCAACTGACTGAAATTGTTATAGTGCCGTAAAATAAGGTTGCACCCAAGGCGATTGGGTAATCCCGCTGATTAATGGATTCCACAAAAGTAAATCCCAATCCTGGAATCGAAAATAACAACTCAATAAAAACCGAACCTGCAAGAATGGCAATAACAAGAGACGGAAGCCACGATAACAAAGGACTGATTGAGAATCTGAGGGCATGAACCCAAAGCACTCTGTTCTGACTCAGACCCTTCGATTTTGCAGTTCGAATGAATGGCTCATTCAAAGCATCCATCCAGGCGTTTTTTAAAAGCCTTGTCAGCTGAGATAAGGGACGAAAACTTAAAGTTAATATCGGCAAAATATAACTTTTAGGTTCACTTAAAAATGCCACCGGAAGAACATCCCAATAAAATGAAAATAAATAAATAAGCATTGGTCCTAAAAAAAGAGAGGGTAAGGATCCCATCAAGATAATAACTTGATTAAAGTACTTCATCCATCCCAATTCCCGAAATCGAACAAGGATCCAAGAAAATAGAAAAGCAAAACAAAAAATAAACAGCAAAGCAATAATATCCAAATTAACAGTTCTGGAAAAGGACTGAACAATGATCTGTCCAACGCTAATTTCCGGTTGAAAATAAGAAATTCCCATTTGACCACTCAACAAGCTTTTAACATAAAAAAAATACTGTTCAACAAGAGGTCGATCCAAACCCCAGGACGAATTCAACTGATTGTAAACGGGCAAAGATAAAGTTTGCTCATGATCAAAGGGTCCACCCGGCAGAAGCCTTAATAAAAAAAAACTTGCCGTAACCAATATCCAAAATGAAATCAAAGTTTCAATTGTTTTTCCTAAATATCGTCCCATGTCTCTTTCGTTGTCACGACCTCGTTGGCTCGAGTGGCTAACGGATCAGCTAAATAGGGCACTATTTCCTTTTTGGAGTTGTACAAAGAAGAATAAATTTGTGAATTAGCGACGACTTTTTTTACATAATTTCTGGTTTCTAAAAAGGGAATGTGCTCAATGAATTCATCCATATCCAGATAACCAAACGTAGCAATCCAACTTTTTACACGATGAGGGCCAGCATTGTAACTTGCTGCCACCAAGGGAATTGAGTTATCAAATTTCTTCATTAAGCGTTGCAAATACCTCGTTCCAACACGAATTGCGACAACCGGTTGCAAAAGATCGGATGATTTAAACTGCAGATCACCTAGCATTTGCGAAACTTTATGACCAGTGATCGGCATAACTTGCATCAAACCTAAGGCACCAACCGGAGAAATAGCATCTTTCCGGAAAGAACTTTCGGCTCGCATAATTCCCCATATTAATTCTTTAGGCACAACAAATTCTTTAGAGCCTTTTTCAACATAAGTTAAATAGGCTTGGGGATAAGCAAATTCCCACAGATGGCGAACTCCTTCCAATCCATAAGAAGCTCGCGCTGAGGCAAAATTCACTTGTGCAATGTAGGAAGATCGATGGTAATAATCAACAGCCGAATACTCTAGCATCAGGGCTTTCAAATGCTCTTTATTTCTGGTTCTTCGTTCGATATCATACATATCCCACTTTGCCCAATCGGGCATTCCCAAAATCACCATGTCACGGGCCGTTTGAAATTTTCGCATCAGGTAGGCATTTTTAAATTGAATACTTGTCTCGGGAATCACGGCTTGGCCTTCAGGGGTTGCCGTTGGTAGATCAGCGGCGTCCTCGGTTTTTTCATTAAGCTCGGCACTTTCTTCATCTTCAGAAGTGGCGACAAGAGTATCTTCAGTTTCCCCTGCATATCTAGAGTCTTCATCAATTGAAGGCAACATAACTTCGGTTACGGAAAAACGATTAAAAATATGCACTGGCTCACTGGGTGCACTTGGTCTTTTAGGCCTATTTTCATTCATTTTCTTCAGGCGAATTTTCGCCACCATCGAGTAATAACCGTGCAAAGGATCTTTAACCAAACCTTCAAAATATTTTTGCGCTTGATCTTTTTTTTCAAGTTTCAGCAAACACATTCCCATCCAGTACCGACTACGGTCCCGGCTGCTGATTCGCGATTTTTTTCGACCTTTTTGTGCAGTAATTTCTTTTAAGGCTTTGAACGCGCCGTTATAGTCAGAACGCAAATATTTTAACCAAGCTAAGTGCCAACGCGCATCTTGAGCCAATCCCGATGTCGGATTCAATTTAATAAATTCTAAAAAGCGGCGATTGGCTCCATCATAATCTTGAAATTGGTAACTCAGAAAGGCCGACTGATAAAGAGCATTGCGACCTTTTTTTGAACGAGGGGCTAACTTGAACACTGAATAGTAGGCGCCCACTGCAATTTGAGATTCCCCCGCCCTGGCAGCGGCATTTGCAAACAGCAAGAGAAAGTCGAAATCGGATTTCAAATTTTTCATATGGGGTCGTAATAAATTAAAGGCTTTTTGGGCATCGCCTTCTTGAAGATAGAATTGAGCTTGAATCTGATCAATCAAAGTGGACGGCAAGCCTGGGCGTTTTTTAAAGTCATTAATTTCAGCTTGTGCCTTTTGGTCAAACCCCAACCAAAGCAAGGAACGAATTCTTGCTTTGAAATCGCTATCATCAAATTTACACTTTGTGGGTTCGTTTTCTAAGCTGTTTGAAGACAAATCATAACCCCAGGATTTAATGGATTCAAAACCAGGGAATTTCGCATAAAGTTGTCGAAGCCAATGACACATTCGTGGATAATTTTTTAAACCTTTTTCTGATCGAGCTAGATTGTAGATGATATCAGAATAGTTTTCAGTTCCTCGGGCTTTTTTTTCAACTTGAGAAAATGATATTTGTGCTTGTTTGTAATTTTTTTTCTCTAATTGCACTTCACCCAGATTTATTAAGACTTCCGTGCGAAGGCGCAAATTACTTTCTTTCAAATCAGTGCGTTTAAATTCAACTTCCGCCTTATCAAGCTCTTTAAGTTTTCTCAGATTTAGTCCTCGATAAAAACCGACATAATCAGAAAGAGCACTGCTATCCAAATTCAAATCAGATAGCTGTTGAAGACTCTCAATGTGTTTTCCAAGTTCATATTGAAGGCGTGCTCTCTGAAATTTAAAAAGATCGATGTCTTTGGAATGCGGATCTGTTTCGATTTGTTTCTCAACTATTTGCAAGGCATCGCTGAGCTTTTTTTGCAGGATCAAATTCCGAACTTGCGATAACTGCTCGGCCTGAGCCTGCGCTTTATGGCAAGGATTAAAAATCAGAAATGCACAAAGAACAATTGGAATTGGAAAGAAAGAACGCGGAATTGTGCTAAAACGGCACATCGAACACCTCAATTACGTTGAAACACTAATGGAATAATGATACCGAATTTCTATGGCAAAAACGAAGCTCAAAACTGTTTATACCTGTCAAAATTGTGGCGCCCAAAGATCGCGATGGGAAGGCAAATGCTCTGATTGCGGCTCTTGGAATAGTTTTGTCGAAGAAACACTTAAGTCAGAATCAAGTGCGGGATCCCACCGCGGTTGGTCAACAGCTGCCTCGACATCGATCACCCTCGACCAAGATCTTGAATTAGCGAAAATGAAACGATGGAGCACGGGATTTACTGAATTTGATCGCGTTTTAGGTGGAGGCCTCGCCCAAGGCTCCTTTGTTCTTTTAGGTGGATCACCCGGAATCGGAAAAAGCACGATTTTAATGCAAATGTCAGGTGGTTTAGGCAATGGCAATACCAATGTTCTTTATATTTCCGGAGAAGAAAGCGTATCTCAAACCGCCCATCGCGCCCACCGATTGGGAATTCGCTCACCGCGAGTAGAAATTGCTGCGGAATCTAATCTCGACGCCATTCTCGCTTTAGCTGAAACAAAAAAGCCCCATGTGCTTGTCGTCGACTCAATACAAACTGTATTTCTTCCTGAGCTTCAGTCCGCACCAGGGTCCGTGTCACAGGTTCGTGAATGCGCGGGTCGCTTGATGTCTCTGGCTAAACAAAAAGGCATCACCGTTTTTTTAATTGGACACGTTACAAAAGATGGTTCAATTGCTGGACCAAAAGTTCTGGAACATATGGTGGATACTGTTTTGTCTTTTGAGGGCGATTCAAATTCGCATTTTCGGATGTTACGAAGTATAAAAAATCGCTTCGGAGGGGCCAATGAACTTGGCGTTTTTCAAATGGTTTCATCTGGACTTGAAGAAGTATTGAATCCGTCTGAACTGTTCTTGCAAGAACGTGGTGAACAACTTGTTGGCTCTGTTGTCTTTGCTTCGGTCGAAGGAAGTCGCCCACTCCTTTGTGAAATTCAAGCTCTGACTTTGGAATCTCCTACGGCCATGCCCCGTCGCACAGCTTTAGGAGTCGATCCAAATCGACTTCACTTGATCGCCGCCGTTCTTGAAAGACATTTGGAAATACAATTGAATCGCAATGATATTTATATCAACGTGGTCGGCGGTCTACGCATCGAAGAACCAGCTGTTGATTTGGCCATGGCCGCGGCTTTGCTTTCTTCCGAAGGCCGACAAGAAATTGATCCAGCTTGGTGTTTCTTTGGTGAAATCGGTTTGACTGGGGAAATTCGTGGAGTGACATTTCCTGACATGAGAATCAAAGAAGCTGACAAATTGGGATTTCACACCTTTTTTGTTCCCGAATCCAATCGGCGCGCTCTTAGTGAATTTAATTTACCGAAAAACAAAAAAATTATCTTCTTAAAACATCTCAGTGAATTGCAGAAGTCCCTTAAGTCACCCTTGAAAAATCAAAAAGCAACTCAACAGCCTGAGCCTTCCAAAGATTTAAATTTTTAACTGAAATCGGCACCAGTTTTATTCATAAAAATAGTAAAAAGATCTCTTTGAAAATCTAATAATTGATTAGAGTACATTGCCTTTGAGTAATCTGAGATTTCTGTAATTTCTAAGCCGAAGACCTGCATTAAAGAAGCTTGTTCTTCCTTCTTGTGATGACGGACACGAGTTCTTACTTCAATCCCACGCCGGGTTCCTATTCTCAAGGTGCCCACAATTTCCTGATTTATTTTGATCAAAGGTTGCTTAGAATTTAGACCTACTTTCATTCCCCCATCCGAAAGATCTAATACAACAGCCTTTAAAAAAGATGAAGTTCCGTGAACTTTTTTTATCATTAAAAATACCGGATAAACGCTAGGAATAGTTATTCGTCTTACTTTGCGTCGACGCAAATGAAAAAAATCGTTTTCCATATTAAAATGAACGGATTTAGAATCGATTAAAGTTTTACTTGAAAAAAAATATCTCTCTTCTCCAATAGGAATAATGATCGTCGCCATCCGACGATGAAAAACTCCTTCTAGATTCGCAGGCCGACGAAATGTCAGCAGAGAAGATTTTCTTCCTCGAATGAGTTTTACTTTGTAAACCGTTGAATTCTCAAATTTAAAGTGCAAAGTAAGATCTTTTTCATAGATTTCTTCAATCAAATCTTTTTTTTCTGTAACTGAAAGTTTTTTAAAATTTTCCAACTTTATCCTTGTGTTAAAAGACGAACGGACGTCATCCAAGAATTAAATCTTTGTTTTTTAATTTTAGCACTTAACTGCGGAGAAAAACTTCGATCTTTCTTTAAGACTTTAGAAAGTTCGGAGGTGTTTTTCCAAAACCCAAGTCCCAGCCCCGCCATCAAGGCCGCCCCAAAAGCGGTCGTTTCAAAAATTTGCGGACGAACAACGTCAATGCCTAAATAGTTCGATTGCATTTGCATGAGCAAAGAATTACTAGCGGCTCCGCCATCAACTTTTAAAGATTTTAGCTTCAACTTCGAGTCCTTCTGCATAGCTAATAGAATCTCGACATTTTGCAGAGCCATGGCCTCGAGAGTGGCATAAGCAAGATGAGCTTTTGTGGTGCCGCGAGTAAGGCCTGTTATCAAACCTCTTGCCTCGGATTTCCAATGAGGAGCACCTAAACCGGTCAATGCAGGTATAAATTCGACGCCTTCGCTCGAGGTAACCTGTCCAGCAAGAGCTTCAATGTCTGAACTGTGTTTAATAATTCCCAACCCATCTCTTAACCACTGAACTGCCGCACCACAAATAAAAGCGCCGCCCTCTAAGGCATAAACTGTTTTTTGTTTATTAATCTTCCATGCGACCGTAGTTAATAACTTATTCTTAGAAATTTTAATTTTCGCACCGGTATTTAATAAAATAAAGCTGCCCGTTCCGAAGGTGCACTTAGCAAGACCAGGTTCAAAACAACCTTGGCCAAATAAAGCGGCTTGCTGATCCCCAACAATTCCTGTGATTGGGATGCCGTCAGGCAAGGGACCAAAATTTTTGGTCACGCCAAAAGAACTTTGACTGGGTTCTATTTCAGGCAACAGACCTTCCGGAATTTTAAAAATTTTTAAGAGCTCAGTGTCCCACTGCAGAGTTTTTAAATTCATCAACATGGTTCTTGAAGCATTACTCACATCCGTTTTATGGGATACGCCTCCCGTCAAGTTCCATAACAAAAAACTATCGATCGTCCCCGCCGCTAATTCTTTGCGTCGAGCGCGCTCGGATACACCAGAAGTATTTTTTAATATCCAATTGATTTTTGAGGCCGAAAAATAAGGGTCAATCACCAAACCAGTTTTGTTTTGGATTTTTTTTGCTAATTTTTGTTTTTTTAGCTTCGCGCAGAAGTCCTGAGTTCTTCGACATTGCCAAACAATCGCATTCATCACCGGCTTGTGAGTTTTACGATCCCAAATTAAAACTGTTTCTCGTTGATTTGTAATTCCAATTCCCGCAATTTGGGTTTTATCAATTTTTTCTATGGCTTGCGCTAAGGTCACTTTTAATGAATTTAGAATAGCCTCAGGCTGATGCTCGACCCAACCGGGTTGTGGAAAAATTTGCGGAAATTCCTTTTGAGCCTGAGTAACAAGACTTCCGTCCTGATCAAAAACGCAAACGCGGGTGCTGGTTGTTCCTTGATCAATCGCGAGAATATACTTCTTCATAAGGATAATCATGATCAATTTCTTTAAAAAACCCAACCAAAAACTTTTTAATCTCAAAAATTTGGATCGAGATACTCTGATCTATAGAGTCCTTCCTCGCTTACTGATGGAAATTATGCGTAAGTATTTTCGCCTTCAAATCGAAGGAATCAAAAATATTCCACGCACCGGTGGCGTCATGATCTCTCCTAATCACTCGGGATACACTGGGATTGATGCTGCACTTTTGTCTTACATTATTACTAAAGACGCCAAACGAGTTCCGCGAGTTCTGAGTCATCATTTTTGGTTTTTGACTAAGACTACTTCCGTTCCTGCGCAAAAAATGGGTTTTATTGAAGCCACTTATGAAAATGGACTTGAAGCTTTAAACAAAAATAACGTCGTGGTTTTATTCCCTGAAGGCGAAAACGGAAATTTCAAGCCCACAAGTCAGATGTATCAATTGCAAGAATTCAAACGCGGTTTTGTGCGAATGGCGCTGAAAAGTCAAACTCCCATTGTTCCAACAATCATCATTGGCGCTGAAGAATCTTCGATCAATTTAAGCCAACTTAAATTTACCAAGTTTTTAAAAGGAACGGTTATCCCATTACCTCTCAATGTTATTCCCTTGCCCGCAAAATGGAAAATTCGTTTTCTGCCACCCGTTTATTTACCCTACGAGGCCAATGCCGCCGACGATACTGAACTGGTCCATGAAATTGCCCAAGATATTCAGGAACAAATGCAAAGAGCATTGAATGAGGAGCTTAAGAAACGGAAATCGGTGTTTTTTTGAAAATCATAATGAAACATTAAATTAATGTCTCATTATGAGACTTCCAACATTAAAAATATATATCTTAAAGTTACAAATTTTGAAAATAAGGTAAGATTAAATATGGCCATAATCTTTCGCGGAATCATGCTAAAAATAGCAACCGTACTTACTCTGACGATAGCGTTTCAATTAGTAAGTTTTAAAGTATTTGGCCAACCTTGCATTCCTTTATCCGGAGATAAAGAATGGACAATCTCTTCGGCCGGAGGGACAAGGCGATTTCTGGTGCACGTACCACCTTCTAATTCATCTGGAAGCCTAAGACCTTTAGTTTTCAATTTTCACGGTGCTTTGGGAAATGCGGAGTTGGGCCGAGCCAACACTCGGCTTGATGCGGTCGCTAATTCAAAAGGATTTATTGTTGTCTATCCGAACGGATACAAAACAACTTGGAACGGTGGCGCCTGTTGCGGAGGGGCGGTCGGCGACAATATCAATGATGTGCAGTTTGTTCGCGATATGCTCGATAAAGTTTTGATCCCGCAATACTGCGTTGACGCCCGTCGTGTTTATGCCACTGGCTTTAGCAATGGTGGATATCTTTCACACCGTTTAGCATGTGAGCTCTCTGATCGAATCGCCGCAATTTCAGCTGTCGGTGGTGTGAACGGCATGCCGACGTGCAAACCATCACGTCCGATCAGTATTCTTCAGACACATGGGACCGCCGATAGTATCATTAATTATAACTTAGCACCACCAACTATCCAAGCTTGGGTGGCTCGCAATGGCTGCACCGGTAGTTCTCGCGAAACATTCCGAAACGGCAATGCTCATTGTGACACATGGTCGACCTGCCAAGGTGGCAGCTCCGTTCAACTCTGTACAGTTGATGGAATGGGACATCGATGGCCGGGCAGCACGCAGTCAGAAGGCTTGGGTAGTTCTTCATCTGATATTGATATAAGTAATTTTGGTATCGATTTCCTTCTCAAATACTCGCTGCCTTCGCCCGCAACGAAGACTCGCCCTCGCGCACCTGCTAATTTAAAAATTCTTTAAACGCCGCAAAAAATCATTTAGGGATATTAGTTACAACTACCTTCGCATTTGTCGGGTAGATCCTTGGCCACAGCCTGCAGCACCTGCTGCCACTTCACAATAATCAAGCCCGGCTCATTTGGATCCCGACTTCCCAATTGCCGAATTACAAGCGCCGCAATCGAAACAGAAATCACCAGTAACAAAACATATTCGATGATAACTTGCCCACTAGAATTTTTACGAAAAAAATTTTTGTTTTTCACTGAGGGTTTTCCTCACCTGAGCTGACTGGGATTACAAGGAAACAACTTGATCCTTAATTTCGTTTATCTCTAACCAAAGTCCAAGAGATTTACCAAATTCTGCTGCCAAAAGATCCATTTGATTTTCTTCCAGCGGTTGTCTTAAACCGATGACCAAATCTTGGTTCCATTTTTCTTGCACGATCGGAAATTCATTATCTTCGGCCGAATCAAAACTTAAAGTGAAATGATCATGCGTTGGATAGACCATAATGAAAATACTTGAATGAGACGCTTTAGCAATTTCCTTTGCTCTTGTCAGTTGCTCCTTAAAAGAGTTCTGAATTAAAAAGTATACTTTTAAAGCAAATGATTCATGAAATTGCGCAAAATAAATTCGCAAAGGTCCATCAAAAATTGCTGAATTAAAAGCAGGACTAAAGTATTTTGACTGCATAAGATTCGAATAATTGACTTTCATTCTGGTGCCCCTCCATGATGCCCCTGAACAACTCTCTACCCCGACAACTTGAGGTTAGGTCGATAACCTAACGACAATCAAAGATTTTTTTTAAGATTCTTAAAATTCATAACATGACGCGAAATTTAGGGGTTATTTGCAGCGATGACCTTTAACATAGATTTGATCGATAAAAGTCTGGCCTGGCGAATAAAATAAATCCGTCCACTCGACCTTAGTGCACAAAAAATCAGCACTCATTCCAGGCACCAAACTGCCAATAGAACTTTCCATTCCCAATGAAAAAGCCCCTCCAACAGTGTAAGCAGCAATGACTTCAGGCAAACTCATTTTCATTTCGAGTCGGGCGATTAAGCCCACCAAAGTTAAATCCATCGAAGGGCAGGTCCCAGGATTAAAATCTGTCGCTAGGGCTACACGCACTCCCTTATCAATCATTTTCCGAGCCTCTGGAAATGCACACTTCATATAAACATCTGACAGCGGCAATAATCCTACGGTCACTTCGGAGTTTGCCAAACGAGCAATTTCGCGATCGGAAATTTGCAGAACATGGTCAGCGGATTGAGATTTCAAATCGATGGCTAAATCTGTTCCTCCACAAAGACTCAATTGATCCGCATGAATCGTTGTCGGCAGACCCAAAGACTGAGCTTGATTTAAATATTTTTTAGCGGCAGCAGCACTGAAAAAACCTTTTTCGATAAAAATATCAACCCGGTCTGCTAATGACTGACGGGTTTTGCTGGATTTAATTTTAGGAAAAACCACAGCAGATAAATAATCCAAATAATCATTTTCATTTTTAAATTCAGGAGGCACAGCATGAGCCCCAAGAAATGTTGAAATAATTCTTGGCCCTTTTAAACTCCGAATCACTTTTAATGACTTAAGTTCACTTTTTTCATCCAAGCCATAACCTGTTTTGATTTCTAAAGTAGTTACACCTTGAGTAGCAAAATTATCCACGCGCTGTTGGGTTATTTTTAATAACTCTGCGGGTGAAGACTGACGAGTGGCACGAACGGTGGAAAGAATTCCTCCACCTGCCGCAGCGATTTCTTGATAAGATTTTCCCTGAAGTCTCATTTCGAATTCGGCGGACCGAGAGCCTGCAAACAAAGCATGAGTGTGGGATTCAACTAAGCCCGGCAAAATAGTCCAATCCCGAGCATTCACTGTTTTCATTTTTTTAATACGAAATTCTTTGGGAATTTTTTTATGCGGACCGATCCAAAGAATTTTTTCGCCGGAAAAAATAAGGCTGTGATTTTGTAAAATTCCTAAATCTTTTTCGGTAACATGACGGCCCTTTTTTCCAGCCGCACCCGACAAAGTTAACAACAAGCCAATGTTTTCAAATATTGTCGTCATATCATTTCAATCAAATTCAATTCGTTGTTTTTTTCTTCAAGATCTTTCTTATCTAAATAATCTCCCACCACATGACGAGGCTTTAATCCCAGTATCCGTGTGTGATCTTTATCTGTCCGAACTAAAAAGCAGACAAGGTCTCCCGAGCGGTATTTTGAATCTTGAGTCAAAAGCGTCATGGAATTTCCATCCAAATGCTCGGACGACACCGTGAGCTCAAAAGATTTTTCGTATATTGGAGAATTATACGGACTGATTTTTTCAATTTTACCTAAGCATAATTTCAATTTTTTATTTTCTTTCCCTCGGACTTCTAAAATCTTGTGTTGATGAGTGGAAAGAAATTTTTGAAAATGAGCGGACTCAATGGGATTTAAAGAAGACTCTGGCACTCGCTCAAGATCAAACTCAATGTAAGCTTCGGAACTTTCCGTCATTTCATGTTTAGCTTTACGGGTAATTTTTAAAAGTCCGGGCTCTAAAATTTTATAATCCTCGATTGGATTCAATCGGTAATCGATATAAGCATCAATCCTAAGATCATAAGCTAAAATTAAAACAAAGCCGGTGTAATCTTCAAAATAATCCAAAATATGAACAAGATATTCTTCAATAGACCAGCTCAAGGAGATTTGGCCTTTCCTTGATTGGCCACGGACTCCATGGCTCGACGAATTTCCTCGGGATCACCAAGAAATTCTTTTTTAAGAACTTGAAAGGATAAATCAAGTTCGTAAAAGATCGGCACACCTGTAGGCACATTGACCTGCATAATATCGTCCGCAGACATTTTTTCTAAGTATTGAATCAAAGCACGCAAGCTATTGCCATGGGCCACAATAAGAATCTTTTTTCCCAATTTAAAATCAGGTTGGATTCGTTCGATCCATAGAGGCATAAACCTCTCGGCGGTGTCTTTTAAAGATTCTCCATTAGGAATATCTTTCATAGGAATATTTTTATAGCGCCGATCATGGCTAGGATGACGAGGGTCACTTGGTTCCATTCTCGGAGGGGGAGTGTCATAACTGCGCCGCCAAATCTTAACTTGGGCTTCGCCATGCTTAGCCGCTGTTTCAGCTTTGTCTAATCCCTGCAATCCGCCATAGTGTCTCTCGTTCAAACGCCAATCTTTGTGAACCTGCAACCATTGTTGATCAATGCCCTCTAGAATAATGTCCAAAGTTTTAATCGCTCTCTTTAAAACGCTGGTATAAACCTGATCAAATTCAAAGTTTCTGGATTTTAAAGCATCACCAGCACATTTGGCCTCAAGTTTTCCTTTTTCGGCTAGATCAACATCTTGCCAACCGGTAAAACGATTTTGTTGGTTCCATAGACTTTCGCCGTGGCGAACGATCACAAGTTGATACATAAAAGTAAACTTTCCTTAATCCTTATCCCAAGGACCTAATTTGTTTCTGTTAAGAGCTTAAGAAGTTACAAACCAGAGGACAAGAACTATCATTTTTTCATGCCCTATGTCGCCTCCCTGCTTAGTTTTGCTATGCATTAAGTGGTGACGTTGGCTAAGGGTTTTGAAAAATTGAGCAGCGACTTCAACTCTGACAAAGGAAGCACCGTGTACGCTAATCGTGCAAATTTAGAATACATCGAACAATTGTACCAATCTTATAAAAAGAATCCCGACAGCGTCAGCGTCGATTGGAAACGATTTTTTGAAGGAGTCGAATTCGCGCAAGATTCTAGTTTTGGTCTTTCTGAAAAAGAACTGGATGTTTATCACTTGATCACGGCCTACAGGAATTACGGCCACTTCGAAGCGCAACTGGATCCTTTGACAAATTCTGCTGCACCTTCTGATCAATTGGCTTTGAAACGTTTCAATCTAAGTGAAAAAGATTTAGATCAAAGTTTTCAAATCGGTAGTATTATTGGAAAACCAAATGCGATTCTTCGAGATATTATTGCCCATTTAAGAAATTGCTATTGCGGTCGTCTTAGCGTTCAGTGCGCCGAAGCTCTTCCTGAAGTTCGCAATTGGTTTATCAAAGAATTTGAAATAGAAAATTCAAAATTTAAATTATCTGCTGCAGAAAAAAAGGATGCTTTCAATTCAGTTGCTCGTACTGAAGCTTTAGAGAAATTCATTCACACGCGTTACGTGGGCACAAAAAGATTTTCGATTGAAGGCGCTGATGCAATGATGCCCATGATGGAAAGTCTGGTGCAAAAATGCACAAGCTATCGAGTTGAAGAAATCATGATCGGCATGGCTCATCGCGGACGTGTGAATATTCTTGCCAATTTCATGGGAAAAGCGCTCGAGTATATTTTTGCTGATTTCAACGGCCCCACCGAGATGATTGAACCGCTTGAAGATTTCGACGGCGATGTGAAGTATCATTTAGGTTATGTGGCCCAAAAAGAAACTCCCAAAGGCCCTTGCCAAGTGACTTTGGCTTACAACCCTTCACATCTTGAAGCGGTTAATCCGGTTGTTCTAGGCATGACTCGAGCAGCTCAACGACGCAGACAAGATACCAAAGAAAGAAAAAAAGTTATCCCAGTTTTAATTCATGGTGATGCTGCTTTTGCGGGTCAAGGTGTTGGACTTGAGACATTTCAAATGGCCCATGTTAAAGGTTACACTGTCGGTGGAACTCTTCACATCGTTGTGGATAATCAAGTGGGTTTCACTACGTCTCCTGAAAATGGACGATCCTCGCACTATGCCAGTGACACCGCAAAAGTTTTAGCCACACCTGTTTTGCATGTGAATGGCGACGATGCGGAAGCCTGCATTCGGGCTATGGACATTGCTTTAAGATATCGACAAGAATCTGGTCGCGACATTGTAATCAATATGGTTTGTTATCGACGATTTGGCCATAACGAGGGTGACGAACCGGCTTACACTCAACCACAAATGTACGAGCTTATCAAAAAACATCCGACCCTAAAAGAAGTCTACGGCAAACAGTTGATTCGGGAAAATATTATCGATCAAAATTATTACGACGCTTACTTCAATGAAAAAATGGAAAACCTTCAAAAAATTTATGAAGATACAAAAAAATCTCCGCCAAAAATTAAGGCTTTTAAATTTGAAGGATTTTGGAAGGGACTTAGAAAAGCGAAATCTGAAGATTTTGAAAAACCAACCGACACTTCATTTGATTTAAAAACTCTGCAAAAAATCGGTGCTTTGCTTGGTGAAGTTCCATCCAACTTCACTCCCCATCCTAAACTCATAAAACTTCTTGAAACCAGAAAGAACATGGCCTCGGGCAAAGAAGCTTGTGATTGGGGAATGGGCGAACTTTTAGCTTATGGAAGTTTATTGAGTGATGGAACTTCAGTTCGTTTAACGGGACAAGATTGCGTGCGTGGTACTTTTACTCATCGTCACGCCGCTCTTTGTGATTTTAAAACTGGCGAGCCTTTCGCAGCATTGGATCAAGTTAACGGCGATAAAGTCGAGTTTTGTGTTTACGATTCAATTCTAAGTGAATATGCCGTGCTTGGTTTTGAATACGGCAATGCCACCTGCGATCCGACATTTTTGACTTTATGGGAAGCACAATTCGGGGATTTTTCAAATGGTTGCCAAATTATCATTGATCAATTTTTATCGAGTGGCGAATCCAAGTGGATGCAAATGACCGGTTTAGTTTTGTTGTTGCCTCATGGTTACGAAGGACAAGGTCCAGAGCATTCCTCGGCAAGAATGGAAAGATTTTTGCAATTGAGTGCGCAAAATAATATGCAAGTGATGAACCTTACAAATCCCTCGCAAATTTTTCATGCGCTACGCCGACAAATGAAACGAGAGTTTAGAAAACCTTTGATCATCATGTCACCAAAGTCTTTACTTCGCCATCCACGAGCAACTTCAACAATCGAAGAAATTGCCACGGGCACGTTTCAAGAAGTTATCAAAGACAGCTCATTAGATAATAAAAAAGTTGAAACAGCCGTGTTTGTCAGTGGGAAATTGTATTATGAACTTCTTGACGAACGAGAAAAAAATAAAAACGACAAAACAGCACTGATTCGAGTTGAACAAGTTTCCCCTTTCCCGGCGAAACAAATTGCCGAAGTATTGAAATCCTATCCTAAACTGAAAAATGTTGTTTGGTCCCAAGAAGAACCCCAAAATATGGGTTCATTTACCTATGTTTATTTCAAATTTATCGAGCTCTTCAATAAAGAGGGACTTAAATTTGATTTGAAGTATGTCGGAAGATCAAATCGCTCTTCGCCCGCGACGGGATCTATTTATCGTCATCGGGCCGAGCAAAGTGAAATCATTCAAGCTTGTTTTAAATTTTAATTGCAACGAGGTTAAACATGAAAATAGATGTAAAAGTTCCAGCCGTCGGTGAATCAATTACAGAAGCAACCATTGGCACCTGGAATAAAAAATCAGGCGAATTCGTTAAGCGAAACGATGTTTTATTACTTCTGGAAACAGACAAAGCCAGTGTCGAAGTCGTTGCTGAAAATGATGGTGTGCTGACCATTCTGGTTGAAGCCGGTCAAACTATAAAAATTGGATCCTCAGTTGCTACGATTGATAGTGAAGCGAAAGCGACAGTAAGCTCCGCTTCGAATGGATCTGCACCAAAACCTCCTTCGCCGACCGCATCAGTTGCGACACCAGTTTCCCAACCAACTATGTCGACGGCATCTTCGCACACACCGTCTGCAGGAATGCCTTTTTCACCCGCTGTTCAAAAAATTGTCACAGAACGCGGTCTTGATACCAACGGCATGACTGGCACAGGGAAAGACGGCCGACTGACCAAAGGCGATGTGCTGACGGCTCCGACTAAATCAGCGAAACCAACGGCTGCTGCTGCCGAGCCCATGTTTGCGAAAAGCAATGCTCCAACTAAGCAAGGTGACAAAAAACTTGTTCCTATGAGCACAATCAGAAAAAGAATTGCACAACGATTATTGGAATCGCAGCAAACCACCGCGACCTTAACGACCTTCAATGAAATTGACATGACTAAAATCAATGAACTGCGCGCTAAGTACAAAGACAAGTTCAAAGAAAAATATGGAATTTCCTTGGGAATGATGGGTTTATTTACTAAGGCTTCCATTGAAGCTTTGAAATTCGTACCTGCAGTGAATGCCTATATCGCTGGCGATGCTCTGGAATATCACAATTATTACAATATCGGAATCGCTGTCAGCACTGAAAAAGGTCTCATGGTTCCCGTAGTTAAAGATGCCGATCAAATGTCAATTCCGCAAATTGAAATGGCCATTCGTGATTTTGCTTTGAAAGCTCGCGATGGAAAAATTGGCATTGATGATTTATCCGGTGGCACTTTTACCATAACCAACGGCGGAGTTTTTGGATCTCTTCTATCCACACCTATTCTTAATACGCCACAAGCAGCGATTCTAGGTATGCACAAAACCGAAGATCGCGCCGTGGTGATCAATGGTAAGGTTGAAGTTCGTCCTATGATGTATGTCGCCTTGTCTTATGATCACCGCTTGATTGATGGCAAAGAAGCCGTGACATTTTTAGTTAAGATCAAAGAAGGCATTGAAGAACCAGAAAGACTTTTAATAGAAATTTAGTTTTGAAGAAAGTTGAACACTGATGGAAAACCAATTTGATCTTGTTGTTATTGGCTCTGGACCTGGAGGATACGTTGGCGCCATTCGTGCCGCCCAATTGGGTTTAAAAGTTGCCATCATCGAAAAAGATAAAAATTTCGGGGGCACTTGTTTGAATGTCGGTTGCATTCCCTCAAAAGCCCTATTAGAAAGTTCGGAACAATATCATGCAGCCCACACCAACTTAAAAAGCCATGGGGTATCGGTCACTGGAATTGAGTTGAATTTAGCAACCATGATGGCACGAAAAGACAAGGTCGTCAGCGATTCAAATAATGGCGTGAAATTTTTATTTAAAAAAAATAAAATTACTGCACTGACTGGTTTTGGAAAAATTTTAAAAGCCGGCTCAGTAGAGTTAAAAAAAGACGACGGCAGCACAGAAGTTATCTCGACAAAATTTATTGTTATCGCCACAGGAAGCATTCCCACGGAATTGCCCTTTCTTAAATTTGATGAGAAAAAAATTCTTTCTTCCACTGGAGCCTTAGCTTTATCTGAAGTTCCTAAAACCATGCTGGTCGTTGGCGGTGGAGTCATTGGCCTTGAACTGGGTTCAGTGTGGCAACGATTGGGTTCAAAAGTAACAGTCATCGAGTTTTCGGACCGTATTTGCGCGATGATGGATCAAGAAAGTATTGCTGTTTTGCAAAAATCGCTGACTAAAGATGGCATGACATTCATGACATCCACGAAAGTCACTGGCAGCAAAAGTACTGCTAAAGGCGTTGAAATTGAATTTGAAAATTTAAAAGATAACTCAAAAGGAAGTCTGCGCGGTGACGTGGTTTTAGTTTCCACAGGAAGAAAACCATTTACCCATGGTCTTGGCTGTGAAGATGTTGGGATCACTAAGGATCAACAAGGGCGAATTCAAGTTAACAAACATTATCAAACAAATATTCCAGGAATTTTTGCCATCGGCGATGTTATCATCGGCCCCATGCTGGCGCACAAAGCAGAAGAAGAAGGCGTTGCTCTAGCTGAAATGCTCGCCGGACAAGCTGGCCATGTGAACTACAACACTGTTCCCAGCGTGATCTACACTCATCCCGAAGTGGCCAGTGTCGGATTCACCGAAGAGCAAGCCAAGGCACAGGGTTTTGAAATCAATATTGGAAAATTTCCCTTTTTAGCTAATGGCCGCGCCCGCGCCATGGGCTCGACCGATGGCTTTGTTAAAATTATTGCTGACCGCAAAACCGATCGTATTCTGGGCGCCCACATCGTTGGCCCTTATGCCTCGGAAATCTTAGGCGAAATTACCATTTGCATGGAATTTGGTGGCAGCAGTGAAGATTTAGCCCGAAGCTTTCATGCACATCCAACTTTGACTGAAGTTATTCGCGAGGCTGCCTTGGCAGTCGAGAAGAGACAACGGCAGATGTAGCTGCCTAATTACAAATCTTTTTAACAATCTGAAAAGCTTTTTTTACTGAGGGTTCTCGGGGCTCGTGCAAAGAACTAGATGTTGGGTCATAGCTGATAAAAATATTCGTGCGATATGAATCACAATTTTCAACCTTAAAGTTTTCCGCTTTGGGAATTTCATGCAAAACACCCATCACAAGATCCATAGAGATTTCATTTTCAACTCCCGAGTAACCCCATAAACTTCTTTCTCTTTCGATCTCATAAACGCGCCGGTTCAGATAAGCAACGCGCTCCCGCAGTTGTGAAATTTTTGACAATTGTTGATCGAGTAAAGAAATTTCAGTAAGGAATTTTTTATATTCAGCGCCGTCACCAACAGGGACATCAATAACAACTTCATCAGACGAATCTTCAATCGCTATCTTAGCAGTTTCATTTCCGTTACGATGAGTCATCAAAATTTGAGATGAAAATGCTGAGGCGACTTGCGCCATAACAGCCAAAATTAAAATTGCAAAAAGTTTTGACTGGTGCATTTATTTTCTCCAACGACCGAATTAAGTATTTTGTGTTTCGAAGCCACCAGACTCAAATAACCGCGCGTTCCTGTCTTTTGCACTAGTCGCAGGTAAATTGGAAAAGTACCTCGAAAAGGCTGTTGCATAATTTTTGCTACCTTTTTTTGCCGAGCGGCTTCTTTAGTTGGATCTTTTAGTGGTCGAAAAATACCAAAATCCTCTGTCTGAAAATCAAAATCTTTAGGAGCGACAGGCATCTTTGCAGTAATTCTGGCTTTCAGATAATTGTCCAAAAAAATGATCGCCGTTTTCATTCCTGCATTATAGCCTAAGGTGATCATCATTTGTTTAATGGCATTCATATTATAATCTTTAATCCCAGCTTGAGCCAATTTTTCTTCGATACGATTGGACTTAATATACCCACCATATTTAAATCTTCCGTTCTCTTCCCAAGGAATCCACTCTTTGTTATCCAGTAAATAATTTTTTCCTTTGGAATAAAGAATTCCAGTTTGATTTAGTAAAATGTAACGATAAAAAATTCCTGTGTAAAAAATATTACGCAACGGATTGGCCGGAGCAACGATCATGCTGCAACGCTGATCTTCCTTTGGACTTACCGCCGAAACTAAATCTTTATTTGACAAAACTCGAGCACAAGAATCTTTTCCGCTTTGTCTCATTTCTTCCAAATGATAATCCAAGTACGACTTTGTCGTCCCGTTAAAATTACCCATTTGCAGAACAGATTTAATGGCATCAGCAGTTAGTTGTCCAACTCCTGCGTCCATGCCGCCTCCTAAAACATTTGTATGAAATCCACTTTCATTGAGAAGTTTTGGCAATAGATCAGTTTGGGGAATCTCTAAACAATCCATCACATCAACATAGGCATTATAAATGGAATAAACATATTCTTTAGTTATACATGGAGTTTTTTTTCCTCGTAAAGGTCTCCCAACATTTTTTCCACAGTAAGAATACGAACTTGATGTTCTCTTGGGGCTGTAAATAAAAGATCTCATTGCATACAAGATGCAATCAGGAGGAATTTCAGCCTCTGAAAATTGACCTCGAGGTAAACGAAAGATCTCTCCCACTTTTTCTAAATCATCTTTCAAATACAATCGATCTATGGAACATTCTTCAGCATTTTCAAATAATAAACTAGAGGCATTTGGGCTCGAAAGATTTCCGGTATAAAGTCTTTTGTTAAATGCAAGAAGCGCGCGCGCCTGAGATTCTGTTTGAGGTACATCTGATTTTGCAATTGAGCTGAGGTGGGTTTGATTTTCTTGAGATAAATAAGGGTCCTGGTTTAAAAGATAATTCCATAATCCCAAAAAGCAGATCATCAAAAATACAAAAGGTATTTTGGCAAAGCTTTCGCGGTGGCCTAACTTATTAATAAAATTTATAAGAACTAAAACCATGCAGATACTTATCTGCTTTTTCACTGATTTTATCCACTGGGCCTAAGTCAAAAGTTAACCTGGAATATTAACGCCGCGTTCTTTGGCCGTCAGGCTGGCTTCACTATATCCAGCGTCATGATGTCTCATCACTCCAAGCGCAGGATCTGCGGTCAAAACTCTCTGCAATCTTTTTGCTGCTGCTGGAGTGCCATCAGCGACGATCACTTGTCCAGCGTGCTGGCTGAATCCCATTCCAACTCCACCACCGTGATGAAAACTGACCCAAGTTGAACCACAGGCCACATTCGACATTGCATTTAAAAGCGGCCAATCTGAAACCGCATCTGATCCATCTTTCATGGCTTCAGTTTCTCGATTCGGTGATGCCACCGAACCACAATCCAGATGATCACGACCAATGACCAGGGGAGCTTTCACTTTTCCTTCTGCAACCAGCTGATTAAAAAGCAAACCGGCTTTGGCACGTTCGCCATATTCCAGCCAACAAATTCGCGCCGGCAATCCTTGGAACGCAATTCTTTGCTCGGCCATATCTAACCATCTGAGTAAATCTTTTTTATGAGGAAATAATTTACGAAGGGCATCGTCAGTCACTTGAATGTCATTGGGATCACCGGATAAGGCCACCCAGCGAAAAGGTCCACTGCCCTTACAAAAAAGTGGCCGGATGTAAGCGGGAACAAAGCCCGGGAAATCAAAAGCGTCTTTCACGCCATGCTCAAACGCCATAGCCCGAAGATTATTTCCATAATCAAAAGTGATCGCCCCGCGACGGCGAAGCTCTAACATCCCGCGAACATGTTTGGCCATGCTATCAAAAACTTTTTTCAAATAGGAATCTTTATCTTTTTGGCGAAATTCAGCAGCCTCATCAATAGAGTAACCTTCCGGAATATATCCCACCAAAGGATCATGGGCCGAAGTTTGATCCGTCAATAAATCTGGGATAAAATTTTTCTCGATCAGTTGATGCACAACAGTTGCGGCATTTCCCAATAAAGCAATGGATTTTGCTTCACCTGTTTTTTGATATTTTTTTATTCTCGCAATGGCATCATCTAAATCCGTGGCAACTTCATCAACATATTTTGTTTTTAATCTTTTTTCGATACTTGCGGGATCCACTTCCACGGCCAAAACGATAGCGCCTGCGAAAACTCCTGCTAAAGGCTGCGCTCCGCCCATACCGCCTAAACCTGCGGTGAAAATCACTCGACCAGTTAAATCGTTATTGAAGTGCTGACGACCAGCTTCGACAAATGTTTCGTAAGTGCCTTGAATTATTCCCTGCGTGCCAATGTAAATCCATGAACCGGCGGTCATTTGACCATACATCATCAGACCTTTTTTATCGAGCTCACGAAAATGTTCCCAAGTCGCCCACTTCGGCACAAGGTTTGAGTTCGCCAACAAAACTCGGGGTGCGTCTTCATGAGTTTGAATGACACCGACCGCTTTCCCCGACTGGATTAACAAAGTCTGATCGTTTTCTAATTCTTTTAATGCTAATAAAATTTTATCAAAACATTCCCAATTGCGAGCGGCTTTACCAATTCCACCGTAGACAATTAACTCTTCTGGTTTTTCCGCGACTCCAGGATCTAAATTATTTTGAATCATCCGATAAGCCGCTTCTTGCAGCCAACCTTTGCAATGGAGTTGTGTTCCTGTTGGTGCGCGCACGATCCGTTTTGAATTTAACATTGTAAATCTCCGACCTGAGACAACAAGATTTTTTTCAAACTCCCATCGAGCATTAACATCTTAATCGCTTCAATATCTTTTGCAAAAACTCGATCTTCCTTGGCAAAAGGCACTGTTTTACGAATGTGCTGATGAATAGCTTCAATGGTGGGCGATGATTTAAGTGGTCTTAATAAATCGATGGCCTGCGTGGCTGAAAGCATTTCCATAGCAATGACATTTTGTGCATTTTGCAAAATTTGGTTTGCTTTCCGTGCTGCAATTGTTCCCATGGAAACATGATCTTCTTTTTCTGCGGAAGTGGGAATGCTATCCACACTCGCCGGATGAGCCAAAATTTTATTTTCACTGACTAGCGATGCCGCCGCCACTTGCACAATCATATGACCCGAGTTCAATCCTCCGTTGGGAGTTAAAAAAGCGGGAAGATCACTCATCGCTGGGTTGATTAATTTAGCAATTCGACATTCTGAAATACTGGCGGTGGATGCCAAAGCAATTCCCAAAAAATCTAAAGCAAAAGCAACCGGTTCCCCATGAAAGTTTCCGCAAGAAAGAATTTTATTGTCATCGGCAAATACCAGCGGATTGTCTGTGCTCGAGTTCGCTTCGGTTTCCAAGATTTTAAGCACGTAACGGAAAGTGTCTTTCGCTGCTCCATGGACTGCGGGCATACATCGTAAAGAATAAGCATCCTGAACCCGATTGCATTCCTTGTGGCTATCCGCAATTTCGGAAGTGCTTGAAAGAATTTTTCGTAAGTTAGCGGCAGTCATCGATTCGCCGACATGGGCACGGGTGGCAGAAATTAATGGATCAAAGGCACTACGTGAACCTTTGAGTCCCTCGAGGGACATTGAACCCGCTAGATCTGCCATCAAAAGCAAATCGTAAGTCTCTTGCAGAGTTAATAATCCCACCGCTGTCATCACTTGGCAGCCATTGATTAGTGACAAACCTTCTTTGGCTTGCAACTCGAGCGGCTGCATTTTTTTTTCTTTAAGAATTTTTTCGACTGGAATCGGTTTTTCATCAGCGTCCCAAACTTCACCTTCGCCAATCAGGGCTAAAGCCAAATGCGAAAGCGGCGCCAAATCCCCGCTCGCGCCCACGCTGCCTTGAGAAGGAATCACCGGAACTATATTGTGATTAAGAAACTCAAGAATTTTTTCTACAACAAGAGGACGACAACCACTGTGTCCCCGCGCTAAAGCATTCGCCCGCAAAATCATCATCGCGCGACTTTGAGTTTTACTAAAGGCCGGGCCCACTCCACTGGAGTGCGAACGAATCAGATTTTTTTGTAAAAGTTCAATTTCGTCATCGGAAATTCGCACCGAGGAAAAAGCGCCAAAACCTGTGTTAACCCCATACATGACTTCGCCAGCACCGATTCTTTTTTCAATATATTTTCTCGACTTCATCATTTCTTCTTTTGAGCGCGCCGAAAGCTCAAAACGAGTTTCAGGATTTTGCGCTGCTTCAGCCAAAGCCTTCATGCTTAGGTCTTTGCCCTCAATAACTAATTTCGATAACATATTGAATTCCCTTGTAGGTTATTAGTTATAAAAGCCTGAATTTAGGGGTCAAGCCTTGTTTTCAAAAGTGAATTAGGGCAGCAACGCGTTGTTTGCTAACTCAAAGAAGACGCTGTCGAACATTTAAACAAAATATCTGCAAAGATAGAACTTTTTCAAAAGCATTGCAAATACGCTGCTAAAAGGTTGGAATTGACAGATACTAACGAAAATGGAGCTACAAATTAAAAATCAAAAGGCACTTTTTCTATTATCTTCATTATTTTTAAGTTTGAGCGTCACCTTTGGTTCCACAGCTGTTAAAGCGACGTCCAGCGCCTCAACCAATCCAGAAATTCTATTTATCTCAGATCTCGATGATACGATTAAACTCAGTCAGGTTTTAAGTGTCAGAGGGGCTATTACCCGTCTTCGTGACTCGCATAGTTGGTTCCTAGGAATGAATGATTTGTATCGCTTGGTCAAAGAAGACAACCCGAATATTCAGTTTGCCTACGTCAGTGCAGCACCCAAATTTTTACTCGAAGGCTCACATAAAAAGCTTCTACAAAACGGTCAATTTCCCGTGGGAAATTATTTTGGTCGAACAAATATCACTTCGGATAATTTTAAATTAATAAGAATTCGCCAACTGCTAGATTTAATAAAACCCCAAAAAGTTATATTTTTTGGAGACAATGGCGAAAAAGATGCGAGTGTCATTCAATTGATTACTCAGGAATACAAAGACAGCGGAATTCAGTTCTTCAATTTTATTCACATCGTTTATTCAAAGCAAAATCCAAAATATGCTAAAAAAATTCACCCGACGTATCCTGGTCAACTCACATTTGTAACACCAGTTGAGGCTGCACTTGAACTTCGTCGTCGAAATCTATTGTCAGAAACTTCAATACGATCACTTGTCGACCAACTCAGTGAACAGATCCTTAATGAAAAAAGTGGCCTACGTAAAGGTGTTGTCGCCTTCCCCTCATTCATGGATTGCCGGGGTTATCAATGGCCAGATTCTCTTCGCAGCGAAGCTTTAATCCGCAAAATGCTAGCCGAGGATTCACGCATTGCAAAGCTTGACCTTCTTAAAGAGAAGATTCAACAGCGCTGTTCAATTCCAAGCATTGAAGATAATCAGGACGACGATGATGGTGATTCTAACCCTTAAGCGTTGCAATGGCTCTTGCATAATCATTTTTGAAAACGTAAGAACCGGCAACAAGGACATCCGCCTCTTTCAAAGAAGCTAATGTTTTATCGCTCACGCCGCCATCGACTTCGATCAGAGTTTTTAATTTTTGTTTTTTAATTTCACTTCGCAAATAAGTAATTTTCTCTACTTGATCGAACATAAAAGACTGCCCGCCAAATCCAGGCTCAACAGTCATAACTAAAACTAAATCACACAAAGACAAATAAGGAAGAACTTTTTCTATCGCAGTTCCAGGACGCAAAGTTAAACCGGCGCGTGCACCAAACGCGCGAATTTTTTTAAGACAAGACTCTACTTCGTTAGTGGACTCGACATGAATAGTTAACCAATCACTTCCGGCTTTTAAAAAGGCATCGATGTATTTTTCAGGTTTATCAATCATCAAATGCACATCTAAAGGAATCGGTGAAATTTTTTTCAAAGCTTCAACGACCGGAATCCCGATTGTGATATTGGGAACAAAATGTCCATCCATTACGTCGACATGGATCCAATCAGCTCCCGCTTCAGCCACCGCTTTAACTTCTTTTTCCAGATTAGCAAAATCGGCAGATAAAATACTTGGCGCAATTAATTTCATTGAAAAGGAACTCCTGATTTAAGATTTTGCCCTTTAAGAAAGTCGTCGATAGACATTCGATTCCGAGATTCCGGTTGCACTTCAAGAATTTCCAAATGACCAGTACCACACTGAATGACCAGTGAACCCGGGCGCACATCGACGACCGTGCCGATGTCTTTGTTTTTTGTATTTTCAGAAATGATTTTTGTTTTATGAATTTTCAACTTCTTACCTTGAAAATTCGTAAAGGTTCCCGGTCCCATCACAAAAGCGCGAACTTTATTATGCAGTTGCCGAGCTGAACTTTTCCATGAAATTTCGGCTTCCGATTTGTCGATTTTTCTGGCGAATGTGACATGAGATTCATCTTGAGAAATTCCAGCTAAATTGCCGCGAAGGTAGTCCATAAGCTCTACTTTTAAAAGTTCAGCTCCTAACTTAGCCAATTTATTATGCAGATCTAGAGCATTCATATCCTCGGATAAATCACATTTTCTGATTCCTAAAATATCCCCAGCATCAAGTTTTTTAACAATTTTCTGAAGGGTTACTCCCGATTCCAAATCACCAGCCTCAAGGGCTCTTTGAATAGGAGCCGCCCCTCTCCATCGAGGCAAGATGCTGCCATGAATATTAACAGCTCCAAAATTAAATAATTTCATAAAATCTTCACTCAAAATTTGCCCAAAGGCGACGACGACTGCAACTTCCGCCTTCCATGTATGAATAGCATCTACCATCAATTGATTTTCTTTCAAAGATTCAGGAGAAAGTACCTTCAACCCCCGCGACAAAGCCAATAGCTTCACAGGGCTTGGAGTTAATTGTAATTTTCGACCCGCGGGTCGATCGGGTTGAGTAACAACTCCAACAACATCATAATGTTCATCTTCTAAAAGGGCCTTCAACGAAGTCAAAGCGAAATCAGGCGTTCCTAAAAAACAAACCCGGATCTTGCTCACATCTCTTGCCGATCTGGTGTTTTCTCTTCTGTTTTTTCGTTTTTGTCAGGATAACCATGTTTTTTAATTTGATTTTTGATCTTGCTACTTTTGATGAAACTCAAGTGATCAATAAATAAAGTTCCCTCGAGGTGGTCCATTTCATGTTGTATGCAAATGCCCAACAGTCCATCCGTTTTTAAAATAAATTCTTTGCCATTTAAATCTTGAGCTTTAACTTCGACGTATTGTGAACGTTCAACAGTTTCAAAAAACGAGGGAACGCTTAAACAACCTTCATCATAAGTTGTTTTACCTTCAGACTGGATAATTTCCGGATTAATCAAAATTAAAGGTTGAGGGATCGCCTTTTCCAAGTCTGTCATGTCTTCATGCAAATACCGATGACCCTTTTCATCTTTAGGTCGGGTATCGATAACCAGCATTCGAATCAATTCGCCCACTTGTGGCGCAGCAAGCCCAATTCCTGGTGCTTGATACATAGTTTCAAGCATATCTTGAGCGAGAGTTTTTAAAGCTGGAGTGAATTTTTCAACCCGAATCGAAACTTCCCGCAAACGAGGATCAGGAAAGGTTAAAATCTTTAATATGGACATAACTCACCCCAAATGACTTTTCAGGCTACTTATACCCCTAAATTACACTTTTTTCCAATTTAAAGGACCGCCCTATAACCTTTTTAATTTAATTAAATAGAATCCAAGGGCGCCAACAAATATATTTGGCAGCCATGCGGCGGCGAATGGAGGCAAATGTCCATGATTTCCTAAGGTAATACTTGAGCTATATAAAATCCAGTAGCCAAAAACAAGACCGATACATACCCCCACGTTGAGCATAATCCCGCCAGAACGTGAGCGAGCCACACTAAAAGGAATACCAAGAATACTCATCACCAATCCAGCGAATGAAAAACCAATCTTGGAATGATAATCCACTTCATAACGAATGGTTTCTAATCCAGCTTCCTTATTTTTTTCGATGAACTTAGCCAGTTCTTTCTGAGTTAACATATCTGAAGTTTGTCCGCTCTGCTGCAGATCAGCCGCTTCCTCACTCATCTGAATTGATTTTGTGTCAAAATTACTGGTCAGCGGGAAACTGGAATCCCCCGAAAAAATCGTGACAGAACCATCTTTGAGTACCCATTTTGAGCCTACAAGTATGTCCACTTCTGACGCTGTCATCATTTGCAGAAGATCCCAAGAATCATCAAAAAAATACAAGGTTAAACCCTGAGCTTTCGTACCCTGAACATTTAAAGTCTTAATGTTAAAAATAGCATTTTTCGAGCGATACCAAATTCGATTGGTTTTCACGACGGAAAATAACCCAGGAGTTTTTTTAATTTCATTATAAAAAATATAATTTTTTTGTTTAGTCAAAGCGGGAACAAGACGGTCCCCAATGAGGTAGCTCACGATGCAGACAAAAAGCACCCAGGTCATCAAAGGAGCAGCAATTCGGATCAAGCTCATTCCGCTCGAGAAAAGCGCGATAAGCTCATTATTTTTATTCATTATTGAAAGCGACAAAATGGTTCCCAATAAGCAGGCCACAGGTATCATTTTAATTATGAGTTCTGGTAAGTAATTAAAATAAAACCGAAGTAAGACATCGGTGCTTATATCGCGGTAACTCACCATCATTGAAAGAGCATCCACCGTTAGAAAAATAGTCAGAAAGATGACCATTCCGGCAAAAAAATACGTCCAAAAAAGCTTTGAAATATAACGATCAAAATGACTCATTCGTGTCTTAGATTATGTCTTGACTGAACTTAAAATTCCTTATTTACTTGTCGTATGGCTTTACGCGTCTTACTTGCTGACGAAAGCACCACAATTAAACGTGTCATGCAGCTTGCGCTGCAGGATTTCGCAGTCGAGGTTAAGGCCGTTCCTATTGGAATGGATGTTTTGCCTGTCACTAAAGCCTTCAAACCAGACATTATCTTTGCCGATGTCCTTTTACCCAAAAAATCAGGTTATGAAGTAGGAAAAGAACTTAAAAGCGACCCTGAAACTAAACACATACCCTTGGTTTTAATGTGGAGTGGCTTCATGGAGCTCGATGAAACCAAAGCTAAAGAATCAATGGCTGAACGTCGATTAGAAAAGCCCTTTGAACCTGACACGTTGCGAGCATTGATCAAAGAACTCGTAAAAAGAACACAAACTAATCCGGTGAGCGCTTTCCTTAAATTTCCAACTTTACCTGATATTCAAGAAGATCTACACACTCTTAAAGACCCTGTTACCAATGAAATTCCAAGTCATGAACTTCAGGAAGTTGAAGAAGACTGGTCTCATCAAGATTTATCAAAATTTAAAATAGAGCTTTCCACTGATGAAGAACAACCCGTAACTTCTCATAAATTTTCGATTCCTACTGATGACATTGAAAAACCACAAATTAATTCTTTTGGCGAATTTGATGAAATTACTTTTGCAAAGGCGCCAACACAAGGCCCCACGTCTATTTCTACTTCCCCAGCTTCTTCGGGTTTAATTGACCATGAATCCATTCTGCGCGAGGAAGCTCGCAAAATTATTGAGAATATTGCCTGGAAAATTATTCCAGAAATCACCGAACGCATCGTGCGAGAAGAAATAAATAAGTTGCTTCAGGACACTGAAAAGTCTATTTCAGTTCCATGACACTATCCGACCTCATTAAGGCTGCAATCAAAGAGGACATGCCTCGGGGCGATCTCACTACCGAATCATTAGGTCTAAAACCACGACAAGGACGAGCCCTCTTAAAGGCAAAGGAAGATATTATTCTTTCTGGCACACTGCCTTTTGAAGAAACAGTTTTATCGCTCGATCCTGGCGTTAAAGTAAAATGGCATTTCGAAGAAGGCCAAGCGGTTTTGAAATCACAAAATATCTGCACGCTCGAAGGTGATTTGGTCCAAATTTTAAAATCGGAACGTGTGGCATTGAATTTTCTTGGCCATCTTTCAGGCATCGCCACTCACACCAATCGTTTTGTTCAAAAACTCAAAGGTACCCAAACAAGAATCTTAGATACGCGCAAAACCACGCCGGGCCTGCGAGAGCTTGAAAAACGCGCAGTGGTTCACGGTGGCGGGCAAAATCATCGCTTGAATCTCAGCACCGCGGTGCTAATCAAAGACAATCACATTGCCATCATGGGCGGCATGAGCATGGCAGTGCAACGTGTTCGACTTCATTCCCCTGAGCCGATTGAAATTGAAGCTCGCACACTTGAGGAAGTTAAAGAGGCTGTAAAATTAGAAGTCCATCGCATTCTCTTGGATAATATGGACAATGCCACTCTGAAATTAGCTTTAGATCTTATTCCCGACCAAATTGAAACAGAGGCTTCGGGCAATATGACTCTCGATAGAATTCGCAATGTCGCAGAGCTCGGTGTTGATTTTATCAGTGTTGGCGCTCTCACTCACTCGGCTCCTGTTGCTGACGTCAGTTTGATGTTTGATTGGAATTCATAATATGGATCATCCTTTTCTGGATTTAAAAATTGGTGAAATTACAAAAATTTGGGCCGAACAGCACGAGCTGACTGTTCGTTATCAAGCGGAATGCGACAGCACAAACAATTGGGCCAAGTCCGAAGCCTTTTCTGAAATAGCCACTGCCGAAACTCTTATCCTTTATCTTTGCGACACTCAAACGGCCGGTCGCGGTCGCGGCAACAACACTTGGAAAAATTCTCGACCAGGTTCAGCTTTACTGAGCACTTGGTCTTTTGAAGTTGAGTACCACCCTCAGCCACTAACAACATTGCGACTTGGTTTAGCATTGATTCGAAGTTGCCAAAATATTTGGCCCTCATTGCCTTGGAACTTAAAGGCTCCCAACGATCTTCAGCTCCATGAAAAAAAAGTTGCGGGAATTTTACTTGAATCAGTTTCTCAAGGCAAAGATTCAAGATTACTTTTTGGTCTTGGGCTAAATCTGTTTGATGCGCCCAAAGAAATTCAAACAGCGACAAGCTTAGTGCATTCTCTTCCCGTCGGATTACCACTTTTAGGCGAAGATTATATCGGCATGCTCGATCGCTTGTTGTACGAAGCAACGGATGCTCTTTCTCGGGGCAATGAAGCTTTGTCCGAATCCGAACAGTTCGCCATCACTCATTTTTTAAATTTGAATCCCAATTTGACAAAAAAATTAACTCGCGTCGATGCCCAAGGAAACTTGTGGACCGGCGACGAGAAAAAACCTTGGATGGAAATTTAGTATGGCTTTGCTACACACCCCAACTGCTGAACTTGAATCAAAATGTCCTGATTTTAAATTACCCTCCTTAGATGGAAAAACCTATACACTTAAAGACTTTAAAAATGATCATTCACTAGTGGTGATGTTTATTTGTAATCACTGTCCTTACGTAAAAGCCATAGAAGAACGACTCATTCAATTGGGCCATGATTTTAAATCCTTGAATGTCAATCTTGTCGCCATTTGCTCGAATGATGGTGAAACCTATCCTGATGATTCGATTGAAAATTTAAAGAAAAATTACCTCGCTAAAAAAATGAGCTTTTATTATTTGCACGACAAAAGCCAACAAGTTGCAAAAGATTTTGGCGCCGTGTGCACACCTGATTTTTTTGTCTATGATAAAGATCACCGTTTAGCTTATCGAGGACGCCTTGACGATTCATGGAAAGAGGCAAATCAAGTGACCAAACGTGAACTTTATGAAGCTGTCGTGTCACTAGAGAATGACCAACCCGCTCCAAAAAATCAAATTTCTTCCATGGGCTGCTCGATTAAGTGGTTGAAATGATAAAAAATATCTTCTTCACCATTTGCGCGGTACTGATTTGTTTTGTGATTTGGTTTACTTACAACGTGGGATTTTTTCAATCAGTTGAAATTCGTGAAGAACAAATGGGTCCTTTGTCTTTAGCCTACAAAGATCATGTCGGCCCCTATCACCAAATCATCGATGCTATTTCTGCAGTTGAAGCCTGGGCCAAAGAAAAAAAAATTCCATGTAAAAAAACTTTCGGCGAATACTTGGACGACCCGCAGATCGTCGAGCATGAGCGACTTCGCAGTCTTGGCGGCTGTGTTATTGAAACTCCACCATCAGATTTAGCGAGTGGTTTGCCCGCAGATATACATCTCAAAGAAATTCCTCAAAAAAATTATGTTGTTGGTTTGTTCAGAGGAGCACCGATGATCGGGCCATTTAAAGTTTATCCAAAAATGGAAGAGTATTTTCACAATCATCAGCTTCAAAAAGGCACATCGATTATTGAGATCTACGAAATGGCTAATGAGAAGGACTTGTTGACCAAGTATCTGTTTGAAATCGTGGGGAAGAAGTAAGTAGATTTTCGTAATTTTATTTATAATTTAGCGGAATCATTTAAATTAGACGCGCTTCATCCGTCGCTCCCTCACAAGCTCAGGCCCTCCTGGCCTTCGGCCCCTTCGGGGCTTCCCCTGTGAGGAGGTCTAATTTAAATGATTCCGCTAAATTATAAATAAAATTATGAAGATCTGTTTCTTTTGGAAGTTTCGAAAGAGATAATTGTTTGGGTGTCCTTCAGATTTAAGGAACGTTAATAGCCAGTGGTTTTGTTGTAGTTAGAAACACTTGGGTTACTTAGCTCCCAGCTTTTTTACTACTAGGCTTTTTTAATTTTTTAACTGGTTCTGGAAAATATGCCTGACACAAATCAGCGACTGGTTTATTTTTTTTGGCGTTAGAGCAAAGTCTATTATTAACCCCTTCTTCAACTTCGAAGTGCAACGTTTTGAGAGTGACCGACTTGATCAATG
>ERZ1292625.1150-Hain-H41-01um-R1-1150-length-33739-cov-15_pt1 | contig 33739 bp, 40 predicted proteins | sample MGYA00564400_ERZ1292625 | MGnify/ENA primary metagenome ERZ1292625 (study PRJEB36523, sample SAMEA6512639) | groundwater metagenome | collected 2019-01-08 | study: AquaDiva: Metagenomics assemblies of 32 groundwater samples
CTGCTCCACAAACAGTATCTTTGATACAATCAACTGATTCACCGGCAGTTGCTCCAGTACAAGTTACACCATCTTTACCCATTTGGTCATTTTCTTCAGCGTATAAAAGATAACCAGCAGAGGCATTAGTTGAAACTGTTATCAAATGGTTTGTATTATTGGTTGCCGCCGCATATGCAGGAGCAAGTGTTCCCCATGGTACTGACGTTGCTGTTGTATCTGGTGAACTTGCTGTTCTGGTTACACCACAATATGATCCAGAGTCTGTAGTTATACCAGCAATAGTCAGGGATAGTATTTCGTCAACTGTAGCTGAAACTAACACACCTTCAATAGGGGCAACTGTCACATCAGAGCTATCAAGTGTATTTGTACCTGTGTCCCTTGATTTAATATTTATTTGATATGAGTCAGCTTGACCTTGTGTGTGCGTTGTTAGTGGTGCAGGATTAATTATACCCGGTGATGAATCAATCGTAACAGTCATGGCAGTACTTGCAGCACATGATGAAGTATTTCTAGTAATTAAGATCGTGTGATCAGAAGTTGCATCACCAGCAGTGACTGAAGTAACAGTCCAGTTACCATCAGTACAACCTGTAACTGCTACATCAGTTGTTGCAATACTTTTTATATCAAAACCATTGGTTGCAACTGTTGCTGCTGTATCTGGAATTCCATCGTTCGTTCTACCTGTTGTATTTACTGCAGGGATGGTGACCAGAATTGTTCCAGAAATTGGAATGACGTTAACAGTGGTAAAAGCTAAAGATAAACTTCCAGATTGTGTTGCGACTGCAAAGGCGGTTGATTCAAGTGTTGTTGTCAAAGCAGTTGCTGTATTAAATACTGTTCCACTGACAATATTAGCTACATTGTAATTTACATCTCCCAAACATCCAGTTTCTAATATTCCAGCAAAACAGACGTTATCCTTTGGGAATAAATGATTTGTGCTATTATCTGCGTTTCCAGAAGCATCAATTGTTACAGTTGAAGTAGCAGTCGTACCAGAAGCTACACCAGCTTTATATGAAAATCTTGAATTTGAAAGTGTTGCTGAGGCTGATGTGAAATTAGCTGAATATGTTTTTGCTGAAGGTTTGATAAAACGATACAAAAAAACACTAAAAACCAAAAAAATCGCCAAAACAACTATTTTCTTTTTTGCCATACTTTAAATATAATACCTAGTATAATAAATACAAGTAGTACTGAGAATGGAAAAGAATAGGATATGGTTTGAGACTTGTATATTTTCGGATCATCATCCATCGAAAATTCGAGAGTAGAAATAATTTTCCCAATTCTGAACTTATTTTTTAGCTCACATTTAACAAGATTTTCATTTTCTAGACAATATATTTTTCTATTTGATCCTGAAATAATATTTTGTGAAGCGATTTTTAGAGTCTCGTTATTACTTATTATCTTACCTATTGGTTTCCAGAAAGAATTGCCATTATTTTTAAGAGCAATATCGTAACTAATATTACCAAACAGCGAATCTATAATTTTTGTGGCTGAAAATTCTAAAATTTCAGCAGATTTTTTTGGATTTCCATCTTTTGATATGGTTAGTAATATGTTTGTACCAATTTGAGATGTAAAACTAGTTGAATTTTGGTTTAGTAAATCTACTGGCTCTTTACTCTCAAAAACTAAAGTTAAAAAATGATCAATTTCTTCTGTATCTTTTGGAGGTGAAAAGATGACATTAAAATCTGTCTTTATACCGTTTTTAATACTAATTTGATCTTTACTATATTTAACCCAGTCTGGAGATTCAAAATCAGTCAACTCGACGTTGCCTGCTTCATCGGCGGGTGCGAAGTACACAATTTTAGGAGTGAGAACTGTATCCCCTCCATTATTTGTAATTGAATAGGTTTGTTTAACTTCTTTACCTGGTTGAATCATTAGCTCAAAAAGGGGAGGAGTGATGGACAAAGAAATGGCTTGAGCCATTACTTCTGAATAAGCAAATCTGCAAATAATAAGCAAATAAGCAAATAAGCAAATAAGCAAAGATACTGCGGCTACGCCGAAAGCAAATTTTTTTGTGTTCTTGTAGTTTATTTGTAGATTTGTAGATTTGTAGATTTGTTTATTTATCATTGTAGATTTGTTTATTTATCATTGTAGATTTAGTACCCCGGTATTGCTGTAAACATAATTATATTTTGATAGGTTCCTGCAGGCTGAACACTTGATATATTTACTTTATAAGTAATAGTAGCAGTTCGTTCTCGACCGACGTTGACAGAACTCATTATAGTAGTTTGTGCTTCTGAGTTACTTCTATCTGCAAACTGTCTAAAATATGTGCTTCCGACAAAATCTGCTGGAACGTCATCTCCACTCATATTAAATCCAAATCCGTATTTAGTAGACGAAGTCCAGACTGCTGCTGTTGATTCTGAGCAAGTTGTATCACAAAGAGTATCTATAATGCTGTCTGATGCATCAGAGGTCTGCAGTGGATGGTTTTCAGAAGCTTTTATTAAATATCCTCCAGCACCACCTGCTGAAACTATGAGTGTAGAAGTAGTAGTAGAAGGGGAATTAGGGGTAAGTGTACCAAAGTTTTTCTGTATATCACTAATTGAGAATGAAAAAGGAATAATAGAATTGATATATTGAAAGCCTGCCTTAACTCTATAACCACTAGACGAATAAAGCCCTGGAGCATTTTGGCCAATAGTTGTATTTAAATTAAAATTGGTTGAGGTGGGAATACCTGCCCCAGAATTAAAATTAGGGAAAATAATTCTGTAATTAGGGGATTCTATTCTTTCTTGAGCCAAAACTTCAAAATCTACAAATCTACAAATAAACAAATCTACAAATAAAAATACAAGAAAAAATGCAACCCTTTGCTTATTTGCGTATTTGCTTATTTGCTTATTTATCATTGGAGTTCTCCAATACCTCTATCTCGTTTTCCAATACTTTTTCTTCAGTTTTAAGCTCTTTTATAACTTCTTCTGCCTTTATCTTTTTTGCTTCAAGTTTTCTTATTCGATAGAACAAAAAAGTAATCAAACCAAGTGATATGAAGAAATAAACTATTATCAAAAAAGAATAATCAAAAACTTCTACCCAAGTTATAACTAAAATAGATGTAACTATTACAGTAGCTATATCTATATATTTTCTGACCTTTAGATAAATCTCATTTTTTTTAAAAAATATATGTGCAGAGGTATAAAGAATAATAATTAGAGCAAGTATCCAAAGCATAGTGATTTTAAGTTTAGTCAAAAAGATGTAGAATATCAAATATGGTAACTACATATGACCACAAAGTGATTGAAAGTAAATGGCAGGAAGTTTGGGAAAAAGAGGGGACTTACAAAACTTCAGAGAAAAAAGGCAAAAAAAGATATGTTTTAGATATGTTTCCGTATCCATCAGGTGCTTCAATGCATGTAGGCCATTTAGAAGGCTATGTAGGAACAGATATATTAAGTAGATATCTTCGTATGAAGGGTTTTGATATTTTGCACCCTATGGGTTGGGATGCCTTTGGACTTCCTGCTGAAAACTTTGCAATAAAAACTGGGGTCAGTCCTGACATTGAAACTCACAAAAATATAGAGATTTTCAAAAAGCAGTTAATTGCTTCAGGTTTGTCGTATGACTGGGATAAAGAAATAGATACATCTTTACCAGAGTTTTATAAATGGACCCAGTGGTTGTTTATAAAATTATTTGAGAAAGGTTTAGCTTATAAAAAGAAATCTCCTGTTAATTGGTGTCCAAAGGACGAAACAGTTCTTGCCAATGAACAAGTAGAGGATGGCAAGTGTGAGAGGTGCGATACACCAGTTGTTAAGAAAGATCTTGACCAATGGTTTTTTAAGATCACAGATTATGCTGATAGATTAATATCTGGTTTGGATGGGATTGATTGGTTAGAAGAAGTCAAAACCCAACAAAAAAACTGGATTGGAAGAAAAGAAGGCAGAATAATAGATTTTGATCATATCAAAATCTTCACAACACGACCAGAAACTATTGATAGTGTAACTTTTTTGGCTATAGCTTCAGATAAAAACAAATTTACAGGTAAATATGTTGTAAATCCATATAACAAAGAAAAAATTCCTGTTTGGGAGGCAGATTATGTTTATGCAGATTACGGAACTGGAGCAATAATGGGAGTACCTGCATATGATGAAAAAGATGCAGAGTTTGCTAAGGAGAATGGTATTGATATAGTTAAAAGAGAGTTTACAACTAAAATTTTGGGAGAAAAAAAGATAAATTATCATATACATGACTGGTTGATTAGTAGACAGCGTTATTGGGGATGTCCAATCCCTATGATTTATTGTGAAGACTGTAAATGGAATCCTGTACCTGAAAGTGAACTTCCTGTACTTTTACCAACTGATGTTGACTTTCAGCCTCATGGTGAATCTCCAATTGCAAGATCTACTTCTTTTCAGAAAGATGTAGTTTGTCCTAGTTGTGGAAAGCATGCTCGCCGCGAGGTTGACACGATGGATACTTATGTTGATTCTTCTTGGTACTTTTTAAGATTCTGCGATCCAAAAAATAGTAAAGCTTTTGCTGATAAAGACAAAATAATTCCAGTTGATGACTATGTTGGTGGCGGACATGTAGTTCAGCATTTATTATTTGCCAGATTTTTCTGGAAAGTATTGTTTGATCTTGGTTATATCGATAAAAAACAGGGAGATGAACCGTTTTTGAAGCTTCGGGCTCCAGGCTGGATATTGGGACCGGATTCAAGAAAGATGAGTAAAAGATGGGGAAATGTGGTTACACCTGATGACATTATTCCTAAATTTGGAGCAGATACTTTGAGATTGTATGAAATGTTCATGGGACCATTTGATATTATGAAACCTTGGAGTATTGCAGGAGTTGAAGGATCTCATAGATTTTTAGGTAGAGTTTGGCGCTTATTCCAGAATTCTCATGTCAGTTCCACGCTCCTTCGTGGGCCTCGTTCCGAGTCAGCCAGTCGCGAGGCTGCTGACGTTTCGAATTCTGTTATTGTTTCCAAAATGCACAAAACCATTAAAAAAGTTGGTGAAGATATTGAAAATTACAAGTTCAATACTGCGATATCATCAATTATGGAGTTCGTAAACACGCTTACAGACTACAGCTTACAGTCTACAGAAAAACAAGCCGTAGACCGTAGACCGTTGACAGTTTTATGCCAGCTCTTGGCTCCATTTGCACCTCATATGATGGAAGAGGTTTGGCACGAAGTATTAGGTCAAAAGACATCAATTCATATATCAAAATGGCCAGAATATGACGAAAAATATCTAAAATTAGAAAAAGTTACTATAGCAATTCAAATTAATGGAAAACTGCGTGCAACGCTTACAGTCAACAGTCAACAGTCTACAGACAAAGAAAAAGTATTGAAACTTGCAAAAGAAGACATAAAAGTAGCAAAATGGTTAGAAGATGGAATCGTTAAAAAAGAAATATTTGTTCCTAACAAGCTCGTCAACTTTGTTATATAGTCTTCTAGGACTTATTCTGATCGGTTTTGGGGTGCTTGCATACAAAACTAACATAATATTTTCCTCTGGTGACAAAGTAGAAGTCTTAAATTCGACTAACGCAGGTCCAGAGGTATCTCAGGATATTGTTGTGGAAATTTCTGGAGCAGTCGAGAAAGAGGGAGTTTATCAAATGAAAATGGGAGATAGAATTGACGATCTTTTGATAATTTCTGGTGGACTTTCAGAAAATGCTGACAGAGATTGGGTCACCAAAAGTATTAATAGGGCAAGTAAATTAATTGATGGACAGAAGATATACATATATCACTTGAGAGAGATGAGTGCTAAAGATACCAGTGGTATCAAACTAGATCAGGGTATTTTGGGGGACAAAACGATAAATAATAGTAATTTAATAAATATTAATAATGCAAGCCAGTCAAAACTTGAAGAACTAGTTGGAATTGGCCCTGTTTACGCCACAAATATCATTGAACACAGACCTTACTCAAACTTGGAAGAATTAGTATCTAAGGGAGCAATTAGTCAAAAAGTATTAGACAAAATCAAAAATGAGATTTCAATCTATTAGTTTTTTGGTTTTGATATTTATCATATTTTTAAGGTTTTATGTTACTCGACCTATTTTTAAAAATGGAGATTTTATACGGATTACGTCAAAAGTGTACGGAGAACCAATAGTATATGACAGACAACAATACATAAAAATTCAAGGACTTAAACTTTACTTACCAAAATATCCAGAAATTAGTTACGGCGATGTAATCGTGGTCACTGGAACAGTGAACGGAGATAAACTAACTAATCCCAAACTTATAGAGCTAATGACTAATAGCAAAGGACTGCTGCTGGAGTTTAGATCTAAGTTGATTTCTTTTTACAAGGCGAGCCTGCCTGAGCCGTTCTCGAGCCTTGTTGCAGGTGTTGTAATAGGGTCAAAAAATATGCCAGAAAGTTTTTGGGAGAAGCTAAAACAAACAGGGACTGCCCACATAGTTGTTGCGTCAGGCACAAATGTAACAATGACTATAAGTTTTTTAATTGGGCTACTAACCACCTTTTTAAAAAGAAAGACCGCAATTTGGATTACGTTACTTGGAATTTTGGGTTACGTCATAATTTCTGGCTTTGATGCTCCAATTATAAGAGCGGGGATTATGGGAAGTATATTATTATTAGGTCAAGAGAAGGGGAGAATTGTAAATTCATGGAGGCTCTTAATATATTCGGCAGTAATTATGCTTCTCGTTAAACCTACTTGGCTCACTGATCTTGGTTTTATACTTTCATTTGTTGCAACTATTTCCCTCATGTTGATGCAGAAAAAAATAGATGACAGGCTCAAAATAATCCCCGCATTTTTTCGTGAAGGACTTTCAACTTCAATTGCAGCTCAGATTGGAGTTGCCCCAATTATTTATATGACCTTTGGACAGTTTAATATACTCTCACCAATTATTAATGCCTTAATACTTTGGACAATTCCATATATTATGATCATGGGTGCACTAGGTGGAGTAATTGGATTAATTGTGCCAGTACTTGGTAGAATGATACTGTTTGTTAGCTTTCCATTTTTATCATGGTTCATAAATATATTAGAAATATTTTAGTCTTAATCACAATTACTGTTTGGATTGCAGTATTTAGTATTGATAGTAATCTTCATATTATTGCTTGTGATGTTGGGCAGGGAGATGCAATTTTAATACAAAAGAATACAACTCAAATTTTAATTGATAGTGGACCAAATAATAGAGTTCTGGATTGTCTTGGAACACATATGCCATTTTGGGACAAGCAAATAGAGCTTGCAATATCGACTCACGTCGATAAAGACCATAGTGGTGGATTTTTAGACGTATCTCATGCCTACAAAATTGATAGATTGCTGGTATCTAGCAGTCAGACAGATAAAGTGCTGGAGAAAGTAGCAAATTCGACTATAGAACCACAAAAAGACATGGTTATTAGGTTGGGTCTGATATATTTAGATATACTTCATCCGTATGAAGGGTTTACAAGCAAAAACACAAATGATTATTCAGTGGTAAACCTCGTAAGATATGGCAATTTCAAGGCTATATTCATGGGAGATCTGGAATTAAACATAAGCGAGGATTTAATTGAGAATAGTAAAATAGGACCAGTAGACTATATCAAAATATCTCATCATGGTTCTAAGAACGGAACGAGTGAAAAGTTACTTGATATGTTGAGGCCAAAGGAAGCTATTATCTCATCTGGAAAGAAAAATTCGTATGGCCACCCTCACAAAGAAATACTACAAATGTTGAATACTACAAATACTAAAATTTTAAGAACAGACATAGAAGGGGATATAGATTATGTAACAGATGGCATTAATTTTTGGTACAATAAACAAACGACTCATAAACAATGAATCATAAATAAATGACTTACAAAAATAAAATTTCAAAAGCTTTAGAAAAAGTAAGTGGGGTTAAAAATCCACAGGTGGAATTTGCCAGTGATGAAAAGTTTGGAGATTATTCAAATAATATCTGTTTGAGAGATAAAACACTAGATATTGATGAAATAATTGAAAAAATTAACTCTCAAAATTTAGATTTTTCATCAGAAAAGTTGGGAAGATTTATCAATTTTCGTATCAAAAATGATGCGTTAGTTAATAATTTGATACAGATTGATAGTCAAAAAGAAGATTATGGAAAATCAGATGTTGGTAATGGTAAAACAGCAATTGTTGAATATTCTTCACCAAATATTGCTAAGCCTTTTGGGGTAGGTCATCTTCGTTCTACTGTAATTGGAGATGCAATTAGCAATCTAATGGAGTTTTCTGGGTTTAAAGTAATGAGGGATAATCATGTGGGTGATTGGGGTACTCAATTTGGAAAAGTAATTTGTGCTATTAAAAAATGGGGAAATGAACAAAAAATAGAAAAATCAGAAAATCCAGTAGAGGAATTAGTACAGCTTTATGTAAAATTTCATAACCTCGCAGAGGTTGAATCTCAGGCAGAAGCTGAACTAAATTCAGCTCTAGAGGACGAGGCACGGCTTTGGTTTAAAAAACTAGAAGATGGTGACATTGAAGCCAAAAGATTATGGCAAAAGTGCGTTGATTGGTCGTGGGTGGAGTTTGACAAAATTTATAAACTTCTGGGAATTAGGTTTTATTCAGAATTCAATAAAGGTAGAGGACTTGGGGAATCATTTTTTGAGACTAGAATGAAGGCAGTGCTATCTGAGCTAGAAGATAAAAAGTTACTAGAAGTAGGAGAGGATGGGGCTAAATTAGTGTTCTTTACCTCGACCTCGAGCGGGTCAGCTTTACCACCAGCAATGATTATTAAAAAAGACGGGGCTACACTTTATTCGACCCGTGATTTGGCTACAGATAAATATCGAAAAGAAAAATATGATCCTGACATTATAATTAATGAAGTGGGATCAGAACAAAGTCTTTATTTTAAACAGATTTATGAAATAGAGAAACTACTTTATTGGTATAAAGAAGGCCAAAGAATACATGTTGGGCATGGATTATATATGCTTGATGGTAAGAAAATGTCAACAAGGGCAGGTAAAACTGTAAAACTTGAAGATGTCTTAGAAGAGGCAATTGAAAGAGCAAAGAAGCTAGGACAAAAAGAGGATAAGCCCGCCTATGCTGAGGCTACGGCGAGGCAAGTAGGAATTGGAGCTATAAAATATTTTGATCTTTCTCATCATCCAATGACAAACATTAATTTTGACTGGGATAGCATGTTTGCAATGGATGGTAATTCAAGTCCTTATATTCAATATACAATTGCAAGATGTAACAGCGTTGTTTTAAAAGGTGAGACCTTTAAAAACGAGCTCAGGTTGCAAGGTCTCACCTTACAAGACGAAGAATCGTCAGTTCTTCGTAAATTATCCCAATTTCAAGAGATAATAGTGACTGCAACCAAAAGTTACTCACCTAATATATTGTGTAATTATTTATATGAATTAGCAAGTAAATTTAACACTTTGTATAATGCAGAAAAAATAATAGGAGGGGAGAATGAAGAATTCAAAATATTACTTACCAAATCGACTGCACAGGTTTTAAAAAATGGCCTCAAACTTTTGGGTATAGAGGCTCCAGAGAAGATGTAACCCAATTATTTTGTCAAATTCTGGATTGCCAATCTCTTTGATTCATCCTGAAAATATTTTTTTACTTGAGTCCAAGAAGTCTCAATTAACATATTTGGCATTGGATCGATTTCAGCATCATTAAAATAATCAAGACTTCTAATTATATGGTACATTTTTTCATCTAAATCTAAATATTTTTGGTTGTAAAAATTAAGCATGTCATCTAAGCTAAAAGTTTTACTTAAAAAATATAAATCTACAAAATCTCTTTTAGTTCCCCGACTTTCAATTGCGTGTATTTTCATAGCTGCGATATCTTTTAACGAGGCTAATTGAATAGCTTCAAATTCAGAAGTTTTATCAAGTAATTTGTATTTGTAATAAAATAAACTGAATTTTGTTTCTCCTATTTTACCCCATACTGTTCTCCATGAAGTCCCATCTTCTTTGAAATATTTTAAATTTGAAAATTCTGATGATAATTTTTTCTCATCAAATTCATTTAAAGTAAAAAAATCTAAATCAACTGATACTCTGTGACCTATTTGTAAAGCCAAAGCTGTTCCACCAGCAAGATATGCGTGTTTAACTGATTCATTATTTGAAATTAACTTGATAGCCCGAATTGTGTCGGGGAGTAAGGTTTTTGTAAACATAATATATCCTTTTGATTGATATTTAAAAAATCTCCCCAAAAGTTTGCAGTTTTTGTTGAAATATCACGACTTTTTAAAATAACCTTCTTGATATTTTCTTTACTGTAATTATTTAAAATCCATTTAATCGAATTTGTGTTACCTCTATCTAGTGATCTTTTAATTATAAATGAAGAATCTTTAATAGCGTCTAGTAAAGTGAAATCTACGTCCCAAAAATATGATTTAAAATATGAAGGAATTTTTAAATTCATGTCTATATTATATCATGAAAATAGTTTTATTTTGTCAAATTCTCAACTACTTTTTGAATTGGGTTTATTTTTTTGCTACCTAATTGTTCTTCAAGTTTTCTCTCTAAATAACTTACTTCAATTTCCTTTAACATTTCTGATAAGTCTTTGTCTTCAAGTTTAATTCCTTGTTTTTCTGCAACTTTAACCAAAATCTGAAGTATTTTTGTAATTTCCCGTTCAGAAGTTAAATTAACTTGCATATCAATTTCTTCGCGAAGATTACTTATAAAACTTTGTCTATTTTGACTCATAAGCACAATTAAAGTCAAAATAATAGCCTCAAGTGAGACAATGGTTGTCATAAGTGGAAAAGGAAAAGGGTCCATAATTGATAATCCTGATATGTTTCCTGTATTCATTGCAATCCAAAAAATAAAGAATAGAACATTGAAGGTCAAAAATGAAAAGCTTCCAAATGTTGATGTTAAATCATCAGCAAGTCTAACTGACCATGATCTTTTTTTAAGTTCTTTTGCCTCAAAACTCTGTACTACACTAGCCATACATATATGTTAGAATAAACACATGCAATATGCAAAGAGTGTTTTAGATAATGGCCTCAGAGTTGTAACAATCCCAATGCCTTCTTTAGAGTCTGTCACTGTGTCGGTCTGGATGAAAACAGGATCAAGAAACGAGAATCAGAAAAATTCGGGAATTAGTCATTTTTTAGAACACATGTTTTTTAAGGGAACTACAAATAGACCAACTGCCAAACAAATTGCAGAAGAAATTGACCAAATTGGAGGAGTACAGAATGCAGGAACTTCAAAGGAATATACAGAATATTACATAAAATGCAGGGCAGATAAAATTGAAGTAGCTTTTGATTTATTATCTGATATGACATTAAATTCTTTGTTAGATAACAAGGAAATAGAAAGAGAAAAGGGGACAATCATCGAAGAAATTAGAATGTATGAAGATACTCCAATGATGAATATAGGGGAAGTTTTTGAAGGATTAATCTATTCAGGGCATAGTCTTGGAATGGATATTGCAGGAACAGAAAAAACAGTGCAAGAAATGAAAAGAAAAGACTTTTTAGATTATAGAAGCAACTTTTACAATCCTGAAAATATGATTGTAACAATTGCGGGTGGAGTTACCCCAGAAAAAGTAAATTTGCTAGCGCAAAAGTATTTTTCTAAAATGCCAAATCTGCAAATCTACAAATCTGCAAATAATAATTTTAAAACAACACAGAAAGCACCAAAAGTAAAACTTCATAATAAAAAGAAAGAACAAACACATGTAATTTTAGGTTTTATTGCAGATGGTAAAAATTACAAAAATAAATATGCACAGACATTACTAGCAACGATTTTAGGTGGGGGAATGAGCTCAAGGATGTTTACTGAAGTAAGAGAAAGAAGAGGTTTGGCATATTCAATTAGAACATCAATGGATAGGTATACAGATATTGGATATCTTGGAACTTATGCAGGTCTTGATACAAAGCGCGCCGTCGAGGCCGTCGATGTGATGTTGCATCAGCATTACCAACTAATCACTGATCACCAATCACTAATCACTAATTCCGAGCTTCTCAAAGCGAAAGAATTTCTAAAGGGTCATTTGTCCTTAGCTTTAGAAGACACAAGTGATGTCTCAAGTTTTTTTGGTGACCAAGAATTATTTAGTGATAAGGTACTAACTCCTGAAGAAGTATTTAAAAAGATTGACAAAGTAACAATGGATGAAGTTAATTTTGAGGCCAAAAGATTATTTGTACCAGCAAGGTGTAACCTTGCTATAATCGGCCCATATGACGATGATGAAAAGTTTAAGAAACTATTGTAAATTGTGCAATATATCTATTGCACCGCAGGGTTGAACCCTACCATACTATAGTAATTTAACTAAATTTATTTTTAATTACCTCAACCGCTTCATCTGTGTCTTTGTGTTCTAACTCACCATGTAAATCTTTGTCTGTTAATACTTTTTTGATATTTTCTGCAGACACTCCAGCAGATAATAATTTTTCTGCAAGTTTGGCTTCTCTTTTTAGGTAATCAACTGCAAATGATTCTCTTAAAAAATTATCAATTTCAAATAAAGCTTCAGTTGGGCCAGCAGAGAGATGCATAATGTTATTTTCAATTCCTACTTTGTCAAATCCATAGTCATTTGCGTGATTGTGTAGAGTTCCACGAATTGAATCGGGGAGTGCGTTTTGCGGAAATGTACTTCCAAGCATTTCATCTCTTAACTTTGCCCATGGAGTGTCACTTGAGACTAACATTACTCCCAAGTGTCTATCAGATTCTGTGTAGTGAGCTAGTTGATGTGGGTGGAAACCATCAACCACAACAATTTCTTCACCATTTATTTTCAATTGTCGAACGTAGAAACCACTTTTAACTTTTTCCGATTTGGCTTCTAGCCAGTAGTTATCAAAATCATATGTATTTTTAATCCCTGCAATTTCAAAAGCTTCATGACCCCCTAGAATTTTAGTGTTTTTATTTGTAATACCTAAAGTTTTAAATACTAAATCTTTTTCTTCTTTTGAGAGTATTTTGGAAGCATTTTTAGAAAGTGTATTGATTACTCCATAATGTCTATCCATAATTTTGAAATTTCCCACAGCTGACCCTGGAAATAGGGCAGTGCCATCAACTGATACTTCATATTTTTCTAGTTTTTCAAATACAAGCCTCATTATTTTTTCGATTTGCTCTGGTTTTTTGTTTAAAAATACTTCAGGTTTAAAAAAGGCTAAAAGTTGATTCTTTTTATCTGTCTTAAGTTTAAAATCAGACAGAATAGTGGGATTTTCTTTGTCTTTACCTAATGCATTTACAAATGAATTGATTATTTTCTGGCTCATATGAAGTATTTTACTTTGGTTTGACAAATAAGTCTAATTATTGTATAGTATACGAAACTGTATATCATGGACAAACTAACACTATTGTTAAAATCAAAGCAAATTCTGTTTCATACTCAAGACTTGGCTTTACTTTGGGGAATTGAAAATAGGCACAACCTAAGGATTACAATTTCCCGTTATATTAAAAAAGGAATATTAAAACCAATCCAGAAAGGGCTCTATTCAACCGTTTTAGTTGACGATTTAGATAAATTTCAATTAGGGATGTCTCTAATACATAAATTTTGCTATGTGAGTTTAGGTTCAATTTTTGAAATTTATGGAGTAATTAACCAAAAGGTTTATTCAGTAAATTTTATTTCTTCAGTTTCCAAAAAAATAGAATTTGATAATAAGTTGTTTGTATATCGACAGATAGATCCTCAATTCTTACTTAACACTGAAGGAATTACTTTGGAAAATGGAATATACAAAGCAAGTTTGGAAAGAGCCGTGGCGGACAGTGATTATTTTAAATTAAACACTTATTTTGATAGTCCAGATCTGATAAATTGGAATAGGGTAGCAGAAATAAAAACAATAATTGGATATTAAAAATATGGAATTAGTCAAAGAATCAGATATATTACATAAAATTCAACTACAGCGACTACTAATAGCTGTTGTTGATGACCAATACATCTCACAAAATATTTGTTTTAAGGGCGGAACTTGTGCTGAGATGTCAGGATTTTTAGATAGGTTTTCTGTTGATTTGGATTTTGATATTGTTGGTACGTTGGATGAAAAAATATTTAGATCCAATATCGATAAAATTACTAAAAAGTTAGGACTAGTGGATGACAATAAAAATAAAGAATCACTTTTTTTCAACTTCAAATACAAAGCACCACAGAACCAAAGAAATAAAATTAAGTTTAGTTTTTTTCAGAATTTGGTTGTTTCAAACGATTATGAAGCCAGATTTTTACCTGAAATAAATAGAACTGTAAAATGTCAAACTATAGAAACAATGTTTGCTAATAAGATTGTTACTGTAATTGATAGGTATGATAGACACGATCATATTGAAGCTAGGGATATATATGATATCTATTATTTTTTCTCACAGGGATATAATTTTAAAGACGAAATAATTAAGGAAAGAACTGGATTAGAAGTAGAGAAATACTTTAAAAAATTGATTGATTTTATAGATAAAAAAGTAACCCAAAAAATGATAGATCAGGATCTGAATATACTTTTGCCTTTAGAAAAGTTTACAAAAATCAGAAAAACACTAAAACAAGATACGCTTTTGTATCTCAGGAACCTAATTTAGTCGGGAATAGAGGATTCGAACCTCTGACCTCAGCGTCCCGAACGCTGCGCGCTACCAACTGCGCTAATTCCCGAGAAGTATTAGTGTCCTCATCATGAGTCGAACATGAATTGGCGGTTTAGGAAACCGCTGTTCTATCCATTGAACTATGAGGACATTTATGTCCGAATACTCAATTGACAACGTTCTTGCAAAGCAAGGTTGTTATCCATTGAACTATGAGGACCTAAGTGTATTTTACACTATTTAATACTCAAACTATATAAATTAGGAGTAGAGGATGAGGAACCGAAATTTGTTAATATTAATAATTTACTTGCGTTAACAAATGGATATGCATGTGGGGTTAAGTAGTCACCTGAGAATACAGTTTGCCTGTTTGTTCCATCGTAATCCATTACGACAATTTTTCCTTCATCAGGTAGTAATAAATGTCTTGATGTTGGTAACCAATAGAGTGATCTTCCGGTATCCAAAACCTCAAAATTCTTGTCTTCTTTGATATCGTAAATATAGGTTTTACCCACTTTGATATCTCTTTCTTCTTTTTGAGTATTACTTCCTGGAAGACTAGGGATTAAATCAGTCTTAAGCGTAGCCGCGTTTGACGCGGTATACATTACCATTGTTTCATCCGGAGAAAAAACAAAATTGGTTGATTTTTTGGATATAATTTCTGATAATTCAATGGGAAGTAATTTAAGTTCCGATTCATCTTTTTTTGATTTTTCTAACTTCCATTTTTCAAGAATTGTTTCTTTTTGTGAAATGATATTAACAAGGTCTGCTTGAGCTGTGAATTCGTTGGTATTAATTAAATATACTGCAGTCTTTGTCTCGAGAAGAAGTTCTCTGTTGTTTGGTGAAAAATTATAGATTGGATTTTGAAGAATTCCATCTGTAATTTTTTTTGGCTCATTTTGGAAGCCTATTGGAAGTAAACTAACCGATGTAATCCATAATCCTTCATCGTTAGTGTATGCAATTTTTGAGAAATCTGACGAGACTACGGGATTAATTGCACCATTGAATGTGATCGGAGAAAAAGATGGTGCGTTTTTAAATAAATGAGCTGTAATTTGGGTTACCTCTTCCTTTTTAATTGTTAATTTCTTTTTCCATGTAATATAACCATTATTTCTAATTTCTATATCATATGATTTAGGAGCTAGCTTTAAATTTGTATTAGTTGCTCCTTTTAAATCTCCATCAACATAGATTGATGCACCATCGGGGTCAGATTTGGCTACCAAAATTCCATTAGCCACAAAGGCAAGGGTTCCTATATCAAACTGATACCCTCTAGCAATTAGAGCTACAAAATATCCAATAGTTCCAACTATTAACATTGTAGAAAATAAAACCAGAACTCTAAGTTTAGCCATATGATGAATTATACTATATAATTAACCAATTATATGTTTAATCGTAAAAGAATCGCAATTGATTTAGGAACTGCAAATACTCTTGTTTGGGTTGCAGGAAAGGGAATAGTTGCTAATGAACCTACGGTTGTTGCTACATCTGTTGATGATAACAAGATTGTGGCAGTCGGTATTGAGGCTAAAAAAATGCTCGGAAGAACCCCAGAGACATTAATTGCTAATAGGCCAATGAGAGAGGGAGTCATAGCTGATTATAGTGCAACTGAGGCAATGCTTAGATACTTTGTGTCGAAAGCAGGGGGAAGCAAATTTTTCCGTCCTGATGTTATGGTTTGTGTGCCTGCAGGCTGTACACAGGTTGAACGACGAGCTGCTCTTGATGCTACACTTCAAGCAGGAGCCGCACATGCTTATTTGATTGATGAACCATTGGCTGCAGCAATTGGTGCAGGTATTCCAGTATCTGCTCCATCTGGGCACATGATAGTAGATTCTGGGGGAGGTTCAACTGAGGCTGCAGTTATCTCATTAGGAGGTGTTGTCGTACATAAATCCGCTCGTGTTGCAGGCACAAAACTAGATGAGGCTATCATGCAACATATAAAGAAAAAACATAATCTTGTAATAGGGGATACTACTGCAGAAGATATTAAAATCAAAATTGGATCAGCCATTAAACTACCAAAAGAGGAAAAATTAGAAATATCAGGACGTGACTTGGTTTTTGGACTTCCAAGAACTGTAACTGTTACTTCAACTGAAATTACAGAAGCAATGAAACCTGTCCTTTTACTAATGGTAGGAGCTGTTAAGGCCGTTCTTGAGGACACTCCGCCTGAATTAGCTTCTGACATCATTGATAAAGGAATTGTAATGAGTGGTGGAACCTCAAGTCTTCGTAATTTTAATAAGCTTTTAACTGAAGAAACTGGAGTTCCAGCTCATGTTGCAGATGAACCGCTACTCTGTGTTGTTCGTGGAACTGGTCTGGTACTCGAAAATATTGAACTTTGGAAGAGAAGTGTAACAACTAAAGGCTAGGCATTAGGTATTAGGCACTAGAAACTAGTCTATAGTAAGAAAGTTAAATTAATAGTTAATTGTTGAGGAGTTGAGGATAAGTTATAAATATTAAGGCTAAATTTTGAAGTAAAAAGTTATACAAAAATGAGTAAAAGTATAAATACAAAATAAAATAGACTGTCTATAGTATTTTACAAATTTTAAATTTAAAATTTGGAATATTTAAAAAGTTTACGGAGAAAATGCAGTTATTAATTATAATTTTTTGACAAAAATCTGTTAAAAAATAAAAAAAAGAGTATGAAAATATTAAAAAAAATAAACAAAAGGGGTCCAAAACATGGGAATTTACTGGGAATAAGTATAGATAGCACTAATCGAGCTGAACTGCTAAAGTCTATCACATCAAAACTTGATGTGTCGGAAAAATTTTATATTTTGACTCCAAATCCTGAAATAATATTAAAAGCGACTAAAGATTGGTTACTTAAAAAAACAATTAAAAGGGCAACTTTTTCTGTGCCTGATGGTATTGGGATTAAATATGCTTTTAAATTTCTACATAACGAAGATGTAGAAATTATAAAAGGTAGAGAATTGTTTTTAGACATCTTAGAGATCGCAGACAAGCGAAATTTGAGAGTATATTTGTTTGGTGGAGAATTTGGTGAATCTGAAAAAGCAAAGATTGTTCTAGAGAAAACATACAAAAACATAATTTTTAAGACTAATCATCAATTTCCTGAATATAACAAAAATTGTAAGCCTATTAATTTATTAAATAGAAAATTACATAAAAGTGTGATTGGGAGTGTTAAAATGTTTGAGCCTGATCTTATTTTTGTGGCAATGAAGACTCCAAAACAAGAAAAATGGATTTATAGAAATTTTTTTAGATTAAGTGCAACAGGTGCTATGGCAGTTGGTGGAACATTTAATTACATTGCAGGTAGTATGAAGCTTCCCCTTGAATGGATGACAAAATTAGGGGTTGAGTGGCTTTACAGATTAATTCAGGAGCCTCGGAGAATTGGTAGAATTATAAATGCTGTAATTATATTTCCTTGGAAAATCTTTTTAGCCAAACTTCTTAAACAACATTTCGAAAGCTGATTTTGCTCTATAGATTTTGCCTTCAACTGCACGAGGAGAAATTTGTAATATAAAAGATATTTCTTTATATGATAAATCGCGATAATATCTGTACCACAGTAGTTTTCTTTTTTCAGGAGGGAGTAAATCCAAAACCTGATTAACTTTTGCTCTAAGTTCATCCAAAATCAACTTTTCATCTATTGCTATATCTTTTGATTCTATTTGAGATAGTCGTTTAAGAGTAGGAACAACTAGATGGGAGCGTCTATTTATTTGATCTCTGTAATAATCTGCAATTTTATTTAGTGAAATTCTACAAAGCCATGTAAAAAAGGATGATTTATGTTTAAAAGTTTTGTATCCTTTCCACGCAGCTTCAAAAGTTTCAGAAACAATAATGTCAGCATTTTCTGGATCTGCCCCAATCCTTTTAAACACAAAACGGGTGAGAGGGGACATAAATTGCTTGTAGAGCTTATCAAATTGCATATAGATAGTATATCAAAAATCATTTTTACAAATTTTGTGTTAAAATCGAGCTGTTCTAATGATTCCAAATCGCTCGTTTAATTAAAAAGGAGAAAAAATGAGAACAGCACAGATTGTTAAGTCAGTTGCGACCGTCGTTGTTTTGGGAGTTTTTGGAGCAATGGCGTTTCTGATGGATACGACGAATATGTTTCTGCGTCATCTTGTGGTGACACCAGATCTGTCCCAGATCGATGGTCTGGTGACAAATTCGTTGTATCTCATGGCACTTGCTGTCGTGGTCGTGTGGAACATTGACTGGGAAAGCGCTGATAAATCAGTTGGGATTTTTTGTCGACCTGTTATGGCGCTATTCGCCTACAGTCTAGCATATTTCCACAATGGACTGACGATTTTAGGTACTCCCACATGGGTTTTCCCAGCGCTTGGTTGGACAGTAATGTATTTGGCTCCGATCATATTGATTGTTGATTTGGTTCTGGGGATTTGGATATACAAGAAAAAAGAATAAATGAGTTCTGCTTGCCCTGTCTGGTTGATGAAATATAAAATCAACTAGACAGGTGCAAGTGTAATACTTCATGGGATTTTGTAACTTCAGGGGACTAACTATTTATAATGGCACAACATTTTTTGACTTTGGGAAAAACCACCAGAATTAAACTTCCGACGATTGATTTAAAAGAAGTCGAGGCTAAAATTCTTTTAAATATTGATCGTGTAACTGAATATCCAGGAAGTAGAAGGGGAGACTCAGGTATATGGCATCTATCAGACTGGATAAATCATCAGATTGAAAAAAGAGTTGAAGGTAAAAAAGGAAAGGAGGTGTTTTGAATGACTGCAGAAAAAGAACGTCAGGATAATGATTTGATTGAAAGTGGAAGAGATGTCTCTGAAAAAGGTTTAAAAGAAAGAAAAGTCGAGGCTAAGGAAAAACAAGCAGAGAAGCCAAAAGGTGGAGATGATGGTGACGATTTGTAAATTAATGATCTCTATTCAGAATGAATTCAATCAGTTCTTTTAATTTGGTTCTTGCTGGTTCCTGAGACAGAAATTTTAAGTCCCTGTCAAATATTTCTTTTGCAATATCTTTTTCTTTCTCTGCTAGTTTTTTAGTATAATCAATCCCATATTGTGTCGCTAATGTAGACTTTCCCTCTTTTTTATCTTGTTCCAAATCTAAAATATCGTCAACCAATTGGAAGCATCTACCAAGATGTAAACCAAATTCTGTAATTTTATCAAGTTGGTCAGCATTCGCTTTTGCTAGTATCGCACCTAATCGCATAGGTCCAGCCATAGAGTAGTATGCAGATTTACTATCTGCTACAAAAAAATAACTATCATTATCAACTTTTGACTTTGAGTTTGTCCAAATTTGTTCTACACTTTGACCTAGGGTAGTGCGAATAAGTAACCGATAAAATTCATCAATTATCTCACTATTTTTACAATCAACTATCATTTTCCACATAATTGTTTCTAAGGCATCACTGGCGTTAATTGCAAGTTCTACACCGTACAGTTTATGTAGGGTTGGTTTACCTCTCCTTTCATCAGAATTATCTTCAATATCATCAGAAATCAAAATCCATTCCTCAGATAATTGCATAGACCCAGCAACATTAATGGCCGATTTAGGATCAGATCCCAATGCAGACGCAATTAATAAAACAAGTGTAGGTCGGAGATACTTGCCTTTTCTTTCAGGATATACTTTATTTATATTCCAAAATTTGTCTGCATCAGCCCTAAACTTTTCAGGTATTTGAAACTGTTTTGGATACTTTGGGTCTTTTAGATATCTTTTAATTACTGGCCAAACAAGTTTTTTTGTTTCTTGCAAAGTATCTTGAATCATTGAAATGTATTATACTATGTTATAATTTTTGACGTATGGCAGATTTAATGTCGCTTCCAAAGAATACAGTTATCCCAAATCATATAGCCATGATTCTAGATGGAAACAGAAGATGGGCAAGGGCGAGGGGTATGAAACCTTGGGAAGGGCACTATAATGGTTATTTGGCAATAGAAAAACTTGCAAGGGCAGTGAGAGACTTGGGAGTACATACCTTTACTGTTTGGGCGTGGTCCACAGAGAATTGGGATAGACCCCAGAGAGAAATAGATGCAATAATGGATCTTTTTAGGAAAGCACTAAAAGAGAAAGAAAAAGAATTTCATATAGATAAGGTAGCACTTGTTCACCTCGGCCGTAAAGATAGACTCCCTAAAGATATTCAAGAAAGTTTAGTTAGAATTGAAGCTGAAACAGCACAGTATTCTAAAAATCATATTTATAACCTTGCTGTTGATTACGGCGGAAGGAGTGAAATTGTTAGAGCAACTCAAAAAGCAATTGAATCAGGGATTAAATCATCTGAATTAGATGAAAAAACGTACGAAAAGTTTTTAGATACATATGGTCAGCCATATCCAAACCCTGATTTATTTATTCGAACTTCAGGCGAGCAAAGAACATCAGGCTTGATGCCATGGCAGATGACATACGCAGAATATTATTTCGAAAATTCACACCTTCCAGATTTTACGCCAGAAAAGTTAAAAGCAACCATCTTAGACTTTTCAAGGAGAAGAAGAAGGTTTGGGGGGAATGATGCGATGGAACATTTTACATTTGATCCACATTTGGTTGCTAATTTAGAGCTTAAATGGTGGAGGCTGGGTAACATACCGCAAGGTGTAACCTTACTGGAGTATTCAATTAAGCATTTGAAGGAACAGTTTGGGTTATCAAAAGATTTAGCTAAAAAAGCTGCTAAATATTCAATTGAAGCAATTTTATTTCAAGAAAAAAACAAATGGGACAAGGCAAAAACTTCTCTTAAAAAGTTTTACAAGTTATTAAAAGGTGAATTAAAACTTGCTTTCGAACCTGAAATAGTTGCCTCACTTGCTGTCGAACTTAATAAAACAAAAGGGGAGAGTGAAGAACTAACCAAGGAACATACGGCAGAAGTTTATAGAATCAGTCTTTTCCAGGCTGCTAAAGCTGCACATTTAAGGGTTCTTGCCAATATCGCAAGAAATAAAGGGGATTGGGATAAAGCAGAAGATTATCTGGAGAAGTATTACTCAGCGCTAAAAGAGAGAGTAGCATGAAGGCATTTCAAAACCCCACAATTAAATTTCTTGAGGAGTTTGAAAACTTGACGAATACTGCAACTGTAAATTTGATCCAAGTGTGAATCTTAAATATCTTCAAGGAAAATACTCTAAGATATATGATTTTTAGTCCTTGACTCTTATGTTGTCGATTGTTATATTGTGATTAGTTAACATATGGATCAATCTAATAACAAAGTAGTCATATGAATGATAAAAAAGCAGTCAAACTAGAGAGCATGCCCGACCTTCTTACTGTGAGAGAAGTTTCAGAACTATTAAGAGTTTCCCCCTTAACTATTAAAAGATGGGGTAAAAGAGGAAAGCTCCCTGCAATTCGTATTAATTCAAGAGGGGATAGAAGGTACAAAAAAGAAGCGATCTTATGGCTTCTTGGAATGCAGGCAAAAGATTAATTAAATACTATTTTTGTATATTCCACAGTTTAGTATAAATCCCATTTTTATTATTCAATAATTCTTTATGGTTTCCAATTTCTGTAATTTTACCTTTATCCAAAACTACAATTCTATCTACTTTTGCTATAGTCGATAAACGGTGAGCGATGACGATTGTTGTTTTGTTTTTTGCATAACTCCAGAAAGCATCTTGGATTAATTTTTCTGATTCAGAATCCAAGTGACTAGTCGCTTCATCAAAGATAATGATATCAGGATTTGACATAATCATCCTAGCAATTGCTAGTCTTTGTTTTTGACCACCTGAGAGTTTAATTCCACGTTCACCAACATTTGTTTCATACTTTTGTGGCAAGCTTTCGATAAAATTTGAGATATTGGCAAGTTTGGCTGCAACTTGTAAGGTGACACCTTGCGAGGATGATGCTCCATATGCAATGTTGTATCCAATAGTATTGTTAAATAAAACGGGTTCTTGTGGTACAACTCCAAAATAACCACGCAAAGTTGATTTATTAAAATTTTTGATATTAATTTCATCAATTTTAATATTTCCTATGGTTGGGTCAAAGAAGCGCATAAGTAATTTTGTAATTGTAGTTTTACCTGACCCAGATCTACCCACAAAAGCAATTGATTCTCCTCTATTAATTTTTAATTCTAAATTACGAATTGCATTCTTAGTGCCGCCCTTATATGAATGGGAAACATTAATAAATTCAATTTGTCCCAAAACAGATTTTAAGGAAATTGGATGCTCAGGATCTTTAACTTCAATTTCATGATCTAATAATTCGAAATATTTTTCGATATCTGCATAATTTTTAGCCAAATCCCTTGTCCCCCAAACTAAATCCCATAACTTTGGATAAAAGTTGGATAAAAATCCAGTAATTAATACAAATTCTCCAATTGTTAACCTAAGATTTACGGTTTCACCAATGGTTAAGTATAAAATAATAAAAATGCTTAAATTTATTATTGCCCCCATAGTTCCGTCAATTAATCTGAAAGAATTACCATATCCCCAAAGAGTATTTAACCAGCTTTTAAAATTATCTTTTAATCTATTTTCTTCCCAATTTTCTTTTGCAAAAAGTTTGACAGTTTCAAAATTTATTAAATTATCAGTTATTATCCCTGATATTTTATCCTCATCTTCATTGAAAAACTTTCTTTTGTTTACATTATTGGCAATTAAAAATTTTGTTACTGCAAGTGTTGCTATTAAGGATCCAATAGCCATAATCATAATAAAAGGATCAAGACTGGTGAAGAAATAAACCATGACGATAAAACTTATGAAAACTCCAAGCATTCTATGGTGAATATCATGGAAGAATGAGAAAAAAGCACTATCCCCACGTTTAAAGGCTGAGATTAATGACCCTGTAGATTTTTCAGTATGAAAGGCAAAGTCCAAATCCTGTACCTTCTTAAATATTGTTACTCTAGCATCTATCGAAGTTTGAAAAAGAATATAATCTCCTATCCAGAAAGTAAGCATATCAATTATTACTGCAGAAACTCTAACTGCCATGTAAAGTAACAATATATTCAATAAACTATCAAAATTTAAAGAGGGGATTGAATCAACAAATTTTTTGTAAAATATTGGATTTAGAGAAAATAGTACGTTAGAAATTATAACCAAAAAGAGAAAACCTGTAAAAACAAACCTCTTTTTAAACACAAAAGAGTAAAAAACCTTCAATACTTTAAACATGTGAGGTTATATTGTATACTACAATTATAACTTTTCCCACACATGGATATTTTCTTTCTCAGGCATGCTATTCTTGACTCTATAGCATCTGGCGTGCCTGAAAACACCATAACTTTACTATTATTATTACCAATAATAGCCACAGTAATTGCAGCTTCAAGAACAATAATTGGAATTAGGGGATTTGGTATCTTTTTACCTGCTGCACTTTCCATAACATTTGTGGCGATTGGTCCTATTTTGGGAATAATTTTATTTGTTGCAATTGTTGCGATATCGACTATTGTTCGTATCGTAACCAGAAAATTAAAACTTAAACTTCAATATTTACCTAGAATGGCACTTATATTGTGGTTTGTGTCGCTTGGAATATTGGCTATTATTTTTACTACTCATATTAATTTTTCAATTTTTCCTGTACTTGTTTTGACTTTATTGGTCGAGGACTTTATAAAAATCCAGCTTGGAAAATCATTTAAAACAGCCCTAACTCTTACGTCGCAGACGCTCATTCTGGCTCTTATATCTTATGTTTTATTAACATATATACCTTTTCAAAAGTTAATTTTATTAAATCCTGAAATTGCAATGGTTACGACATTTATAATTGACATTATGCTAGGAAAATATTTAGGCCTTAGATTCATGGAATACTACAGATTTAGAAGACTTATTCGAAATTAATACCACTATATATGAAAGCATCATCAATTTTAGGATTAAATGCTAGAGGTGCACTTTTTACTGGTAAATACAATAGTAGAAGGGCAAAGCGAATTGCAGATTCTAAAATTCAGACAGATAGGGTTTTGCGTTTAGCAGGTGTTCCTCATCCAAAGATTTTCAAAAAGTTTACGACGGCGCAAGACGTCTTTGATTTTGAATGGTCTACCCTACCTGATGCTTTTGCTCTGAAGCCTTCTAGAGGACTTGGTGGGGATGGAATTATTGTTGTAAAAAAAAGGGTACCCACCTCGAATCAAAATGATTCGACGCGAGGCAAGTGGATGACAAGCTCAAAACAAATAATTACTGCTGAGGATTTAAAGCTTCACACATTAGATATCTTAGAAGGAGCATTTTCAATGGGTAATGATCCGGATGTGGCATTTATTCAAGAGTATGTGGGTAGACACTCTGCATTTAGAAAACTTTCTTTTAGAGGAACTCCAGATATTAGGATAATAGTTTTTAATAAAATTCCAGTAATGGCAATGTTACGTTTACCGACTAGAGAAAGTGGAGGAAGAGCTAATCTTCATCAGGGTGCACTAGGGCTTGGTATTGATATAGCTACAGGAATTACCACAAAGGCCATCCAGCACAATAAAGAAATAATTTATAAACCTGAAACCACAAAAAAATTACGTGGGATTAAGATCCCACTTTGGAATACAATTTTAAAAACAGCAGTAGATGGTCAAATTGCGTCAGGCCTTGGTTATGCGGGAGTCGATATCGTATTACATCCCGAAAAAGGTGCACAGATAATAGAACTTAACGCACAACCAGGATTATCAATTCAACTTGCAAACATGGAAGGATTAAAACGAAGACTTGACAGGATTGATGATATTAATGTGATTGATGCAGAATATGGGGTGAAAATTGCAAAAACACTGTTTGCTTCTAAATTTGTTAATAGAGTTAAAAATAGTGATGATGTCAAAACTATTAATGCAATTGAAGAAGTGAAAATAATTGATGCAAATGGAAAATCAACGATAATTCTGGCAAAGATAGATACTGGAGCATGGAGTTCTACAATTGACATTAATTTGGCCAAGAAGCTGGGGCTATTACGTAAAAACAAAATATTAATGACCAGAAAGAAGCTTTCATCACTGGGGGAAGAACAAAGGCCTGTTATCTTTTTGTCTTTCTGGCTCGCGGGGCGTAAAATCCAGACTCGGGCTACAGTTTCAGATAGAAAGCCATTGAGATATCAAGTCTTAATAGGTAGAATAGACTTGCAGGGTTTTTTAATTAGTCCAACAATTGATAAAGAAAATTTAGTCAAAGCAAAATGGTGAATATTTTAATACTTACATCAGGAAACATATCCAAACTTGATAATTTCAAGGGTAGAGATGGTGTAACTTTGGGTAGCTTTTCTGATATTAATTATAGTTCAGATTCTCCTGACTTATATCATAAATCTGATATCTTAAACCAGTTTTCAATTATCTACTTCCGGATGGTTGGAAAAAGCTTAGAGATTGCAACATTAGTTGCAAATTATGCAGTCAAAAATAATATTAAATTAGTAGACAGTATGTATTCAAATAGCTTATTAATGCCAATATCCTTGGGAAAATCATTAGAGATGTTTAAACTTCAAGAAATGGGAATAAAAATACCTCACACAGTTTTTGGGTCGTTTGATGGCTTGGAGTTTCCATATATTGTTAAATCAACTTCTGGACAGAAAGCTAGAGAAGTATGGCTTGTAAAGAATCAAGAAGAACTTGATGAATTAAAAAATAAGTTTGAGAAAGGTAAGCATTACTTTGCACAAGAATTAGTTCCTAACGCAAGAAGAATCAGAGTTTTGGTGGTAGGAGATAAAGCGATCGGGGCAATAGTTCGCGAAACTAAATGGAATAAAGATGATACCAAGCTAACGTTAGATCCAATACCAGAGGATATAGAAAAGCTTGCCGTTCTCTCGGCTAAAGCAGTAGGCCTTGATATATCTGGAATTGATATATTGGTAAACTCAGTAACAAATGAGATGTTTGTAATTGAAGCAAATGCAGCCCCTGCTTGGAAATTAATAAATAAATATTGTAATGTAAATGTAGAAGATGAAATCATTAAATATATACAAACAAAAATTTAAGGAATTTGGTGTTTCACCGCAAGCACTTCAATGGAAATCAAAAGGTGCTGCTCATCAACGCTTCAGACAGTTTTGGGCAGAGATAGACTTTGATAATAAAAATGTACTTGACGTTGGCTGTGGATTTGGTGAAATGGGTAATTTTCTCACAAAAAGGTATAAAGATGTAAAGTATAAAGGGGTCGATATCATGCCAGAGTTTATCGAAAACGGAAAGAAAATTTACCCACAGCTTGATCTTGAAACCGAAGATTTTTTCACGCAACCAAAACCCGAACAATTCGATACTGTAATTTGTTCTGGTGCATTAAATTCTAATTTTGGAAATGAAGAAGAAAATTTAGTGTTTCGTAAAAAAGCAATCAAAACAATGTTTGATCACACAACTAACGTTTGTGCATTTAACATGCTTGGAGGACATCCTGCAACACCAAACAAAGCGGGCAGTAATATTTGGTATAGTGATAGCATGGAAATATTAGAATATTGCATGTCTTTAACAAGACGAGTAATTCTACGTCAAAATTATCACCCAACTGACTTTACGATATTTCTATATAAGACAAGCTTGCTTCTTCGAAGTAGAATCAAAAAGTAAAATGTTTGATCTTCTGGTTTTTACACAACACCCAAAGGCATATGCTCCTCACAGGTTCGCCGATGAGGCGAAGTCTTTAGGTTACAGGTTACAGGTGATAGGTTACAGTGAAGTTACAAAATTACAAAAACTTCCGGATGCTAAAGCAGTTATATTACGAGAACCTGACTTTAAAAATAATATTTACGATCTTAGAGATAATATATTAAATTATTATATTTCTAAAAAAACAAAAATATTAAATCAAGAATCATATTTAACTTGGAGTATTCTAGATAAAATAACTCAACACCAAGAGTTTAAGAAAGCCAGTATTCCTCATATTCCATTACTAAAATTAGCTGATGCAAAATATCCGTTTATCGCGAAAGCGTCGTTGGGAAGTCATGGGGATTCTGTATATAAAATTGAAGGTCCAGAAGACTTTGAAAAGGTGTTATTGAAACACAAAAAGGAAGATCTACTTATTCAAGAATTTCAAACATCAGGGTTTGATTTAAGAGTAATAGTACTAGATGGTAGGGTACTCGGAATAATGAAGCGAACACCAAGAGAAGGGGAGTTTTTAAGTAATTTTTCACAAGGAGGTAAAATCAGTAAATTCAGTGAATTCAGTGAAATGAATGCTTGCGCACCAATAATTCAAATAGCTACAAAAACAGCTGAACATTTCATGCTTGATTATGTCGGGGTAGATTTGATGATGGGGAACCCGCCCGAGGGCGAGGCAGGCGATGGGGAGTGGAAAGTATTAGAAGTAAATCGTGCCTGCCAATTTAAAGGTTTTGAACAAGCTACAGGTGTAAATGTAGCAAAAGAATTAATTAACTATAGTATGGTAGGGTTGAACCCTGCTGTTTCGTAGACTTGAGTTTCGTGATATACTACAGGGTATGCAGAAAAAAGAAAAGAAGATTCTTGTTTTGGTGGATTCTAAAAGTTCCTCGAAGAAAAAATTAGTTCGTTATTTAAATTCTAATTCAAAAAATAAATATAAAGCATTTTTACATTCTTTTCAAGATTTATATTTTGATATTAAAACTGGCAAGTCAAAGATCAAAATTAAGAATTCAGATATTAGTAAATTTGACTTGGTATTTGTAAGGCGTGCCGGAAAATATGTTCGTTTTATGGGAGCAATTTCGAAGTATTTGGATTACAAGAAAATTAAGTTTGTTGACCCTGCATTTCGTGAAATTGGTATGTCAATGGATAAGGCCTCAAGTACTCTAAGACTTGCGATAAAAAGAGTACCTGTACCTCACACCATTTTTTGTTTTAAAGAAAGTGTAATTTTAAACAAAAACAGGATAATTAAAGCATTAGGATTTCCTATAATTGCAAAGGCAATACTGTCACAACGAAATCAGAATATTTATATTTTAAAAACTGAAAACGATTTCGAAAAGTTGTTAAAAAGATCAAGCAAGGAATTTATATTTCAAAAATTTGTAGATATTGAGAAAGAGTATAGATTTCTTATAATGGGTGAAAAAGTTATGGTTTTAGAACAAAAATTTAAAAGAAACTACGAAAAGATCAAAGTTGAATACCAAGATTTAACTGGACCGTCAGTTTTCTTAGAGCTAGATTGTGCGACGCAGAGTGCGAATAAAATTGCCTTAAAATCTGCATCTATTCTTGGATTAGATATTGCAGGCGTAGACCTTGCTATAGAAAAGTTTACTCGAAGGATTTTCATCATCGAGGTTAACAAAGGACCAGGAATTGAGTCAGACGCGAGAACATCTCCAGAACTCAAGGCCTTTTCTGACTACCTCCTCTCACGCATTTCTTAAACACAAAAAATCCCGATTAAATCGGGATAATTTGTTTAAAAACTGTTGTTTACCTAGCTTGAATTGAATTACTTCAATTCAATGCTGGCACCAGCTGCCTTTAACTTTTCGACTGCTGACTTAACATCTTCAGGTTTTGCATCCTTTAATACTTCAAAAGGAACATTATCTGTTGCATCTTTTGCTTCTTTAAGTCCTAAAGTTTGATTAATCTCTCTTAGGGCCTTAATAACTGCAATTTTTGTTGCTCCTGAATTTGTCATTACTACAGTTTGGTTTCCACCAGATGCTTCTCCTGCTGGAGCATCGCCGGCTGCGGCTGCTGCTACTGGAGCTGCTGCTGCGACTGGCATTGCTGAAACTCCAAGTTTATCTTGAAGAGCGGTTACTAATTCTGATAAATCTAAAACTGTAAGTTTTGAAATCTCTTCTACTAATTCATCTACCTTTTTGTTAGCCACGTGTACTCACCTCCTTCAACATATATACAAGTTTCTGCATATTTCCATTTAGTGTGCCAACCAATCCATACATTGGTGACATTAAAGAACCAACAACTTGACTGTATAGAGTTTCTTTTGTTGGAAGTGTTGAAATTTTAAGTAATGCTTCTTTGTTTTGAAATGCACCTTCTATAATACCTACTTTAAACTGTGGAACTTGATTTTCTTTTACAAACTTACCTAAGACTTGGATAGGGGCTATTGCATCTCCTTCGGTCATAATTAAAGCTGTTTGACCTGACAATACTTCATCAGTTAATACTTCTTCTTTTAAACCTGCTTCTTTACCTGCTAACTTAATAAGTGTATTTTTGACAACAGTCATGTCTGATCCAATTGCTTTAAGTTCAAGTTTTAATTTCTGTTGAAGACCAACTGAAAGACCAGCGAAATTTACAAAGACAATAGATGAGGCACTTTTAAGCTTTGGAGATAATCCACTAATTAAATCTGATTTGTTTGTTCTACTAATGTTATTAGCTCTGGTTTTCATATTCCTCGACAAGACTTGTATTAGAAGAACTTCTAAATGCTTGTTTTCTTTGGACAAATTGTATTATATTATGTATATTACAAATTAGCAAGAATATTATTTAGTTATGCAAAAACCATTGATTGCTCCAATATACGGTAAAAGTGCTTTTGATAATTTACCAGTAGATCCTGAGGCTGATAGGTTGGCCAGTTTTGCTTTGGATGTTGGACAAGATGATGCAGAAAAGCAGGAAGCTGCAAACGAAGCGATAAGATTAGAATTAGCCAAAAAGGGACAACAACACTTAGATAAAGGTCTGTTTGCAAGAATGCAAGAAAAGAAGCGAGAGAAGGAGAGTTTGCCAGTTGCTTAAATTTGAATTTTTACTGAAGGACTCATTGTGGACTTCATATAAGCTTTGTTTATTGATTTTGAACCGCCCAACGCATTTAAAATACTTTCTGCATTTTTTACTAATTCTTCTGTTTTTTGAGAAACTTTTCCAAAAGATGTGTGAATTAGGGCTGCTTCTCTCTCAGTCTTAAGTGTTATCAAGTTCCCTTTAAACTTCTCTGCATCTTTTTCTGACTTTATAACAGTTCCATTTTTTGGGTTTGGCATTAAACCTTTTGGACCAAGAAGTCTTGCAAACGTAGCTAGTTTTGGCATCATTTCAGCGGTTGCTAAAAGTAAATCAAAGTCAACTTTGTCTTCCTTAAGTTTTACTAAAGTTTTCTCATCAGCGATCTCTATTTTCTTTTGCTTTCCTGTTGAGAATGGAAGAGTTACTTGTACATTTACTCCAGTTTTCTTTACGTTTAAATGAAGCTCCATTGTTCCATCAAATTTAGAATAAGTTGAATCCTTAACAGCTTTAACTGCATCTTCTATTTTGTATAAACTGGCTTTAGTTACTTTAGACTTTGCTTCTAAATATTTCTTACCACGAATTGATACTGTTAGTAATTTTTCTTTACCTCGACCACGCTCAGCGGGGGCGGGTTCTTCTACTTTTGGAGCTTCTTCAGTTATTGTCGATTTTTCCTCCTGTAATATTTGTGGTACTTGTAATACTTGTTCTACTTTGTGTTCCAAAGCTGTTTTTTTTGCTTTTTTCTCTGCATATTCCTCAGCAGAAGTTTTAGTAACTTTTGGCTCGTTTGTAAGTATTGCTGTTTTTGTTTTACCCATATTTATATACTGAATTTATTTCAGTATCTTCGTTATTCTACCTTTATTCCCATTGATCTTGCTGTGCCCTCAACAATTTTAACTGCCATATCTAAATCTTTTGTATTTAAATCATCCATTTTTTCTTTTGCAACTTCTTCAGCCTGTGCACGTGTCATTGTTGCGTGAACTGCTCTGCCTGCTGTTCCAGATCCTTTTTCAAGACCTAATATCTTTTTAATCATAATGGACATTGGAGCCTTTTTAATAATGAAATCAAAACTTCTATCTTCATAAATTGTAATAACAGCAGGAACAACCTGTCCTTTCATGTCTTTTGTCTTGTCGTTATATGCTTTGACAAACTCCATGATAGCAATACCATGTTGTCCAAGAGCTATACCGACTGGGGGTGCAGGAGTAGCTTCTGCCCCTTTGAGGTTAATTTTAACTATTACTTTAATTTTCTTTGCCATGTTCGATTGTATAAATCTCCCTCAAATAAATATCGAGGTGAAAGTATTGTAACAAATAAATATAGATTTTTCAATATGATTTATGTATACTGTTGTCATGGCAGAAAGTATTAAAAATAGGAGTATAAATGAAGGTGATACTGTGATAAGCGAACCTTTTGGTAAAGAGAAACAAATAGCAGAAGTGGTCAGTGTTGATAAAAGTCATGTCAAGGATCACTTTGGCGGTATAATATTTGATGCTTTTGTGCCGAAGATAAATCAGTATATAAAAATGTTAAGAAGAAGTGACGGTAGCATCAAGCGTGTGTCAACAATTGATCCTAAAACTGGTGAGATTGTATATTCATAAGTATTGTATATGGCAGATGAAGGTGATAATTCTAAAGAAACCAAGACCAGATTTTGTTGTGCCTATGGATTTTGAAATAACCGATCGACCTCTGGATCAAATTGAAAAAGCTGTTAATGCCGGATTCCAAATTGTTAAAGGTAGTAAGGGTAAGTTAAGAGTGATAGGGAGAACAGTAATAAAAGGTGATAAAAAAGAGGGTCTTGATGTTTCAGAATAGCGTGAATTTGAGTCAAAAATGATATAAATTCACGCAAATTTGACAAAAACGCGTGAATATTGTATAATAACTACATGACACTTGGAATTTCTAGAAAAACACAAATTGAAGAATTAAAGAAAGAGTTTGATGAACTTAGAGTAGGCAAAGAATCACTTTTAAATTTAGTTGAAGAAACCGAAATTGCAGAAAGTGTATATAACTCCAATGCTATAGAAAATTCTACACTAACCCTTAAAGAAACTGAGAAGATTCTCATGGAACTAGAAGTTTCTAGAGATTTAAACTTAAGAGAAGTTTTTGAAGCTAAGAATTTAGCTAGAATTATTGAATATCTTAAAAACAAAAACATTATTTCTGAACTAAATGAAGATTTTGTTTTATTTCTTCACAAAATGCTTTTAGAAAATATCAGGCCAGATATTTCAGGCAGATTTAGAAATGACAATGAATATGTGCGTGTAGGAACTCATATCGGTTCGCCTCCACAAAAGATATCTAGTTTGATTAAAGATTTGTTCTTGGATTACTCAAGTGATAATAAAACATATTTTTTGGATAAAATAAGTAAGTTTCACCTTGGATTCGAATCAGTTCATCCATTTAATGATGGTAATGGAAGAATTGGTAGGGTTGTTATGAATTTTCAACTAGCTTGTCTAGGATTTCCTAGTGTTATTGTTAAAAATAAAGAAAAACTAAATTATTATTTTGCATTTAATGAATACAATGAGTCAAAAAAGATAAAAACCATGGTTGGTATCATTGGTAATACCCTAACAGAATCATTACATAAAAGATTAGCTTATCTAAAAGGATTAAAAATTATTACACTTTCTGATTATGCAAAAGATAAAAGTGATAAATCATCTAATTTGTTTAATTCTGCAAAGAGGCAATCAATTCCAGCATTTAGAGAAAAAGGTGTCTGGAAAATAGGAGTCTAATTAGATTTTCATTATTTGCAAGAAGTCTAGTTCAACTGGGGTTTCGCGACCGAAAATACTAACCAAGACTTTTACTTTCCCTTTTTCCTCATCAATCTCATGAATTGTACCTAAAAAGTCTGAGAAAGGTCCGTCTGTAATTTTAACTGCTTCTCCTGTAACAAACTTTGTTTTGTATCTTGGAGCAGGTGAGCTTACGAATTTTTGAATATTTTTAACTTCAATTTCAGATAGGGCAGTAGGTTTATTGCCTGCGCCAACAAATCCTGTGATACCTGCTGTGGTTCTCACTGCAAGCCATGTGGCATCATCTAATATCATTTTGACAAGCATGTATCCAGGAAAGA
>ERZ1292625.1151-Hain-H41-01um-R1-1151-length-33728-cov-42_pt1 | contig 33728 bp, 40 predicted proteins | sample MGYA00564400_ERZ1292625 | MGnify/ENA primary metagenome ERZ1292625 (study PRJEB36523, sample SAMEA6512639) | groundwater metagenome | collected 2019-01-08 | study: AquaDiva: Metagenomics assemblies of 32 groundwater samples
CTTACTCCGCAATAGTTATTTTCACTTGGCGCTACTCGAGACATCGGGTAGCGCTGAATTTTTATGCACAAAATAAAACACCCCAGCTTCCGCCAGAGTGTCTTATTTTGAGAGAAATAATTAATTATTTATTGTCTTCCTTCTCAAGGGCACTGAATGCGCCCGCTACATTCGCGTACTTATTAGAGTTCACGACTGCGAGGCTTGATGAGGTGATAGCTGATCGGCATGCCTTCATAGTATCCTTGCATCCGATTTCAACGAAAATATTGTTCCCAATATCAGACTTTGCCGGTATCCATGTAGCGACTCCATCGTTAAGAGTCTTATCGCTGACAGATCGCACAAGCTCGTATCGGTTAGGATTGCTTGAAACTTTCTTAATGACATTAACCTTAACATTATCAGAAGAATAATTTGAAGCTGTCCATTTCAATGCCTGCTTGTTTCCAACTTCGATTGTCTCTCCACCCTTATGGCTTGTGAGAGAAAGGAGTCCGTCAACTGAAGCTGCATTATTTACTGCTGCTCGAGTTGTTGGTCCGAAGTATCCAGTAGTGCTTATCTTCTTTGACTTCTGGAAAGACTTTACAGCCTCTGCAGTTGCATTGAAGTAATTACCAGTAACCTCGCCCTTGAAATGCCCTTCCTGAGAAAGAAACTGCTGGAGGCTCTTAACATCTGCAGAATTCTTCGTTCCGAACGACAAATCCTTATTGAATTTCGGTGCTGCATGAGCTGTGATCGTAACTGAAAGTCCGATTACAACTGCTGCTACAATGAAAATCATCTGTTTTCGTGTATTCATGCGTGTAATTAATTATTTATTAATATGCGTGTTCTACCATATATGGTTAATAAAGTCAAGAGACTCCTTGACCTATTTGAGAATGATGATGCGGGCGATCGAGGAATCGGACCTCGGACAACGGTTTTGGAGACCGTAGTTATACCACTTAACTAATCGCCCAGTTTGTTTTATCGTACCCTAAAGCGCCAAAATACTATAGCATATTCAAGAGAAAATCGCCTCTCGGCGACCTTTTTTCTCTATTTCTTAGCCTCTTTAAAAGTTATATGCTTTCGGAGGGCTTTGCTGAACTTCTTGAGCTCGATCTTTCGCTCAACTTTCTTCTTGTTCTTTCGAGTCCAGTATGTTTCGCCTGTCTCCTTGTTTTTAAGCTGTATAAGTTGAATCTGTGACATAGTCCAAGTACTATATACCATAATGCCGAAAAGTGCAATAATGTATCGATGAAATCATGGCTCAAAAAAGCTGCGAAGAAGCTGATCCGAGAGGAAACGAATCCCCTCATTACAGTCAGCATTTCCAAAGATGCTCTTCTTCACAACCTTGCACAATTCCAAAATCTTAGGCCTGAAAATAAAGTGGCACCAGTCCTTAAAAGCAACGCCTATGGGCATGGGCTTATCGAGGTTGCCCACGCACTTGAAGATAAAGCTGATTTCTTCGTGATCGATTCGTATTTCGAAGCACTCGCCCTTCGCAACGAAGGGATCAGGACTCCCTTGCTCATCATCGGCTATGTGCGGCCCGAAACGATCGCGGCCTCGAAGCTTAAGGACATATCCTACGCGGTGAGCTCGCTTGAAGCCCTTTACGCGCTCAAGTCCCCTTGTGTGATCCATTTGAAGATGGATACCGGAATGCATCGGCAAGGGATAATACCGGAAGACCTTACGGCTACTTTTCAATATATAAAAAATAACAAAAAAATAAATTTTGAAGGAATCTGCTCTCATCTTGCTGATGCCGATAATCCTGACAGGACATATACGGACAAACAAATCCTTCTTTGGAATTCAATCGTCGAGAGGGCAAAAAAGGAATTCTCTTCACTCGAATACATTCATTTAAGCAATAGTTACGGGCATACTTATGCCAATAAGATTCAAGCCAATACTTCCCGCCTCGGTATCGGGCTTTACGGGCTTGCAGATATTAATGGACTTGATTTGAAACCTGCCCTGGAAATGAAAACGATTCTCACCAACGTAAAGCGGATCAAGAAGGGAGATCCAGTCGGCTATAACGGCACATTCACCGCTCCGCAGGACATGACAATAGCGACCATTCCTGTCGGGTATTGCGAAGGGCTGGACCGACGGCTCTCGAACAAGGGATTCGTGAAAGTAAAAGGCAAAGAGACGCCCATCATCGGAAAAATCAGCATGAATATCGCGACAATTGATGTGAGTGCGCTCAAGGATGCGAAAATCGGGGATGAAGTGCAGGTTATCAGCCCGATTAAATCAGACAAAAATTCAATCTATTCTATGACACAGCTTGGAGATGCGATAACTTATGAGCTGGTCGTGAAGATTCCGAGGGAAATAAAGAGGATGCTCAAAAATTAATTTGTACAGCCGCTCATTGCTATGTAGTTGATCGAGTCCGAATGCTGCACATTGACCGTAAACCCAGCATTATCGACATCTTTAATGTAGAAAATTGAGAAGTTATAGATGCCTGGAGTCTCGATCGGCGTCACGATGACGCTAGGACTCGTGCCCACAGGAAACGCGCTTGAAAAAGTGACTCTCGCGTTTGCAATTCCGTTTCCGCTATTGCTGTCATAGAGGCCATGCTTTATGATGCAGTTTCCCCATTTTGCTTTGCCTGTATTTACGCCGTCAGACACCAAGAAGGATCCTGATGGTATATTCGATACCGTACCGTCAGAATTAGTCAAAGTGAAATCGGGGCTAAAAAGATGAAGGAGGGTTAGTGGACCAGTCTTTGTCTGAGCTGATAACCCCACGTTAAGAGGGGCTGGAGTATTACAACCCGTCACATCAGTCGGTGCGCATGTTGGTCCAGTGAATGTCTGAGCGCCTGCGTATCCCATACCAACAGCCAGTATGAGTCCGAGTACAACTGCCTTCGTGTTTTGTATAATTTTTGTTTTCATTATTTTAATTATTATCTGATATCGACTTTTTAAGATTCTCCATCACAGCTGTCCTCTGTTCGTCTGTAAGCGGTGGTGATTTCGATGCTGATTCTTGAAGGTTTACAATTATTTGATTTCTTTGTTCTTGAGATAATCCCATCTTATTATTATCTGATTCGGGTGGAGTTATTTCTGCCTTTGGTGGTCTACCTGATTTGTTAATCTGATACAAAGTGATCGAACCGAAGACAACTGCAAATGCTAGTATAGACAAAAGAATATGCAACCTACGATGTGGATGATCGGGCAGAAACATTTTTGCAAAATTGTCTGAAGGGCTTGATGCCATTGAGACTAAGTATAACAAAAAAAGACCCGGTCAAGGGTCTTTTTTTGTGGATAAACTATTTCTTCGTTGTACTCTTTTTGTGCGGAGGACTGGACGATGTTCGAACCTACCGGTATAAAGCGGAGCGCGCAGCCGCACTCATATACACTCACTTCAGGAAGGAATTCGGTATCCCAATCAATAAAATTAAGGAACGTAGTAAGTATAGCAGAAAGAGAAATTCGCAAAAGAGGTAAAGGTTTGCCGAATGTGGCAAATCTAGGGTCAGTAGTTAGTCGTTACATAAATGCCATACCGACCGGAACAAGAATATCCGTTCTTATTTTTGTGTGGATTGAGCTTCGAATCCATACGGTCTCGTTTGAATTTCTTGCCGCAAAAGGAGCACTCATAAACATATTGCGGTTTGGAATAGCCGAAATAAGTTGATTTAGCTTTTGCCGGTCGCTGAGCGGGCTTGTTGGGGTCAAAGAGAAAAGGGTCTTCGGGAAGCTCTCCGGCTTTTGCCAATTCAATCGGAAATTGCGGTTCAAATTTCACGTCCGTATTCTGAACCGATGTCAGGCTGTCCGAAACAAGCGCTTTGATGCCTGGGCCGGATTTTCCTCCGACTCTATCATACACGTAAAAATACTCTCTTTCAGAGCCGTTCCTCCGCTGCATGTACCGAAGTGAATACGGCTCTACAATTCGCTCATAGCCTCCATACACAATCTTAAGGCAAGTCATTGTCCGGCCAGCTTCCATAATCGGACCTCTGAACTCCGGGCCGAAATATGCAAAGGAAGCAAAACCGTTTTGAGGATATACTGTGAACAAATCCGTCAGATCAGCAGTGAACAAAGCAATCGCCTCCTCAACACCGATCACGACCTGTTTCGCACAGACGATTCCCTTCTCCCAGAAATCACGAAAGTATTTGAACGGACTATTGATCAGAATTTCTTTCACGACATGAGGGTTTTGATCAAAGATGGTCTTCTTGATAAAAGTCGTGACAAGTTCTCGGCGGTCCATACTCCCGCCAAGCTTTTGCACTGAGTACACGTAGTCGAACAGGTCTGGAGCATGCTGCCGCTGCAAAATACACTTCAACTTAGTCGCAATTATCTCCTCCAACTTCATACAGCGAATCGTACAACTCACGCGCGCGGAGTCGCTGTAAGGATGGATGAGTGGAATATTTTGAATTGGTAAAAGCACTTTGTCGTACCGAGTAAAGTCAATGGAAACCCTGATCCTAAGATGGTCGGAATTGCTGTAGAAGTCCGTGAAGTACAAGCGGATTTCGTAAACCTTCAAATCGGGCACGGCCTCATCTGTGGCTGAGAACTTTTCTTTAATCTTGTGCTCGTCCGAAAGGAATTTAACGCCCGCCTGAGTCTCAACCAAATCACACACCTTTTTAAATTCGCTCATGAGAGCTACCGCCGCGATGTCACCCTCAGTTCCAAAATCCAAGTCTGCAGAAAAACGCGTGTTCTCAAAATACCCTTTTCGAAGCGCATTCCCTCCCTTCAGGAAAATCTCATCTTTCAAATCGCTTGCTGTGAAAAGCCCAAACAACAGCCAGCCGAAAACATAGTCTCTCTGAACATTCGAGGGATGAATTTCAAACTCTCGTGCTTTAGCTTCGATTTCTGCTTTATCTATCATCCATAGCTTTGTACCGCATCCCACAGTTCCCATCAACTGTACAAAGGTCAGAAATCATTTCTTAATGGTTTTTAAAAGTTTTGGATGGTCAGAAGACAATATGATTCCCATGTGTCCCATATCAATTAACCACCACACACATGAAATCATATTTTGCATACATCCGCGTCTCAACAGCGCGACAAGGAGAGGAAGGCGTCTCGCTCCAGGAACAGAAGGGCGCCATATTGGAATTTGCCCTGAAACGAGGAATGACTATCTCAGGCTGGTTTGAGGAACGTATCAGCGCCGCCAAACGGGGACGCCCTGTATTCACCAAAGTTGTCGGTCTGCTCAAATCCAAGAAGGCTGCCGGCATCATCATCCACAAGATTGATCGAGGAGCACGTAACCTGCGCGACTGGGCAGACATCGCGGAACTCATGGATCGTGGTATCGAAGTCCACTTCGCCCATGAGAGTATTGACCTTCATACCCGCAGCGGGCGATTGTCAGCAGACATCCTTGCCGTCGTCGCAGCGGACTACATCCGCAACCTTCGCGAGGAAACGATTAAAGGGATAAACGGCAGGTTGCGACAAGGGTTGTTCCCTTTCGCAGCGCCCGTCGGCTACATGAACAATGGCGGCGGAAAGCCTAAGACGATTGATCCAATGAGTGGCCCACTCATCAAGCAAGCCTTTGAACTGTATGCGACACGGCGATATTCGCAGAGCGAGCTTGCAGAGGAGATGTTCAAGCGTGGACTTCGCACCCGAACTGGCAGGATCGTGTATTTGAGTCAGATTGCCACCATCCTCCGCAATCCCTTCTATATGGGCCTCATCCAGCTCAAGAACAGGAAGGACATGTATCCAGGCATCCACACGCCGCTCATCACGTCTTCCCTGTTCAACGAAGTGCAATTGGTCCTCGATGGGAAGCGCACCCAGTTGAAGCAACACAATTGGTTCCTGTTCCGGCTGTTTCTTCGGTGCGAATATTGCAAGTTGTATCTGGTTGGTGAACGCAAGAAAGGACATGTGTATTACCGCTGCCATCGAAAACTATGTCCAGTCACATGCATCCGCGAAGAGCGGATCGAGGAAGTGGTCGTCGAAGCCTTGAAGCGTATCGCCATCTCCCCAGAAGAAGAACCCATCATATCGGAAATCCTAGCAAACTTCAGGAAGCGGGAAGCAGAGATAACGCAGAAGCTACGACGGGAGACAGAGGATGAGATCGCACACATTCAAAGCTCGTTACGGAGCCTCGTGCAGAAGTTCCTTGATAGTGTCCTTCCCAAAGAAACCTTCGACGAAACGCACGCCTCGCTTCTTATGCAGAGAAAGTTGTGTGAAGACAAGCTGGATGGCCTTGATACAGACCATCACCTCTATGAGCGCGTTGAAGCGTATTTCAATTTCCTACGCTCCCTTCAATCAAGTTTCTGCGAGAACGCACCAGGACAAATTCGAAATCTCATGGAGCGCGTGTTCACCGAGATTGTCGTTGATCGCAAGACTGTCCGAGTCGTTCCGACTTCCATTTCCGGGCATGTTCTTGCTCGCGAACGGACGAAAGAATCATGGACCCTCCTGCTACCGCTAATTATCGAGAATATGGCTCAAAATATAGAATTAGGTTCGAACGTCCAAGACACCCCTCGTTTTTCAACTCGAATCCGAACCAACAAAAAAGCCCTCTGTTGAGGGCTCTTTTGTGACTTTTTTGTTCGTCTTTTTGAAAGGGTGCGCCGGACTGGACTCGAACCAGTGATGCCCAAAGGGCCGGAGATTTACAGTCTCCTGGAATAGCCGCTATCCGACCGACGCATATGAAACATGGCTATCTGTTCCTGAAAGAGAGTCTACCAGATTTACTTCTGCATTTCCACTCCTGACATGACGAGCGAGCTCTCGCCTTTCTTCTTTTTCTTAACATCAAAGGTGAATTCGCCGTTCTTGAGACCAACAGTTATCATCCCGCCTTTTACAACACCTTGAGAAATCATGAGCCCTGCGACTGGCGTCAATATCTTGTTCTGAATGAGGCGCTTGAGCGGGCGCGCACCGTATTGAGGATTGTAGCCTTCCGTTGCCAGATACTTCATAACATCCTCTGAAATGACGAGATTGATATCCTTGCCTTTGAGACGCTCGATGACAATACCTGTCTGTATCTTCACGATCTTCTCGATCGATTCCTTACCGAGAATATCAAAAAGAAGAATGTCATCGACTCGATTGAGGAATTCTGGTCGGAAATAATCTTTAAGTGACCCCATGACCTTATCCTTAACATCATCATAGTTCTTCTTTTCCTGATTGCCTTCATTGTTGACGAAGCCGATCTTTTCCATCTTCTCGATGAATTGCGCACCGATATTCGATGTCATAATGATAACCGTGTTTTTAAAATTAACCGTTCTCCCCTTCGCATCAGTCAATCGTCCATTATCAAGAACCTGCAGAAGTATATTGAAAACCTCTGGATGCGCTTTTTCAATTTCGTCAAAGAGAATGACGGCATATGGTCGTCGTCGAACGAGTTCAGTAAGTCCTCCTCCTTCATCGTGACCAACATAACCTGGAGGCGCACCGATAAGCTTCGACACTGAATGCTTTTCCATGAATTCTGACATGTCCACTCGAATAAGAGCTTTGTCGTCATTGAAAAGAAGTTCTGCAAGAGCCTTCGTAAGCTCTGTCTTTCCGACTCCGGTAGGTCCAAGAAAAATAAATGAACCTATGGGTCGCTGTGGATCTGCGATTCCTGCTCGCGATCGTTTGATAGTATCTGCGATTTTCTTCACTGCTTCGTCCTGACCGACGATTCGCGTCTTAAGATCATCTTCCATCCGGGCAAGCTTACGAGCTTCTTCCTCCATCATTCGGGTTACAGGAATTCCTGTCCATCGTGCAACGACTTCAGCGATATCTTGTTCCGTAATCTCTTCTTTGAGAATTCTTCGTGATGACTGAAGCTTCTTGAGTCGCTTTCCCTTTGTTTCAAGATCCTTTTCCAAATCAGGAATTCTCCCGTAGCGAATTTCTGCTGCCTTTGAAAGATCAGCTCGAGCTTCTGCAGCTTCTGCCTCTATCCGCAAAGTCTCAAGATCCTTTTTAATCTTCTTGATGTCTGTAATCGTATCCTTCTCGTTGGTCCACTTGAGTTCTAATTCGGCTGTTCCTTCCCTAAGGTCAGCAATTTCCTTCTCGATCTTATGCATTCGAGCTTTTGATTCCTTGTTTGTCTCCTTTTTCAAGGCTTCACGTTCGATTTCTAGTCGCATAATTTTTCGACGAGTTTCCTCGAGTTGTGGCGGCATGTTTTCAAGAGAAATTTTCAAAGCGGAAGCAGCCTCATCGACAAGGTCGACAACTTTATCAGGCAAAAATCGATCAGAAATATATCGGCTTGAAAGATTCACAGCTGCAACGATCGCATCATCTGTGATTCGCACACCATGGAAGAGTTCATACTTTTCTTTAAGACCTCGAAGAATCGCAACAGCATCCTCTATAGAAGGCTCATTTACAAAAACTGGCTGGAAGCGTCGTGTAAGCGCAGGGTCCTTTTCAATATGTTTCTGATATTCACGAAGTGTTGTAGCGCCAATAGCTCGAAGCTCACCACGAGAAAGCGCAGGCTTGAGCATGTTCGAAGCATCCATTGATCCTTCTGAAGCTCCTGCTCCAACAATTGTATGGATTTCATCAATGAAAAGAATTATTTTTCCTTCTGCTCGCTCAACTTCTTTCAAAATATTCTTAAGGCGCTCTTCGAACTCACCTCGATATTTCGTTCCAGCGATAAGCGATCCGAGGTCGAGAGAAACAAGCTCCTTGTCTTTCAAGGATTCTGGAATGTCGCCCTGTGCCATGCGGATAGCAAGACCTTCGATGATCGCAGTCTTTCCAACTCCAGCTTCACCAATAAGGATCGGGTTATTTTTCGTTCGTCGAGAAAGGATCTGGATGACGCGGAGAATTTCATTATCACGTCCAATAACAGGATCGAGTTTGTTCTCCTTTGCGAGTTTTGTAAGACTTCGTGCATATTTTGAAAGAGTTCTATATTGCTTTGGCTTTTCATCACCGACTGTGTCAGAAGATTTAAGCTCTTCGATTATTTGCATTACATTCGCCTTTTCAATCTTGAATCGGGTGAGGATATCCTTTGCCTGTCCCTGCACTTCGAAGAATGCAACAAAGAGATGTTCTGTTGAAATGAATTCATCCTTGAGTTGTGCTGCAACTTTCACCGCATGTTCAAGTACCGCTGCGAGTTCAGGCGTTATATAAACTTGATATGAAGGAGAAAGAGTTCGGCCGGCTTCAGGGGCTTCGAGCTGCTCTAGGATGAGGTCAGTCAGAAGCATCGTATCAATCTCGAGCTTGTCGAGAATAGACGTAACCATGCTTTCTTCCTGCAAGATAAGAGCGCACATCAAGTGAAGTGGGTTAACATGATTTATCCCGCGTTCAATAGCCAATTCATGTGAACGGCGGAGGGCTTCCTTTGCTTTGGTTGTGAAGTTTGTTAGTGGGGGCATTTTTTAAATAATTAGAGTGTATTATACAATTTTTTCGATAATTTTCAAGGTTTTTTTGAGCTGTCGTTTCGTGGTCTCTCTTCCAAAAGAAAACCTGATTGAAGTCTTCGAATCCGCACCAATCGCTTTCAATACATATGATTCATCTTCATCTCGGAGGCAGGCACTTTTTGTTGAGCATTCAATTCCCTTCGCATCGAGCTGAAGGACGAAGAATTCGCTATCGATCTTTGGAATGGAAATATTGAGAATGCTTGGCACTGAATTTTCAAACGCGCCATTCACTTTTATTTCTGGATTAATTTCATGTAATCGATTGATAAAGAAATTTTTCAATTTAGAAATTCGTGCGGTTTCTTTTTCTCGATTCTTGTCTGCTAGCTCAAGGGCGAGAGCGAATCCCATGATTCCAGGGATATTGTGCGTACCTGCGCGAGTACAAGCAATGGTATCCCTTCGTACAAACGAAGCACCCACACCTCGCGGGCCGTAAATTTTTGCTCCATCCAATGTAAGCACATCGATGCCAAGCTTTTCGACATAGAGTGGCAGATGAATCGCTGCCTGACAAGCATCAGTATGTAAGATGATATTCGTCCCAAAAGCCTTTCGTGCGTCTCGCACAATTTTTGCAATATCCTGAATCGGCTCAATTGTCCCGATTTCATTATTTACCATCATAATAGACACGAGTTCTGTTTCAGCAGTTATAGTTTTCTTTAAAAGATCAAGGTCAATAAGTCCGCGTGAATCAACTGGCACATGTGTCGCTTCTGCATTCCTTATAATAGACGAATGTTCTATGGCACTTATTACAATTTTCTTTCCCTTGAATTGATTGAGGACAAGCTGATTTGATTCCGTCCCGCCAGATGTAAAGATAATTTCATCGGCATGTGCATGCAGCACTTTCGCAACACGATTTTTTGCATCTTCGAGTGCTTTTTTTGCTTTTACAGCAGATGCATAAAGAGCAGAAGGATTCGTGTAATCCCCCATCGAATATTTCCTTATTTCCTTCTGCACCTTCCTATCTAGAGGCGTCAGCGAGGCATAATCGAGATATATCTTTCTCATAGGTTGAATATACATAAAAACGAGGTTATTTACAATTCTTTTAACAAAACAAAAAACCGCACTTTCATGCAGCTTCTTGTGGGTCTTCCCCTGTGATCTGGAACCTCGCCCCGTCAGTAAAATAAGTATATTAAATTTAATTTTTGAAGTCAATAAGCAAATGTTCTTGATTGTGGACCTGACGGGAATCGAACCCGCAAACTTTGGCTGACGGGACAAAAGCTCTAGACCACTAGCAGGCCCACATTCAAAAACACTTGCTACTAGTCAATCTACCAAAGCTAAATGAAGAAACGATGAATTTTTCTTCTTTATTAAAAATAGTATATAATCTCCCCATGAACTTCCCCATCAACGCCACAACCATCACCCTTGCCGTACTGATTGTCCTCGTAATTGCTCTTATCGTCTTCATAATCAGCCTCAATAACAAATTAGAGAAATTCCTTATCGGAAAGTCTTCTGGCAATCTTGATGAATCAATTGAATCTGTAAATACATCATTAAAAGAACTCAATTCATTCCGAACAGAGCTCGAAGCTTATCTAGCGACTGTCGAAAAACGTCTCAAGAAGAGCGTACAGGCTATTCACACTGTTCGATTCAATCCGTTCAAAGGCACTGGGTCAGGAAGCAACCAAAGCTTCTCTACGACCTTTCTCAATGAAGAAAAAGATGGCGTTATCATATCGAGCCTTTACTCGCGCGAACATGTGAGTGTTTATTCGAAGCCCGTGAAAAAAGGTGCGTCTGAATACGAGCTTTCAGAAGAGGAAAAAGAGGGACTCGAAATAGCAAAGGAGTTGGTGAAATAGTAAAACTTGACAAAATATAAGTAATTTGTCATTGTTTGAGCAGTAAGTCGTTACATGGCTTTTGCTAGCGAAAGCTGGTTAAGCCAAAACTAGAACAGCTGCTCTTGTAGCGAAGTGAATGCTTCTCCTGACGATTCCCAAGGATTTGGTGGAATCCCCTTTGGAAAGGATGAAACAGGACTAAGCTGTTCTACCCGCTGAGATCTTCGGATCAAGGCGGGTGTTTTTGTGGCTATTTTTTTAATTGCAACTCACTTGCATTTAGGTTCTAGAATATCCATATTCTTGTGTACTGCAAATGCAACTGATTTGCATTTAGGATTTTTCTCACACAGACAACACACAACGCCCCCCCTGTACCACATTTTCTAGCCACTTTCTGCTTTTTATGATACAGTGAAAACCTGCTAATTTTACTACTATGGCTAAGAAAACTACAGAAAAAGCTGCGTCCCAGCTCACATCGCGTCCCCCTGTGGTTGTTATCATGGGTCATATTGACCATGGAAAGTCTACCCTCCTCGACTATATCCGAAAAACGAATGTCGTTGGTGGCGAAGCTGGAGGAATCACCCAGCATCTTGGCGCATACGAAGTAGCTCATAACAAGGGCTCGATTACCTTTCTCGATACTCCAGGTCACGAAGCATTCTGCAGCATCCGTGAACGAGGCGCTCGTGTAGCAGATATCGCGATTCTTGTCGTGTCAGCAGAAGACGGCGTGAAGCCTCAGACGCTCGAAGCACTCAAGTGCATCCTTGCAGAAAAAATCCCTTACATAGTCGCAATCAACAAAATCGATAAACCTGGGGCAAATATCGAGGTTACAAAGGCAAGCCTCGCAGAAAATGAAGTATATGTAGAAGGATTCGGAGGAGACATTCCAGTCGTTCCAATTTCTGCACTCAAAGGAACTGGAATTCCAGAACTTCTTGATATGGTTATGCTTGTTTCAGATCTTCAAGATATGAAAGCTGATAGAAATATTCCTGCTGAAGGAGCGATTATCGAATCATATCGAGATAACAAGAAAGGAATTTCTGCTACACTTCTCATCAAAAATGGAACACTGAAAAGCGGCATGTACGTCGTTGCAGAAGACGCAGCCTCACCTGTTCGAATTCTCGAGGATTACCAAGGCAAGTCTCTCAAGGAAGCGAGTTTCTCAAGCCCGGTAAAAGTCATCGGCTTCAGCAAGATTCCAACAGTGGGCGCCCTTTTCACTACTTGCGCAAACAAACGTGAGGCAGAAGAACTCGCACAGGCATATAGGATGAAAGCAGGCTCAAGCAAGAATCTTCCAACTCGAGAAAATCCAAATGACACGACAGTCATGATCCCCATCATCATCAAGGCAGACGTTATAGGAAGCCTTGAGGGAATCAAGCACGAGCTTTCAAAGATCAAGAACGATAAAGTAAAAATTAAAATCGTTTCAGAAAGCATCGGGGACATCAATGAAAATGACATCAAAAGCACTCAGGGCGATCCAAGTATCATCATCGTTGCTTTCAACAGCAAGCCTGATGCAAAGACCGCAACTCTCATCGAACGATCTGCAGTTCAGGTCAAATCATTCGATATCATCTACAACCTCATAGAATTCCTTAAGCAAACTGTCTTATCAAAAGTACCAAAGGAATATATCGATCAAGCTTCTGGAACCGCGAAAATCATGGCGATCTTCAGCAAGAACAAGGACAAGCAGATTCTCGGAGGAAAAGTTCAGGAAGGTTCCCTTTCAGTCGGATCAGAAGTAAAGATCTTACGACGAGACGCTGAAATTGGCAGAGGAAAAATCAAGGAACTCCAGAAGCAGAAAGTTAAGACTGACGAAGTCGCAGAGGGATTTGAATTCGGTTGTATGATCGAATCAAAGACCGAAATAGCACAGGGCGATAAGATTCAAGGATTCGTGACAGTAGAAAAAATATAACATGACAGGAAATAGAGATCAAAAACTAAAAGATGTTATCCGGGAAGCAGCCGCTGAGTTTCTTCAGCGTGAGTCGAACTATACTTCGATCCTCACAGTTACTGATGTATCTCTTTCAGATCGAGGAAACCAGTCGATTATTTTCTTTACTGTATTACCAGAGGACAAAGAAAAAGCTGCTCTTGATTTCGTAAAGCGAAAGCGGGCGGAGTTCCGAGAATTCTTCAAGAACAAAGCGCGAATGCGTGCACTTCCCTTCTTTGACTTTGAAATCGACAAAGGAGAGAAGAATCGACAGAAGATAGACGAGATAGCGAGAAATGTTATAGAATAGCCGGAGTGGGCTTTCAAGGCGTAGTGGCGAAGTGGTTAACGCAGCAGTTTGCAAAACTGCCATACACCGGTTCGATCCCGGTCTACGCCTCCATGCTCGGGTGGTGGAATGGTTTACACAGCAGACTTAAAATTTGCCGCCGCAAGGCATGTGGGTTCGAGTCCCACCCCGAGCACCATTGAGGACACCTGCGTTCGTTGCTAATTTACAATATTTCTGTTATATTTTTTGCACCTGTAAAAGACAGTGAATGCGCCCATAGCTCAGCTGGTAGAGCAGATCCCTCTTAAGGATAAGGTCGTAGGTTCGATCCCTACTGGGCGCACAAGTACGAAGTGCTTGGACTGACCACAAGTAAAAGTACTGACGTAAAGTTTTCATAACAAATGCCGGGGTGGCGAAATTGGCAGACGCACTTGCCTTAGGAGCAAGCGGGGTAACCCATGGAGGTTCAAGTCCTCTCTCCGGCACCATAACGAGATTTTAAGCCTTATTTTCCATACAATAGACTTGACAAAGTGTCCAAATTGTGTATAATTATACACAGTGTGCAATTCGCATTCTTGCACGTTGAAATTTCAATCAAACCCCCACCCCCCCCTGCCAAGGAAAATTATGCTTAAGATGCCTGGAAATGTCAGGATTGAAGAGCAAGGAGATAGCTGGTTCTTAGTTTGGGACCCTGTCCCAGACGCAGAGTCATATCACTTTTCTCAACCTGCACCGTATGTCACAAAAATGACTTCGGTGAATATAAATACTTGCAAAGGCTCAACGAGTGATCATTTGCTCATAACCTTTTGTGGAGTAACTGCCAGGGGAGAGATTGGTGAAGCTTTCACAGGCTTCATGGCTCTTCCTGAAGAAAAAAAAGTTGCTATTGTTGTTACGAAGAAACAATGGAACCTCTGGGTCTGGCTTGCGAAATTCAAACCTTCGCTGCCGAAGTTCAAGAACCCATTCAAACCCTTACCTTCGTTTCCCTCGTTCAAGCTTCCGTCGGTGAAAATCGATTGGAGCAGGTTCAAGTGGAAACAACGAGGTCATCAAGCGCGACCTTCAAGGGTTGCCTCGATGTTCCGATTCAAGCTCCCCTCTTTCAAGGTGAGCCCTAAAACCAAAGCCGAAATTAAAGCCGAGCTTAAGAGACTCTTCATTAAGCGAACGCATCAAACAAACCGAAAGAAGAGATTACAACGAGCATTCTAAATGAAAATTCCAATGAAAACCTGGGCATACAGGTCCCTGCAGTACGTATGCCAACGGTGGTTAGATGTCCTGTTTATCCTCACCCTCATGGTCTGCACGATCATGTTGTTGAAAAAACCGGCGACAGCAACACAAGCAGTCGTGCAACCTCCGCCTGTCGTAGCGACAAACGCTCCACAGGTTGCAATGGCACAGCCAGCAGTGATATCTCTGGTATTCATTCCAGTGCCACAACCGCCAACGGTCCTGACACAGAAGGTCTATGTGCCAGCTCCTGCACCTGCGGTTGCAGTGACTGCATACGTGCAGCCGCCGACACCAGCGCCAAGGCCAGTTCAAGCACCACCAGTAGTTGCTCAAGCTGCTCCTGTCCCTGAGCCAATCAATCGGATAGAAATCAGTGCCCAGGAAGGCGGCTATGAAGTGGTCGTCGCACCAGGCAAGGAAGCCGAGTACTTCTTCCCTAACGGCTATGACATCATCAGGCAAATCGCCCGATCGAAATTCAGGAGCACTGAATCATTCGACTTCAAAATCAACGGCAGGCCTGCAGCAAAAGGCGAAGGCTGGACTGATGAAAAGATCAGAAGCCTGGGTTTCCACAACACCGGTGATACCGATCTTGTGGTGACCTTCACTCTCGTGAAAACCCCTGAAAAATTGGGGCTGGCACGGAAGGTGCGGTCGTTCTTCTGAAAGAAAGATTGAGCAAGAAAACGCGAAGAGCGGGACTTTGGGGTCCCGCTCTTTTTTCATACTTAAGTTGAGAATTTAGAATCCAATCACTGAGCTCTGCCCTACCGTATTTGCTACAAGACGAATGATTCCGTAAACAGAGACCATGATAGCCATACCGACAACTCCCCAAAGGATATGCTGTTGCCCTTTAGTTCGTTCTGCAGATTCGTCGCCGTTCTTGAAAAAGCCGATGAGTCCCCAAACGAAAACAACAACAGCAAGCGCGAACGTCAGTTGGACAATTGGCATGACGATGTTGTCTACGATTTTGGGAACAATAGAATTTATCACGGCGTCAGCGCCACTTGCAGCATGTGCAATTTTAGGCTGGAAGCTCATGAGATTTAGAAGCTTGGAGGAGGAATGACTACAGGAAACTTCTCTCGAGGAACGTTATTGTTCGTTGAGAATGTGTTTGTAAGGATAGCTACAAGACCCCAGATAGAAAGAATAACGAAAAGTCCGACAACTCCCCAAAGAATCGCCATACCTCCCTTCTTTCGATCATCCTCGCCTCCGGCGATAAGGTATCGAACGACGTTGACGATAATCCAGATGACAGAGAATGATATAAGCAATACGACAATCGTATTTCCGATATTCGTAATCTTCGTAGTGAGACTGTTAGCGTCTGTGATCTGCTGTGCAAATACAGAGAGAGGAGCGAAAGCAAGTGCCAATGCGATTAATTTTTTCATTTTATATTATTATAATAATTTCCTGTTAGTATCCATATTGTACCAATTCGTTGACCTCAGCACAAACAAACACTGTGGAAAGGTTAATAAATGATTCCCCAAAGCGTTCTTAAAAATCCCTTGCTTTCGCCATTAGTCGAACCACCAGAAATTGTTGTGCCCCCAGTCGAACCACTTGGCAATGCTGTCCCGCCCGTAGATCCACCAGTGAAAGGTGTTCCGCCACTTCCACCTGAGCCTCCGAAATTACCGAAAAATCCTGAAGGCGCTGTGCTATCAAGCTTAAACGTATTCGTAAGGATATTCACGATTCCCCAAAATGAGATGATCACGAAGAATCCGACAACGCTCCAAAGGACATATTGACCTGCTTCTTTTTTTGCAGAAACATCATCTCCTCCCTTAATAAAGTACTTGAAAATGTTCCAAGTAAACATGACGATTGCAAGGCCGATTGTAAGGTAAACTGCCACATTGAAATATTTGACGATAAGGCTGACTATGTAAGCCAAGTCTTTCTGCTGTGCGAAGGCTAATGCTGGAAAAAACGCTATCGACACAATTCCTAATTTTGCTATTGTTTTCTTCATAATATTTTAATTAAGGTTTTAAGAAGCCCTGATTAACCACGCCGGATTTCACCAGTGTGTTCTGGACTATCTCGACAATGACTTTTGCGCTTATAAGAACTGCGAGCCCAATAATTATCCACAGGAACCATTCTTTAGCCTTATTTATTTCTTCAGGCTTACCTTGTGCCATGACAAATTTAAAGCCGACAAAGATAAGTGCAAGTATGGCAAATGAGACTCCAACATAAATCATAATATCAACCGCAAGGAGTATAACTGCCTCAATAGAATTCACTTTAAGGGGATTCTGGAGCTTTGCGGAAACATTACTACCAGATCCAGAAACAGTGCCATTAGTTACAGTATTAGTTTTTCGCTGGTCAATATCTGTATCAATACTGTCGTCTGAAGCATCTTGATAAAAATCATCCTGTCCGCTTAAATTCGTATCAACACTGTCGTCATTAGCATCTTGGTAAAAATCATCTTGTGTTGTAGTTTGTGTCGTGGCTGGAATATAGTCGTCATTTTGCTCATATTGAGAACCGTCATCAAAATCTTGAGCTGGTGTGTTGCTATTTGTAGGAACATCTTCTGTTTCAGGATCAAGCCATGTTTCATCGCTTTGAGCATACGAAACCGTGAACGGCACCACGATGCTGAGAACAAGTATCAAGATTAAAATTATTTTTTTCATGCTTTTTTAGTTGCCTAACAATGAGCCTGCTGTCTTTTTAAATGAATCACTCAAGACCCAGCTGAGCAAGGTGCTTACGATAAACCATGCAATCAACATGATAGCAAATCCCTGCAAGGCCTTCCAGAGCATCTTATTAGACTTCTCCCTGTTTCCCGGGCTTGGTGTCATATAAAGGAATCCAGCATACGCAAACATGATGACAAAAATAGGAATTGAGAGCATGAATATCCATTGTATGATGGAATTCGCCATAAGCATGAGGGCTTGGAAATTACAAACTCTCTGTCGTCCTTCTTCGCCCTTAGTAACTACTCCATCGCACTTTACAAGACCTCCATAATCAAGCGCAGCATATGCCGGGATCACAGATCCGAGAGCGAGAAACAAACTACAAATGACGATTATTTTTTTCATGTTAAATGTTTTTAAGCGAAGCATCAAACTCATCGCTTCCGTCTTGAAGCGCTTGAGAAGCATTTTTCTTGCCGCTTGTTACGGACTCAACTATGTCTTGGAAAATTCTGTATGACTCCGCTTTATTGCTATCAAGCCAGCCTTTTGAGATAAGGGCAGAATCATAGAATATAGAAAGATAGGGGTCAGAAGATCCGCTCGCAATCATATCACGCCGAACAGGTGGCAGATATGACATTGAGACCATTTCAGAAAGTGCGCTTGGAGTAAGAAGTTCTGATAAAACGGCATACGCAGAGTTTGCATCTGCAGAGCTTCGGACAATTGAGAAGCCGTACATCAAGCCAAACGTTGCTTTGTTTTTACCACCTCTCGCTTGTGGCAATGGTGCTACGTCAAAATCGATATTTGGATTCTTCTGTCGAAGATCCTTGAGCTCAGAAGCAAATCCAATATAAGTTGAAAGATTTCCTGAAAGGAAGAAGCTCTTAGAATTTGGAAGTGCGCGGTTCCATGAGTAGTCAGGATTTCTCGGGTCAGAAAACTTTGTAAAGAAATTCAAAGCAGGTAATGAGCTGTCTGTTCCAACATACCCTCGATTACCGAGTGCGCTCGCGATAGAAAGACTCTCACTTTCACGATAGGTGACAGGATTCCCTGCTTGTAAGAAAAGCGTACCGAGAACTTCTCGAGCATGTGCAAGGTTATTAAACTCACCAAGAGCAAGCACCGTCCTTCGGACATTAGAATTCACATCCTTCTGATTTATACGCTGTCCGATAGCAGAAAATTCATCCCAGAATTTTGGAAAGACAGCAACTCCAGCATTCGTGAATGTATCGCGATTCCAGTACATTACAAGAGGATCAAGAAGGAATGGCAATGCTAGGACGCCATTCGGGTGCAAATAAAGCTCAGCCTGTTCAATGAATGTATTCTGGAAATCTCTTTGACTCAAAACAGAGTACGGGATGGGAATAACCTTGTCTTCATGTTTATGAAGCAAGTCCTGTGAAATAAGGATAGCGTCTGGACCAAGTCCTCGGGCAAGTGCCTCAACGAATGCCTTATCAAAATTTATTTCTGTAATCTCTACATAATTGATTCTAAGTGCATCAGCTCGGGTCACATTAAGCTTTGAGACATATTTTGTAAAAAGAGGCTCAGGGAAAGTGCCCCAAACCGTTATCGGAGGCAATTCCGTTTGACTTCCGCTACCCTTGTATGTAGCGAAAAGAATAACGCCAATTATTATAAAGATTACGAATATTGATGTGAGGATTATTTGAAATTTGCTCATGATTTATGGTCTTTTGAAAATAATTCCGTAATGATGGTCACCCGCATCGAATCCTCTCTCAAGCTGGAATCCTGCTTTCTGGAAAATACTTTCGGCAAGGATTTGAGGAACGACAGTCTTTGGGCTTAAAGGGCTTCCCGCCATCCAATCCACCACCATAAGCTTCCCTCCAGATTTTAAAAGTCTCTTTGCCTCTAATGCAAGGTTGTCCCGATCTTCCATGGCAATCTGAAACAATGTATTTGAAAGAATTATCCTGTCAGCAACGGCTTCACGAAGCTTAGTCCCACCAATTTTTTCGATGTTTCCCCAGATGACTTCGATATTGTGGAGTCCGACGAGGCCGGCAGAGTTCTTTATCTTATTGAGAAGATCCTGCTGAACATCGACTGCATAAACCATGCCTCGTGCGCCAGCTTTTTTAGCAGCCTCGATAGTATAGAAGCCTGAACCGGCTCCAAGATCGACAATTTTCATGCCGTCGGATATTCCGAGCTCTGCAATATTTTTCTGCGGATCGGAGAACATGCTATAATTATAACCTATAGTACAATAAATATGAAACTAATAACTATCGATCAGATTGTTAACATCGTAAATGGGATTACAGTCTTCATCCTGTCAGCGGCACTCATCTGGATAGCGGTAAATGTCGTCAAGTACTTTGCGGCTGCGAATCACAAAAATAAAGATGCGGGCGGAAGCGCAATGCTCCATTCATGCGTCACTCTTTATGCCACCCTTGTCATTTGGGGCATTTTAATGCTTTTGAAAACTGCTTTCTTTTAAAAAAGATTAGAGACAAATAAGCGATGCGAGAGAATCTCCATCTCGGAGCTTCATGACGCGTACTCCCTGAGTAGATCGGCCGAGCGTAGGAATCTCCTTGAGGTCAACACGGATAACTTGGCTCTTTTTTGACATAGCAACCATTTCTTCAATATCATCCGTAACGACTTTTGCAGCGATTAATGGACCTGTCTTGTCAGTAACATTCATCGTGAGTATTCCTGAACCGCCGCGATTTTGAACTTTGTATTCTCCAAGCTTCGTCTTCTTTCCATATCCATGAGAACCCATGACGAACAACGTAGGATTCTTTGCATCCTTTGACACGATATCTGCGCTGATGACTGCATCGTCCTTTCCAAGCTTGATGACACGTACGCCGGTAGCATTTCGTCCCATTTCTCGGACATCTGCTTCTTCAAAGCGAATAGACTGGCCGTCCTGAGTTGCAATAACGATGTTATCGCCCTTTGTCACGAATGAAGCCGACATGAGCTCATCTCCGGAATCAAGCGTGATAGCGATAAGTCCTGATCGGCGTACGTCGTGGAAATGCTTTGCTGAGCTCTTCTTACCTGTTCCGTTCTTCGTAACCATCATGAGAGCAAGGCCGTCTGCTTCTTTTTTATTCTTTGGCATCGGCAAAATAGAGGTGATCTTCTCTCCCTCTGCTAGTGAAAGGAAGTTCATGACTGATTTTCCTTTTGTCGCTCGCTTTCCTTCCGGAAGATCGTACATTTTGATCTGATATACTTTTCCCATATCGGTAAAGAAGAGAAGGTCGCTATGAGCGTTAGCGTAGACAAGATGCGTGATGAAATCCTCTTCCTTCGTATCGAGATCGACAACTCCGACTCCTCCGCGCTTCTGCTTGCGATATTCGTCAGGATTCGTTCTCTTGATATAGCCTCCCTTCGTGAGGACAAGCACGCTTTCCTCGTCTGGAATGACATCTTCAGGATTGAAATCCTTAAGACCATGCTTGATAAGCTTCGTTCGTCGCTCATCGCCGTATTTTGCCTTGATTTCAGCAAGCTCGTCCTTGATGATTCCTCTTACTTTCTTTTCGCTGCCGAGAATTTCCTTGAGAGCTTCGATAAGTGCTTGTACTTCTTTCAACTCATCGAGAACCTTCTTTCGTTCAAGACCTGCAAGCTTCTGAAGTCGCATTTCGAGAATGGCCGTAGCCTGTCGCTCAGAGAATTTGAACTTTTTCATCAAGTTCGCATGCGCTTCGACTGCATCCTTTGAACCTCGGATCAATGTGATGATTTCATCGATATGATCAAGAGCCTTCTTCAAACCAAGAAGGATATGTTCTCGCTCTTCTGCCTTATTCAAATCAAACTTTGTTCGTCGTCGGATGACTTCGACTCGGTGAGCTACGAATTCTTGCAAAATAGACTTCAAAGAAAGCGTTTGCGGCACGCCATTCACGAGCGCAACGATGTTAACATGGAAAGTATCCTCAAGCTGGGTGTGCTTGTAGATATAGTTGAGGACCTTTTCTGGATGAGCGCCATTCTTGAGGTCGATAACGATGCGCATTTCCTTGTCAGACTCGTCTCGGAGACCTTTGATTCCCTCAATTGCTTTGTCTCGCACGAGATCGGCAATCTTTACGATGAGGTCAGACTTGTTAACTCGGTATGGAATAGAAGAAATGACAATCTGATACTGCCCTTTCTTATCTTCAACGATTTCAGCTTCTCCTCGCACGACGATTCCTCCGCGGCCAGTAGAATACGCATGGTGGATATCCTTTTCTCCGTACATGATTCCTCCTGTTGGGAAGTCTGGGCCTTTTATAAATTTCAAAAGGTCTTCGTTTGTTGCGTCCTTGTCTTCAATAAGATGCGTCGTAGCATCGATTACTTCAGTCAAATTATGAGGGGCGATATTCGTCGCCATACCCACAGCAATACCCAGCGTTCCATTCAAAAGAAGGTTTGGAACAGCTGTAGGAAGCACGCTTGGCTCCTTTCGAGTTCCATCGTAGTTCGGTCGGAAATCAACAGTATCCTTTTCAATATCTCGAAGAAGCTCGGCTGCCGTTCGTGACATTCGAGCCTCAGTATATCGCATAGCAGCTGCAGAGTCTCCATCGATGTTTCCGAAGTTTCCCTGGCCCTGAATGAGCTGGTAGCGCATCTTGAAATCCTGTGCCATACCGACCATAGAGTCATACACCGCAACGTCGCCGTGCGGGTGATAGTTACCGAGCACGTCTCCCACGACCACGGCTGACTTTCGAAACTTTGCAGAAGCAGTGAGTCCCTTTTCATGCATGGCGTAGAGGATTCGTCGATGTACGGGCTTCAAACCATCTCGCACGTCAGGCAGCGCTCGGTCAGTAATAACTGACATGGCGTAATCAAGAAATGACTCTCGCATTTCTGTCGTGATGTTGCGCGCTACGATGCCTAGCTTGGGATCTCGTGCCTCCGGTTCTGTGATTTCTGGTTCTTTTTTAGCCATGTTGTAATGATTTTAATGCATATATTATAGCAAAAACAGGTCATTTTGTCTTGTGTAAAATCGTTGACTTTTTTTAAATGTGTTATATAGTACTATCAGTTTTAGTACTTTTAAAGTTACGAGGTTTTGACTGTAGCAAAGAGCAAATCATGGCATGGTTTATTATTTGCTGCGGTCAATAACAACCTTAAAAAATGGAGCGAATAATGAATTACAAAGAAACAGTTAGGAGAATTACCGACCTTCGATGGGAACTTGCGGAAACGGCAGACTTGCTTGCGCTTATGATCTTAAGCACCTATGCAGCGAGGGAGTTTGCTGAATCCCTCAGAATCGCCCTTACTGAAAACCAAGGCGTTACAGCTTTTCAAGAAATGGCTGCTGGTGAACTTGAAACAACCAATCTGCAATTTGCAGATTACACGGGCCCAGGCGATCATGCCGATTTCTTGTGGCACTTCATCGAAAAACATGCTGTCCTGCGCAAATGTCCGATGTACGTACGAGATGCCGGTTTTAGATATCGCCAACAGGTTCAAGCCATGTCCAATGAAACCCGTGTGATGAGTATCATCTCTCGTAAACAAGAGCTGCCCAGTATCTTCACTTCGATATTGAAGGCTAGAGGATGGGATGAACTCCCAGAACTTCAGGCTTTCAAATATTACCTAGAGCAACATATCGCTCTTGATTCCGGAGAGGGCTGGCATGCTGATTTGCTCTCCGGTTTCGAAGTCAACGATTCGGTTCTTCCGTTTTACGAGGCGAGGTTGAACATGTATCGAGTTCTGCCAAGTCTTTGGCAGACCCGATAAAAGATGTAACATCAATCTAAAATTTCACCCGCATCACAGCTTGCTGTGCTCTGCGGGCTTTTTTTATTTATTTTTATAAACCTCGTCATGCGAACCGATATTGATAAGAGTTATAGCATCAGAACCCATCAAGAATATGAGGCGGTATTTCCGGTCTACGCTAGCTGCATACATTCCTTTTAAATCACCCAAAAGACTGTGAGTCTTGTTCTTTGGGTTAAAGGGATTTTTTGATAAGCGATCAATTAGAGAAAAAACCTTTGGACGCAAATCCTTATGCGTTTTTACAAAAGAAGCAAGTGCTCGTTCGAAATGAGGAGTTGCATCAATAATTCTTCTCATTCGACCTAGATTGCTAGCTTTTTGAATAATTCTTTAGAAGATACATACGTCTTGACTTTGCCCTCAAGAGCTTCATCAAAACTCAAATAGGTCTCAATGAGAAAGCGATTATGTTCAACAAGACGAGCAGCTTTTTCTGCTTGTAGAGCCAATTTCTTGATTTTAATCATTTGCTTGGCAGTCATAGATATATTTTATCTCTTCCCTCCCGAAACTTCAATGAAATCCGATGAATATTCTGCTTCATTTGAGCCAAATATAATGTTCTTGATATCGTTATAGGCCCCGACAACTGAAGCTGTCAGTGTCGAAACAGGCGCATCTACATTGCTATCCTTATCCGCTAGAACCGGCGAGGATTTCAAGCTATATGAAGCCATCCACCCCGCAAAAACGATGAATGTGAATGCAAAAGCGACCGTGAAAGCAAAACGCTTGCGCACATGTTCAGGTTTCTGTTTGAGATTTTCTATATAGTCGTTCATGGACTAATTATAGCACAAGGTTTTATTCTTTTGACGAGTCAAGAACTACGACATCGCCTTCCTTTCCATCCAAATCCTTTCTCTTAAGCGTAAGCTTCGGTTCTGCCTTTGGATTCTCTCCTGCTTCCTTAAGAAAGGTCTTGAGGGCGTCTTTTGCACCGAGATCATCGTAATGCATTGGGATAATAATCTTCGGTTGCAATGAAACTGCAAGCTTGTAAGCTTTTGCTGGATCAAGAACTCCCTCTCCGCCGATCGGAACGAAAAGAATGTCTATTTCGTCGAGAGCTTCAATCGTTTCTGTCTTTAGTTCAGTATTGTTGATCGCTCCAAGGAAACAGATGTTCATATTCTCGAGAGATACTGTATATATAGTATTGATTAAATCCTTTCCTCCATACTTTGATTCTGATGGAAGTCCTTTGATGAAAACCCCTCCGACTTCGTATTCTCCAGGACCTGCAATAACGAAAGGTTGCTTGTCTCCTCGACCTACCTGATCAACTCCGTTGAAGTCAGCATGGTGTGTCGTAGAAAGCACGATATCGGCTCCAAAACGGCTTCCCTTGAGCTTTGAGTCTCCTGAGATAGGGTTAAAGGCAAGCGTCGTATCGCCGAACTGGACTTTAAAGAATTCGCCTCCAAGGTATGTGATTATCATAAGTGATGGCATTATAGCAGAACATCATGCTATCGTTAAGTAATGCAGGAACACATCTGGGAAAAGGAGTATCAGGACCCGAAACTCGTCACTTTGAGCAATGAACCGGCGCAATCCTTCAAGGATTTCGTGCGTTTTCTCCGTAGGGATCAGCAGCTAGATTTGTCGAATTTAAATATTCTAGATTTAGGCTGTGGAAACGCCAAAAACAGCTTTTATCTCTCTGAACAAGGTGTGAATAACAAAATTGTGGGTGTGGAAATCTCTGAAACAGCATTGAAACATGCAAAACAGCTTGCGCCGAATGGGGAGTTTCTCAAGCAAAGTATCGGAACAGTACTTCCTTTCGGGGATTCTACTTTTGACATCGTCCTTGATGTTACTTCTTCCAATTCCCTTTCTGAATCAGAACGAGAAGTCTATTTAAAAGAAATTCAGCGACTCTTGAAGCTCAGCGGTTACCTTTTTGTTCGTGCTCTCTGCAAAGATGGCGACAAGAATGCGCAAAACATGCTCAAAGAGTTCCCTGGCAAAGAAAAAGATACCTATATAATGCCTGACCTTGGACTGACGGAACGAGTTTTTTCGAGGGAAAATCTAATTGAGACTTATTCTCATTTAGGCGAGATGCTTTATTTGGACAAGGAGACACATTATACGAAATTCAATAATAAATCGTATAAGAGGAACTTCTGGGTGGGGGTTTGGAGAAATAATTGAAAATTGACTTTCTCTCTATAGTTGATAATATTATGCATGTATTTGGCATTTGCCACGTCCACCCGCTCCGCAAGAGGCGGGTGATTTGTTTATATTACTTTTTTGTATAATTTGGCATAATATATAATAGTTGTATCAATATGAAAAAGGACCCAAACGGTGGAATACCTAAGGGGCCTTTTTCTTTTCATAAAGACCTTTATTCTTAGGATAATATCCAAAATCATAGTGATATTGGGCCTATAAAGACCCAATCCCTGCCATTTCTGACAGGGATTGGTAATATCTAATAACCAGATACTATACCCTTATAGATATCTTGTCAATTACAAGTGGGGATATCTAATTTCTTTCAAGCTTATCTTGCAATTCATCTAGTAGATTAAAGTTGCAACGAGTATTCTTTATTGAAAAGTCTTTTAACTCCCAGGAAAGTGAGCTTCTAAAAGAATATATCCTTATATGTTTTCCTTGCTGATGAAAACCCTCGATTGCTGATTTAAAATCTGAATCGCCACTAAAGATGACTATATTATCGATATCATTACTATGTTTATGTAAATCCATCACGATCTCTACATCAGTATCACATTTAGTGTCTCCACACTTCAGAACCTTTAAATCTTTTTTCTTTACGTTATAACCCACACCTTCAAGAAAATTATGAAATTTTCTTGCTCTAACCGCCCTATCAATATAAGGTTCCTTTAGTGGCTTAGTGTCAACACAGACATAATAATTATAGAAAACCGGCGAATATTTATCCTTTAAGAATTCCTTAAGCTTTTTGAAACAAATGTTGTAATTTTTCTTTTGGCCATTTTCGTTCTTTTCCATCATAGCCCATAACAAATTAGATCCATCAATGAATATGCCTGTCCTGAGATTTTTAACTTTTTGGCTTGTCATGGCAAAAGACTATCATACCTCAATGAGAAAATCTTTAAGATTGGAGTAATTTTATTAACAAGAGACAAAATTTATAATTTGTAAATACTTCCATTCACCCCTCGACAAATAAAACACCTCTCGCACATCACTATGCGAGAGGTTTGAAAGAAACATCTACAATTTATTTATACGCATCAACACTTTATCTTGCAATGAAACGTACAACGTGCCATCCTGAACGAACGGTTTAAAGGGCTGCCGCGACCAGTAGTCAGGATAATCGAGAGCTTCTGCAAGCACAGCGATTCTCTTGATCTCGACAAGGACCGCTTCTGGATTCGATTTGGACTTTGGGAAGAATGCAAACGCTCCCGCAATGACCAAAACCATTCCAGCGACTGCCACCGTCTCCCGAAATCTACGCAGCTTGTCATAGGTATCCCTGAAGAGGAAAAGCTCCCCTCGGTAACTCCTGACAAGCAGGCTGTTCAGAAACGGGATCGGGATGATCCATCTTCCGCTTGGTGAAACCGGTATTTTGCCTACCAATGTGACCGTGTTGGCATGAGGCACCGCAGTGCTTGGAAGCCATTGGTGCAAACCAGCAAGCAGTCTCCGGAACCTTCTCAAAGGAACCCGCAAATGTTCAGTGCCCTCAACCGGCATGGAATGGAAGAGCTTTTGCGTTCTCACTTCAAGTCGATCAAGCATCATGAACAACTTGCTTAAGGTCTCAACACTATCGTTGATGCCTCTGAAGACCGCCGTTTGACTGACGACCTGAACGCCACAGGCTTGGATATTGCGGATTGCCCTGATAGCCTCGCTTGTAAGCTCGCAGGGATGATTGATATGCGTAACGATTCTGAGTGAAGCATTGCGCAGCCTCATCTGCCTTGCTGAAGCTGAGAGCATGGCCAGTAGTTCTTCATCAAAGAATCGCATCGGCAGATCAACTACCATCCGAGTAGCAAGCCGAAGGACCTCAACCGTATCACTTCTAACAAGCGGAGTAATTATCTGCTTCAGTTGATCATTATTTCGCGTCAATGGGTCGCCGCCTGTAATGAGAACATGGGGATTTTTTCGGGCCACGACTTCGTTGACTGCCTTCAGAACTACTGACATGTCTCCTGTCATGCGCGCAGCTTCTCCCTGTGGATCACCGACTTCACGGAAACAAAATGCGCAGTGACGAGCACAAACAGCAGTAGCGATGATCACATCAGTCTTGGGGTACATATTCTCAAGCGCTTGAACTTGAGTATCAGATCCCTTGCCGAAAAATAAAGTCTTAACAAATTTCGGCAGCGGCAGCCAATCAAGGATTCTGACTAAGGGCAAATCATGCCTTTTTGCCCAAACCCATTGATGCGAAGTCTTTTTTGCCGGAGGCAAGAAGGACTGGAGCATCTCGGCATGGAATCCATCAGGATCCGTTGCTTTCAGATGCAGTAGGAGCTTCACGCTGTAAGGCGTGAGCCCGATGCGACGTGCTTGGGGGCTTCGATTCTCATCCACCAAGCCGAGGATAGAGAGCTGGGCAACGTCGCTGCAAACAGGCTTTTGCCTCATCTGCCAACGCCAATCGTCCCAATTCTTTGAACCGACATTGAGTAGTTTTTCGATCATAATTTTCCTGGGTTGTAAGATTCAAACAGCGGTTTACTGGGCCAAATGGTACAACAATTATTGTTAGTTAGCAAGAGCAAACAGCCACCTTTAATTTAAAAAATTCCTCGACAAATCCCCTCTTTTATACTACTTTTAAGTAAACAAAAAGCTCTTCCGAGCTTGGAAAGGAAATTTATGGCTGATGGCATAGTTTGCAAACATTGTGGTCATTGCGAGTCTGCTCATTTGTTGGAGGAATCGGATGAGCTTTTGGATGGCTACATGCTATCACTTACTGAATGTAAACGGGAGGAGAATGAAGGATTTTCACCCGAAGATCCTGCACTAGCAAGAAAACTTACCGAAGAAGCTGAAAGAAAGGCTTTGGAGGAAAAAATGCATACAGCTAGAAATAGCCTCCAGCTCTAACAGATCGGCCGTTCGCATCCCGCGGACGGCCTTTCCTTTACTTCCTAGACATTTGAGCCTTTTTATACTATAGTACCCCCGTTACCAAGAGCACGTGCTAAACCCGCAAATCATCATTATTAATTAAAAAGCGGACCACGGGCATATACAAAATGTTAAAGAAAATTAAGGACGCAGTATTGGGTGATAAGGTAGAGGCGGCAGGTACGGAAACGACAGCAGCGCCAAAGAAGGTTAAGAAGGAAAAAGTTGTAGTTGAGCCAAAACTCGACACAGTCATGGACCGGGTCGTTCATGAGTCAGCAACGCCAGCTCTCGTAGGAGACCTTGTTGAAGGACCGGTTATCAATATAGAAAAGTCAGCGGTATATATCGATCTTGCTCCATTCGGAACAGGTATCATTTTCGGCCGTGAATATCTCACAGCCCGAGATATCATCAAGAAGATCAATATCGGCGACGTCATCGCAGCCAAGGTTGTCGAGACTGACAACAAGGACGGCTATATCGAGCTCTCTCTCAAGGAAGCGCGACAGGCCCTCATCTGGAGCGAAGCAGAGGCAGCTATCAATAACAAGACGACTCTTGAGCTTCCAATCATCGAAGCGAACAAGGGAGGACTTATCATCCAGTGGCAAGGAATTTCGGGATTCCTTCCTGCATCTCAGCTCAAGACTGAGCACTACCCTCGCGTAGCTGACGGAGACAAGGACAAGATTCTTGAAGAACTCAAGAAGCTCGTTGGAACAAAAATTTCAGTTTCTATCATTTCTGCTATCCCAAAGGAAGGCAAGCTCATTTTCTCTGAAAAGAGCCCTGAACTTAAGGACAAGGAGCGAATCATCGGCAAGTACAAGGTTGGCGATACAGTCGACGGAACAGTCACTGGCATCGTAGACTTCGGAGTATTCGTGAAGCTTGAAGATGGACTTGAAGGTCTCGTTCATATCTCAGAAATCGATTGGTCACTTGTCGAAGATCCTCGAGCCCTCTTTAAGGTAGGTCAGAAGATCAAGGTCAAGGTCATCGAAATCAAAGAAGGAAAGGTTTCACTTTCTCTCAAGGCTCTCAAGGAAAATCCTTGGGTTGAAGCTGGAAAGAAGTACAAGAAGGACCAGCAGGTCCAGGGTGTCGTCATCAAGTTCAACAAGCATGGCGCGCTCGCTTCTATCGAGGAAGGCATTGCCGGACTCGTTCATATCTCTGAATTCGGTTCAGAGGAGAAGCTTCGAAAGAACCTCGAACTTGGAAAGTCTTATGACTTCAAGATCACTCTCTTCGATATCAAGGAGCAGAAGATGGCACTTTCATTTACGGGAGAGAAGAAGTAATTATTTAAAAATAGTTAGCACAAAGGACCCGAGAGGGTCTTTTTTGTTTTAGGCTACTTGACCTCATAAAAACATCTGATATCATTAAAGAGTGAAGAAAACTTTCGGCCCCGTGGTCATTGCCACACTTGCGGAAGGTTTTTTTCTTTTGTATCAATCTTCTGGAAAAACTGAAATGAAAGCTTTCTCGCCAGTTCTCAAATTTTCTTTGATTTGCACGATAAAAATTTCACCACAACCATTTTTACCATAAAATCTGTGCAGCATTTCTGAACGTTTTTCCTTGCTTATTCTTGAAGATGGACGAATCTTTGAGTTTTTAATAAGATCCAGTCCGCATGAATATTGCTTTAGTCTTCTTAATCTGTCGCTTTGATTCTTTGTCATAAGATGTTCCCAAAAATAATCAAGAAATATTTTCTCTTTTTTAAAATACGCTGAACGGATATAAGGCCTCCGCTTAGTTCTTGAAGATATTTCCTTGTACAAGAATCGTGCGTTGCCGGACACTTCAGCATAATTAGATCCGGAAAGATGCCGGATTTTAGTTTTATATATTTCTGCGACCATTCATAAACCCTAGCAAATCAAAATGAAAAAATTATGAATTTTTGCAAAAGGAAAACCGCACGATATTTTTAATAAAGTGCGGCTTTTTGAAAGTAAAGCCAGGCTGCAGTTACGCAAATCCAGCTTATTTCGTTTCCGATTTCAGAGATGAGAATCCCTTTGATGTTTCTATCAACTCCGGTCCGCTTCCCGCAATAAGCAAGGTGCGCAATCCGTGTCAGAACACTGGCATGTCCCGCCCAGATTGTCGTTGCAGCCAGTCCTTGTCCGCTCCGATCCATTATGATGCACCCAGTCAGATAGAGCTGCGGACCTGCTTTGCAGAGACAAGCTACGATACCGCGAACAATTGCATCTTCGTAACCCAAACCTTTCCAGGTTTTTGCAATCATAAGCGTCGTGACAGTTGCCAGTATCGCACCAATTATGAAGTAGTAATCACTTACTCTCCATGGAACGTATTTGAATGCAATTACGAGATGCGCACCGATCAGGATTGACCAGTTAGCATAGACTATAATCGCTTGTCCCCGAGAACGATCCTTCTTGTGCTTGTAGGCACGAATCGCCAACATCATGTTGATCCCAATGAAAGTCATGAACAACACATAAAGCGCTGTCGTGACTCCTTGAGTATTCTCGGTCATGCGGATTATCTGCGGAACAGAAAACATCCAGGCAATTACCAACTGAAACCAGAAAAGGAATTCTTCAATTTTTTTACTGTTCACTTCAAACTCCTTTCTTGAGTTTTTTGTTAAAGATCACTATTCAAAACTACCTTTATATTATAACACAATATACAGTATAAAGTCAATAACAAAAAGAACCCTCTCCTTAGGGCTCCTTTTGCCTCTTTTATTTTTTATCTAACCTACCCCGCGTTATAGATACTCATCGCCTTCTCCTTCCCTTCCTTCACCAGAACCTCGAGAGCTTCTGCCACAGTCTTCGCAGTCTTCTTCAAAACCTTCATTTCATCATCCTTGAATTTTCCGAGAATAAATTTTTCAATCTTCTCATCTCCATGTGGAACTTTTGCTGTTCCCTTCGCTGTCTCTGGCGCAACACCGATTCGGATTCGCAAAAACGCTTCTGTCTTTACAGCCTTGATGATTGACTCAAGACCATTGTGTCCGCCAGAGCTCCTATTAAAAGAAATTCTGATCTTTCCCATCGGCAAATTGAAATCATCATAGATAACAACCAATTTTTCTGCTGCTTTGATACTCTTCACAACTGTTGCAACTGATTTTCCAGAATTATTCATAAAGGTTTCTGGAGCAATCAATTTTATCTTCTCTTTTCCAATCTTCATTTCAGAAACGAGCGCGTTGTTCTTCTTGGAAAAAGAAAATTCATCATCTACGAGCGATTGTAAAATGATTCTACCTGTATTATGCCGAGTGTTGTCGTACTCCTGTCCTGGATTTCCCAAACCTGCGATTATGTATGCCATGGCACTAGTGTGCCATACATATAAATCTTGTGTCAAACAGGTATCGGCTGTACAATTACCCCAATGAATCCTGAAATTTCCAATCAAAAACCACAAGAAAAAAAAGTAGCGAAAGAAAATTTCTTAAAAGAGATTGTGAAATTCACTTTGATTGCGCTCGCAATCGTCATCCCTATCCGTGCTTACGTCGCACAGCCCTTCATTGTGAGCGGAGCATCGATGGATCCGACGTTCGCATCAGGACAATACCTCATCGTCGACCAATTGAGCTATCATTTTGAGGATCCAAAGCGTGGAGAAGTTATCATTTTCAAATACCCTCGCGATCCTGAAACATTTTTCATAAAAAGAATCATTGGGCTTCCAGGAGAAACGGTCTCTGTCGACAATGGGAAGGTTACTATCATAAATGAAGAAAAACCTGATGGCTTTCTCCTCGACGAAACTTATATTACAAAAGAGCATAAGACTTCTGATACTTTTACGCTCACTCTCGGCCATGACGAATACTTCGTGATGGGAGACAATCGGCCGCAGAGCTCCGATTCAAGGACGTGGGGTCCGCTTGAGGACAAATATATCGTCGGGCGTCCATTCGTTCGCCTTCTTCCTTTGACGAAGGTTTCCGTATTTCCTGGCAGATAGACCATGAAGAAAAATCCTGAAAAAAAACTAGAGAATAAATTCATAGCTTATGAAAACCTCGATAAGATAGGCGAAATTCCTGTCTATTATGGTTTCTTTCCTCATAAAAGCCCTGAAATAAAAAAGATCGACCTTGATCATGCCAAAAGCCTGCTCGAAGGCGACTTTATCGAGGATGAAGAAACTAGTAAGGCTCGACTACCTCTCCATGTGGAAGAAAAAGTCGCTCTTTTGCGAATGTATACAGAGGATAATTTGCATACGCTTCCTCAGCCAGTCATGTTCTATTTCAAGGAGCCTTTCAAGGGTTCTATCAAGAAAGGCTCTCATGCGTTCCATCGATATTGCGATCTCGAGATCATGGGAGGAACAAAAAGCATCGCCGAGGCGCTTCTTATTCAGACTGCCCGAGCAATCCTCAAAGAAGAGGGTTACGAAAATATCTGCGTTGAAATAAACAGTATCGGCGACCGGGAATCCATCAACCGCTTTACGCGCGACCTTTCAAACTATTACCGCAAGCACGTAAATGACATGCATGCCGAATGCCGACAGCTTCTCAAAAAGGATCCTTTCGATCTCCTTGCCTGTACGAACGACAAATGCAGAAAAATAAACGAAGGTGCACCACGCTCAATGGATTTCCTTTCAGAATCAAGCAGGACGCATTTCCAAGAAGTACTTGAATATCTCGAAGCTCTTGGTGTTGCTTATAAAATCAACAATCATCTCATCGGTAACAAGAAATATTGCACAGAAACCATCTTCTCCATCACCAACCTCGATCATGACAAAAAAAGTGGTGATCCGAAAACACTTGCAATCGGCGTACGCTATGATGGACTTGCAAAAAAGATCGGGTTCAAAAAAGAAATCCAGGGTGTTGGTATTTCTGTCCTCATAAAGAACAACAAAGCAGACCTCCGTAAGGAAATTAAGAAGCTCAAAAAGCCTTTCGCCTCGTTCGTGCAGCTCGGGTTCGAATCCAAGCTCTTGAGCCTTTCTATCATCGAGGAGCTCCGCCATGCCAAGATTCCTCTCTATCTTTCCCTTGCTCGAGATCGCCTTGGCGCACAGGTTTCGGTCGTTGAAAAGCATCATATTCCCTATGCACTCATCATGGGAAAGAAGGAAGCTGTCGAAAGGACCGTTATCGTCAGAAACAACGATACGCACGCTCAGGAAATCGTGAACATCGATGAATTGTCAGGATATATGAAAAAGCTTGAAAAGTAATAGGATATATAGT
>ERZ1292625.717-Hain-H41-01um-R1-717-length-46122-cov-6_pt2 | contig 33721 bp, 38 predicted proteins | sample MGYA00564400_ERZ1292625 | MGnify/ENA primary metagenome ERZ1292625 (study PRJEB36523, sample SAMEA6512639) | groundwater metagenome | collected 2019-01-08 | study: AquaDiva: Metagenomics assemblies of 32 groundwater samples
GAAGAAGCGTATTGAGTGGGCGGAACTGGATATGCCGGTTTTATCCGCTGCTCGGGAACGATTTGAAAAAGAAAAACCGTTTAAAGACATGAAAATGTCTTTGTGCATGCACGTCACAGCCGAAACGGCAAATTTAGCAAAGGCGTTAAAGGCGGGCGGAGCGGACGTTCTGCTTTGCGCTTCAAATCCCCTCTCGACGCAGGATGATGTGGCAGCAAGTTTGGTTCAGGATTATGGGATACAAGTTTACGCAAAGCGAGGGGAAGACCGCGATACTTTTTTTTCTCATTTAAGAACCGCGATAGAACATCATCCACAAATTACGATGGATGATGGGGCAGATTTAGTTTCGACTATCCATAATGAATATCCGGCGCAATTAAAAGAAGTGTGGGGGAGCTTGGAAGAAACAACGACGGGAGTGATTCGACTGCGGGCGATGGCAAAAGATGGGGCGCTTAAAATTCCGGTTATGGCGGTAAATGACGCCAAAACGAAAAATCTTTTTGACAATCGGTATGGCACAGGGCAATCAACGCTCGACGGCATAATCCGCGCGACCGATGCCTTAATTGCGGGTAAAAACTTTGTGGTCGCTGGCTACGGGTGGTGCGGGCGAGGACTGGCGCTAAGGGCGCGAGGGATGAGCGCGCAAGTTATCGTAACAGAAGTTGATCCGATAAAAGCTTTAGAGGCAGCGATGGATGGGTTTAGAGTAATGCCGATGCTTGAAACTGCTTCGATCGGCGATATATTTTGCACAGTTACGGGAGATATAAACGTACTAACAAAAGAACATTTCCGGCTTATGAAAGACGGAGCGGTGGTTTGTAATTCCGGACACTTCGACGTGGAAGTGAATGTGAAAGAACTAGCCGCTTTGGCTAGCTCAGTAAGAAAAGACGTGAGAAATTTTGTGGATGAATATATTATTCCCGGCGAGAAAGGAAACGCGCGAATTTATCTTATTGCGGAAGGAAGATTAGTAAATCTCGCAGCGGCTGAAGGACACCCGGCGTCGGTGATGGATATGAGTTTTTCGACCCAGGCGCTGGCGGCAGAGTGGATCTCAAAAAATCACACTTCCCTTTCTCCTCAGGTGTATGAGGTGGGTACGGAAATTGAAAATTTTGTAGCGACTTTAAAACTAAAATCAATGGGGATTGGAATAGATAAATTAACGGAAGAACAAATTAAGTATCTTACGTCTTGGCAACACGGGACTTAGTTCGCGACTAGATTACTATTAGAAATTAACAGAACCATTTAGGATGCTATTTGCTTGCTGAAACGCATTGCCAAACAACAAGGAGAAGAGCCAAATACTGATGATAAACGAGAGGGAGGTTAGTACGACCACGATAATGCCGACTCGGCGGGCGTGCGCGTCATGGCTGCGAAGATATTTTATACCCGGCCATAAACCAAGCGGGGTAAGTAAAACAGCCAGAAGATACAACCCAGTTTGCATTAGCCAAGTGGTTGAGGGTGGTTTTTCTTTTAAGTTTTTCCCACAATTGGGACAAAAAAACCATTCCGCCGTAACGGGTTGGTGGCAGGTTGGGCAAATTACAGTTTCATAATTCATAGTAGTTTTTTGCACTCACTTCTAAGAAAATTGGGGTATATCTTCAATTTTGGGGTTCCCTTCTTGATGACTTCGGAACAACGAATTTTAATACTTTGGGGATTTATTTCTGTTTCGTCTTTCATGCTGGCACCGTAAACTATTCCTTCCATTCTTGCCCAGACCGCGGCCGCAGCACACATTGGACAAGGCTCATAAGTTGAATAGATATAGCATTTTTCTAATCTTTTTGACTTAAGTTTTTTACACGCAGCTCTAATAACATTAATTTCGGCATGACAAGTTGGATCTTGTTTTTTGTTAATTGTTGTAATCGCTTCCGCAATAATTTGATTGTTTTTAAAAATTATTGCAGCAACAGAATAATACCCATATTTTTTATACTTTTTGGAGGCTAATTCAATCGCTTTCTCCATTATTTTTTTATTTGGATGAATCATACTAGTTTACTTTATCAAAAAACCACCCTAACCGGAAGGTGATTTTTTGGTGCGAAGAAAAACCCATATTAATTTAATAACGAAAAATTATTTCTTGGTTTTCTTCGCGGTTTTGCGGGCGGGGGCTTTTACTTTTGTGGCTTTTTCTACTTTAGGAATTGAACTTTCAGGTTTTTGGCTCACGAGCTCGAGGATGCGATTGACTTTTGATTCAAGCGCGGCGAGGCGCTGTTTGATCTCATCGATTCCGCTATTGCTTTGAACTTTTGGGGGTTCGGGTTGATATTCCCGCTGGGGGCGGATATCACCTCTAAAATCTCCGCCGACATTATCTCTTCCGTTAGAATTACGCCCCGGTACTTGCCTTTGTTTGCCAAAGCAGTCGCGGCAGTAAACCGGTTTATCTCCTGTGGGGCGAAAAGGAACTTCGCAGCTCTTTTTACACTCGGAACATATCGCCGGGAAAAACTCTAAGCGCCTTTCGGGCCTATCGTTTCCGCCTCTTCCGCCGCCAAACTTATCGCCAAATTTCTTCCCTCCACCGAATTTAGGGCGCCCGCCGAAACCTCCACCTCCTGGCTTAAAACCGCCTTTTTTGAAGTTGTTCATAATGACTTACTTATAACACAATTTTTTACTCTGGGAAAATAGAGAGGTAGTCCCGCCGATGGCGGGACGCAGGAGTTCTTCGCCCCGCTTACGCTTCGCTTCTTCGGGGCGCTGAAAAACTAACCCCTCAAGAGGGCGGGGTTAGTTTTTCTAGCGCGCGGGCGACCGGCAATCGAACGTCGTTCGTATTCACTCACTCCTTCAAAACCCTCGGTTTTGAATCCGTCCGCCGGCTGGCGGACTCATTCCTACACGGAGGGGGTGCTGTGGCTTCCCCTCCGACCCACCCCTTGTTCGAATCCGGCCGCCCAGACAAAACTGAAACCGCCCACTTCGGGGCGGCTCAGCTTCGTTTGCGCGGGCGACCGGATTCGAACCGGCGGTCTTTGCCGTGACAGGGCAACGCTTTAAGCCTCTAAGCTACGCCCGCAATACAGGTAAAATTTACACTGATTTCCTTCACAAATCAACCACTGGCTACTTAGCGGCAGTGTGGATAAAAGAACACTTTTGCGCTAAATAAGGTATATAATTAATGTAGTCGAAAAATATAAAGTTTTTCACCCGCCAAAGTTTCTAGGGAAACTTAGGAGGGCAAGTTAAGAAAATCTAATCGCATGAAGAAGCTTTTAATAAAAATATTGGTCGCGGTTTTTTTGGTTTCAGTGTTTATTCCTACCGGAATCCGCGCTCAGGAATCAACTCCGCTTCAGACGGTAAAGTGTTCGGATTTTTACCAGCCTTTTTCAGTTACAACAGAAATTACTTCGGAGCTAGTGTCGTCTATTGCTGGTGGACAAACTAGGTTTTATGTTAACTTAATCAATGAAAACGATTACCCCATAGTAGGCGGAGGGATATATGTGAAGATTTTCGAAAAAAGGTCTGATTTAAATGGTGTTTTGGTGGATCAATTTTTCACAAAAAATAGCGTAGTTCTGAGGCCTAAAGAGCAGCGAAAAATAGACTTTATTTGGACGATACCGGCATGGACTAAGCAGGGAGAATATATAGCTTACTCATATTTCGTTGTAGCTAATAAAGTCAACTTGGCTGGCGTAGCTTTTGTAGATAATTTACCGGATAGCATTACTTCTTTTACTATTAAAAGTGAAATTCAAAGTGGAGTTAGGATTGATCGAAATAATGTGAAGATAAACGGCAAGATTTATGACCAGGATTTGAAATATAGATTTGGGACGGAAGAAGAAATTAAGTTTGATATCCCGATTCAGAATGAAACTAACGGTGAGCAGTCAGCTATCGTGATCCATGAACTTTACAAAAATAACCCCCTTCTTTCTGCGGAGAGGATTGATATGAAGCAAGAAAAAATTGAATTGAAGGCTAAAGAGAAAAAACTGGCGAGTTACACGGTTGGAGACAAAAGCTTTTCAAATTATTTTCTTATTTCAAAAGTTAAGTGGAACGATTCTAATTCTCTTTTTAATTCCGCGTTTAGTAGGGGCACAAGCAGTCTTGTAAAAATAGGAGTAACGGCGATTGATAATTTACCGATAAGCGAGGGTAAAGAAAGTCAGGTATTCACTTGTATCGAGGGTACTTTTGGTGGCACACCTTTTTCAGGGAGGGTGGATGCGGTTTTAGTTGATAGGTCTGGCCAGATAATTAAAAACTTTTCCTACCAGGGCAAGATCGAAGATGCTTTGAAGGCAAGTTTTACTGGTGACAGAGCTTACGACCAATCAAAACTCAAAGTCACGATAGCTGACAATCAAGGCAAGGTCGTAGATGAATTAGTTATAAACTACGATTGCAAAGAACTGGGTCCGGAATTTTGTTCTAATAAAACGGAATTGGCTTCGACTTCTACTCCACCCACGGCGAGTCAGAGACCTTGGTACTTAATTGCAGTTATTGGAGTAATAATAGTAGTTGCGGTTTTTCTTATAATTTTCAAGAAGAGAAAAGAGCCTCCTCAAAACCCAATGAGGAGTGGAGATGATCCAATGATTTCTTCAATCGAGCGGCCGGGAAACAATAACTAAAAAATGAAAAAAATACTAATTATAAGTGTTCTAGTTTTTGCGGTAGTCTTCACTGGAGTAATTATGGTCACTGGCAGAACCGAGTTTTACTCGAGGCACTTTTGGTATAGGGGAGGGCTTTATACTCCGCCGAGCAGTCATTGGGTGGGGGATTACAGTATTAGTGGCGATGAAAGAATTACCTATAACGCAGAGGCGGTTCGGCTTTCTGATGGAAAAGTCTTGGTTGGAAACGTAACAGACAATGTTCAAGTTGGAGATAGAATAGAATTTTCTTATGATTTGAGCAAAATCACGGCTAGTTGGGCAATGAGGGGCGGTGGCCTTTTCCCGGGGCGTTGGGTGGCTAGTCGCCCTGGCACAGTTTGCCAAGACCAAGTCTGGAGTGGGGTGGATAAGCGCGGAGTAACTTATAATCTTTACGCGCCTTGGTATATTGAAAATTTGAAAGCTAGGTTTGGCCCGGTATCCGTAAATATGGACTGTTCTATCTCGGGCACTAAGCAAACATGCACTGTTAGAGGATACCCAGCGAACGCGTGTGTGATATATGACCGAACCCAATTTAGCCATCATTTGAATTATGACGCTAGTGATACTCCGGGTTGTATTAATTATACAAATGTCTCCACTCCTGAGATTCCAGGACGTCAAATATGCTGGACGTGGAATGCCCCAGCAGCAGCCAAGCCGCAATGTTCAGACGGAAAAGATAACGACGGAGACGGGAAAGTTGACACAGCTGACCCGGGATGCCATACCGACGGAAATGCCGGTAATGCCGCAAGTTATGATCCTATTGACATCAGCGAACTCGACCCCGGGATTGATCCCCAGTGTTCAGACAATCAAGATAATGACTTAGACGGGAAGCTCGATTGGGATGGAATGGGTTTGCCAGAAGGTCCAGATCCGGGATGTACCGATGCAAACGACAACAGCGAACAAGATACTCCTCCGGCTGGGTACATTATTCCACCGCCAACAATTACAGGACCAGCCACCGGCACACCGGGAACCAATTATACCTTCATGGCTCAATCGGCGGTGCCGACGGGCGGGCCTACCGGCAGAAATTATCGTTATGGCTTTGACTGGAACCGAGATGGGATAGTCGACTTTTGGACAGCCAGGGTAGCAGACGGAACCGCCGGCTCGGCTTCATTTACGTGGGCAACGGTGGGGAGTAAGGTTTTTGGAGTTATAGCTGAAGATGTCGACCTTAAACGTTCCCTCCCGAGCTACCACCCAATTAACATCTCAAATGACGGGTCTGGAGTTTGTGTGCCTTCTGAATTTTGGACACCATGCTCAAAACTTTGCGGAGGCGGGACGCAAAATAAATTAAATTCTTGTACGCTTGAAATACTTGATCAAAGACCGTGTAATATAAAAATTTGCGGAACTATAATTAGAGAGGTGCCTCCATAGAGCTTAAAAACACAAATCACGTAGCATGTAGCACATAACACCATAGCACCACATAACACGTAGCACGAAACATAGAATAAAAAATAGAATTTAGAAGAAACTAAAAATCCCCCGCGGGGGATTTTTAGTTAATGCCGCAATTTATAAGAACCGAGCTTCACCCTATCATTTCCAGAAATTGTTGCTCGTTAAGAATATTGATTCCCAACTTCTTGGCTCTATCATATTTTGAGCCGGGATTGGCACCGGTTAAACAGAAGTCGGTTTTTTTACTTACAGATTCCGAGATCTCACCCCCAAGCGCGCGGATTTTTTCTTTAACTTCGTCGCGGGACATATTGCCCAAACTTCCCGTTAATACAAATACCTTGCCAGAAAGTTTGAAGTTAGATGTTGGACGTTGGACGTTAGAAATGACAATTCCGACATGGTCGAGTTTTTTTAAAAATTCAATGTTTTGTTTTTCGCGAAACCAGTTATAGATACTTTCGGCGACTTTGGGACCGATATCGCGGATTTTCTGAAGTTCATCAAATGAAAAACTTTGGAGAATTTCCAGAAAATGTTGGATGTTGGACGTTCGATGTTGGACGTTAAGCTTTTCCGCGATTTCTCTGGCTAGAAGCTGGGCGGTTTCTTCGCCGACATGGAGGATGCTTAAGGAATAGATAAAACGAGGGAGTGAGATATTCTTCCGGCTTTCCACTTCCTCGATTATGTTTGAAGCGGATTTTTCACCAAAACGTTCGAGGGCAGTTATATCCCCTTCTTTTTCTTTAAGCGTAAAAATGTCGGCGGCGTCCAGGATTAATCCTTCGTCAAGAAAACGGTCAATAATTTTGGGGCCAAGACCTTCCATATTAAAAGCTCCGCGGGAGACGAAGTGGTAGATAGATTCCCGAAGTTTAGCCGCGCAATTTTTATTGGAACAGCGAAAAATGACGCCGTCGCGGATAACTTTTGAGCCATCAACGGGGCACTTTTCTGGCATATAAAAAGCCCTTTCTTTGCCGGAACGCAGTTCTTTTAATACTTTAGTGATTTTAGGAATTACGTCTCCGGCTCGGGAAACAATGACCGTGTCCCCTATTTTTAAGCCCAACCGTTCGATTTCGTCGGCGTTATGGAGGGTGGCGTGGGTGATGGTAATGCCACCGACGCTTACGGGTTTCATAACGGCGACGGGAGTTAAAGCGCCGGTGCGGCCAACTTGGACTTTAATGCTTTCGACAATCGTAGTCGCTTCCCGGGGAGAAAATTTATAGGCAATGGCGGCGCGGGGAGCTTTGCCGATAATGCCGGCATCAGCAAAAATTTTATTGTCATTTATAAAAACCACAACGCCGTCAATTTCGTAAGGAAGTTTTTCTCTTTCTTTTTCCCATTTACGCTGGAATTCAAATACTTCCTCAAGCGTTGAGACGGCGCGGCCGTTCGGATTGGTTTTAAACCCAAACTCATTCAAAGTTTTAAATTCGTTGGCGTGGGTCTGCTGTGTTTCCGGCGTGGCGACAACGCCGTAAGCATAAAAATCCAGTTTGCGGGAGGCGGTGATTTTGGGATCGAGCTGGCGGATAGAACCGGCGGCCACGTTGCGAGGATTGGCGTAGGCCTTTTCCCCTCTTTTTTCCTGTTCTTTATTAATCCGACTGAATTCTTTTTTAGTTAGAAAGGTTTCGCCGCGAACGATGAGATTAGTTTTTAGGTTGTAGGTTTTAGGTTGTAGGTTAATACTAAGAGGGATGGCTTCGACGGTTTTTAGATTCTGGGTAATATCTTCGCCGATCATACCGTCTCCGCGAGTGGAGCCGGTTTTTAAAATTCCGTTTTCGTAGATTAATTCTACGGCGAGGCCGTCCATTTTAAGATCAACATAGAAACCGTTAGATGTTGGATGTTGGATGTTGGATGTTTTTTTAAGATAGTTTTCGAGACGAGTAAGCCAATCATGGACGTCTTGCTCACTAAAGGCATCATTTAAGGAATTCATCCGCGTGCCGTGGGGTATTTTTTTGAACTCTTTTAGGGGCTCGCCCCCAACACGCTGGGTAGGAGAATCGGGTGTAATAAGTTCGGGAAATTCTTGTTCTAAATCGAATAACTCTTTTTTTAAAGAGTCGAGGGCTTCGTCCGAGATTAACGACTTATTTAAGACGTGGTAGAAATAACGATACTTGTTAATTTCTTCACGGAGTTTTTCAATACGTTCTTTGGCCGATTTTTTTCCCATAGATTAACGAGCGAGCTAGGCGCTTTTCAAATTTAGTTACACTGGAGCATGTTGACTAGAGGAACAGAATTAGAGAAGTCATCAACAATGTAGAGATGGGTACTTGAGGGACTACTCACTATCTTATTCGCATAGAAATTAAAGCTACTTGCGACGGTGCCGCCATAAGCGGTAAGGAGTTCTATATTTGCACCTTTAGCGGTGTTAGCCGCGTTTTCGGCGGCAGTTAAAGGAGGGGGGAGAGGAAAAGGAAGATTTGGCACGTCGTCGGTGATAATAATTATATAATCAGGAGACGAGGCATCGGCCCGATCACGAATACTGACTAATTCGACTATGGCAGCATCAATGGCGGTGGCGAGATTGGCATTGTCGCCGACATCGATGGTTATGGCATCGACATAGCTGTCCGCGAGTAGTGGGTCACCGGTAAGGTTCTCGAGAGTAGAAGCGCCCGAGAATGAAACCAACCCGACATGGGCGTCCGTTAGCGCTGGGCCAACGCCCAGTTTAACGAAGAAGTTTTTAAGAGCGTTCTGTATTTTTTCCGAGGGAGGAGATAAGGAAGGAGACATTGATGAAGAGCGGTCAACCAAAATCATTAAATCTATTGGAGTTGGAGCACACGGAATGGGCCCGGGTGGAGTTGGGATGGTTTCTATAAGGAGGGCGCGCTTGGAATTGCCGGCTTGGCCGACAATCTTAACGCTGCCACCCGGCAATTCTTCAATTGTAAAACGGGAGCCGTTTGAATTTTTTAATAAATTACTGATGGTTCCTGAACTATTAGGCGGAGTAGTGCAGCCCCCAGAACTAAAGCAACCCCACCAGTTAACGCCGGTGTCGGCGGCGAAGATAGCTTTGCCGGAGTTAGTGAAGTCTCCGGCGTGGCGGATTTGGTAGAGCATAATAAACCCCCCAATTAAAGTAACGCTCAAAAGGGTGCTGCTCAAAACCAGAACTGTTAGTATCATAGCCTGACCCGTTTTAGGGTTTAGGTTTCCCTCCTTTGCCTGAGGCTTCGGACGGGCGCAGTGGGTTTTAGGTCTTAGAAAGGACATAAATTAAAAATTACGACCACTCACTGTGGTTTGAAAATTGATAATGCCCTTGTTCGCACCCTCAACATTGGGTCTTATCCCAATGTTAATACTAACACGGGGAGGATAGGTAAATGTGGCATCATCAAGATCGTGTATAGTGAATTGCAAATATTCAACTACGACATTATTGTCGGTAATTTTTTGAGAAGGGATGAGAGCGGTTTCTCTAGTAATACTTCCACCTATTAAGTTGTAGGTCACGGTTTCGTTATTGGTATTTTCGAAAGTAAAAAGTGGCGGGCTAATACGAAAAGTATTTCCAGTTCTGATTTCTCTTAATATTTGTTCCAAAACAGAGCTGATATTGCTGTTAGCGGCCATAATAGCGATGGATTGCCGGTGGGTTTTTAGGGCATGAACAAACCCTCCGACAGCAATAGTAATGACGATAGAGAAAATACCGATTGCTACGAGAAGCTCGATTAGGGTAAACCCTCTTGAATTAGGTTTTAGATGGGATTTGGGGATCATAATTTAAGGATGGAAATTTTTCATAATAAAAATCAAATTATTATAGGAAGAAGACATCATCAAGTTGCACCGTAGGTGAACCGCCACCTTTGGTTTTCCATTCGACAATCGAGATCACGTGAACGTGAAGTTGATTCATAGCTGGTTTGATTACAATGGTTCTATAAAATCGGGTGGGGATAGTGTTTGCATCATTAGTATAAGTATAAGATTTGGTTAAGGAATTGAAATTAAGAGGGGTCTCACTGCGCTTATTTGGGCCGCCGATAGGAAGACCTGGGTCTTTGTTGTCTGAGTCAGCGTCGGGTTCTAATTTCTGGTCGGCAGATACTTCATAGCTTCCGGGATTAGGGTCAAAGTTAGTAGTGTCGGTGTTTATTAGATTTATTACCACTTCAATCCCCTCGGTGGCTAGGTAGGTAGCGATGTCTTGGTCAGAAACCATATTAGTTGTAGCTAGAGAATTATTTAGGAGACTTAGCATAGCCACAAAACCAACCATAAGAACACTCAAGGCAACAATGGCTTCGACAAGGGCCTGGCCATCTCGCCTTTTTTCTTTTTGGAGGATTAGAATATTGGGAATCATAACTTTAAATAAATTTTCTTTTAATTATAGATCTACAGGCTGAGTTGGCCAGTTTGATCACTTAAGTCGATAGTGGTGCTTAAAGATCCGTCCAGGGTAGAGAGATAAATAGTCATTGGCTGGAAAAACACCGACTTGTTCTCTTCGAAAATTTTAACTTTAGGATCTGGGGGGATGAAAACAATATAACCTAAATGATTCGCGGGAAGAGGGGTGGTAAATTTTATTTCCGGGCTTAATTTTTCGACTTCAATAACTTTAAAACCGAGAGTAGAGGGGGGAATGGGGGCGTCGGTGTTGATGAAACTAGAAGTAAGAATACTGTCGCAGCCAGCCACCGGACTGTATTCGAAAATTGAATAGGTACCAGCCCCGTAATTAATGTAAAACCCGTATGAGCAAGGAGGAGGATTGGAGGCGGGCTTCACGAAACCCGCAAGAGTGAGGGATTTAACTCTTAAAATAGTTTGGGCGATTTTAGCTTTTTCAACGTTTAACATAATTTGTTGCCGGCTAGCTTGGCTATAGATGATAGCAATGGAAGCCAGAAGAGCTGTGATTGCGACAACGACAATAATTTCGACAAAAGTGAACCCTCCTAAATTTTTCGAAAAAAAACTTAGGAGGGTAAACCCTTTTTGAGTTGATTCCTTGGATTTAGAACGAAATTTAAGAACCATAATTTAGAGAATAAATTGAATAACCTATAACTATTTTACCACGCTGGAACTTTACTAGAAACTAAAGCGGGAAAAGCTGGAAATAGAAGTTTATGATTTCGTGACCAAAGAAAAAGACAACAATTGAGGCCATGGCCAGGAAGGGTCCAAAGGGAAGGAGACTTTTTAGTCCCTTTTTTTTGAAAATAAGGGAGGGAAGACTAAAGAGAGAGCCGATAATAAAAGAGAGAGCGACGACAAGTAAGATATCGGCCCAGCCAAAAACCGCGCCCAGAGCGGCTGCCATTTTCAAATCACCGAAACCCATACCACGACCGCGAGTGATAAGAATCAAAAGACCAAAAAAGGCGGCGCCAAAAAAGAAAGCGAATAAGTGATTAACCCAAATATTTTCTCTGAAACCGAAGAGGGCGGCGTAGGAACCCAAAAAAGAACCACTCACCAAACCGAACTGGGTTTTTTGAAAAATAATAATAGGGACGCTAAGGAGAATCAAAAAAATATTAGTTTCGTCGGGGATGAGGCGCAGGCGAATGTCGATTAGAGAGACGATGAGTAGGGTTTCGAAGACTAGGATAAAGAAAATAGAATTTTGGGTAGCTGATTCAAAAAGACTGATACTGGATATTTTTAAATAGGCGGGAACTAAAACAAAAATGAGGCCGCTTATAAGTTCTACGATTGGATATTGCCAGCTGATGTTGGCTCGGCAGGAACGGCAACGGCCGCGCAGGAAAATAAAACTAAATAAAGGAAAAAGCTCAACCCAGTTGAGCTTTTTCCCGCATTTAGGGCAAGCGGAACGCCCGCCTAAAACTTCTCGATTAAGGATGAATTTGGCGGGATTGTATCTTACGGCGATGACATTTACGAAACTGCCAATCGCGAGACCGAAAATGAAAAGCCAAATCTGCATCTTAATTTATGATTTTTAAATCGGCTAGAATTGGACGCAGTAGTTATAGGGACCAGGAGCAGCTGCCAGGTCGGTGCAATCAATAACCGGAGCAAATCCAGCGGGGAATACGTCGGTATCGCTCCTTAACACTAGATTATCGGCTTCAAGTTTAGCTCCTAGAATGTATGAAAGGCCGTCGGATTTAGCTGAATAAAGATAATCTACTCCGGAGGGATCTTCGTCGGGAATAGTCGTGATCCCTAAACCAGCTTCAAGCGCAAGGTTGACTTGTGCCCAAGAGGGAGCAGGTTGAGCAGCAAAACCTCCAGTACAGTCCGTAGGCCCCGGATAAAAACCACAACGGTTGAAATAAAGTTCCAAGCCGCTTTGAATTTGCCTGACTTCGGCAATACGCTTGGCATCCCGAGCTTTGACTCGGCTGCCTCCCAAACCAATTAAAGCGATGGAGGCGAGGATGCCGATAATGGCGATAACAATTAGGATTTCAACAAGGGTAAACCCTCTTTTAAATTTCAATGAATTTTTCATTTTTATTTTACTTACATCAATATTCTCGACCTTTTATCTCGTTTTGACTTCCGAAAGCCAAAAATCGTATTGGTTTTATTATAGCATAACTGATTTTGGGCTCTTGGGGATATACCTCTTAATCTCCAAATTTCATAGTTAAGTCGTAAAGTGGAAGGAGGACGGAGGCAAAAAGCAGGGCAACCATAATGCCGATCCCCACCATAAGGAGGGGCTGGATTAAATCAACTATATTATTAATAACCGTATCGGCTTCGCGGTCGTAAAAGTTTGAAATACGGGTGAAAATTTTGTCGAGTTGGCCGGTGGATTCCCCTATGACTATCATTTGAGAAACCAGGGGTGGAAAATAGGCGGGGTATTTGCCGAGGGCTTCCGAGAGGGGCACGCCTTGGCGAACAGCGTCGGCCACTTCCCGAAGCATTTCGCGGTAGAGAACATTATCTAAAGTTTGGCTGATAATTTCGATGGATTGAGCCAAGGGCACTCCCCCTTTTAGAAGCATATTGCCGGCATTGGCGAACCTTGCAAGAGTGACCGGCAGGAAAATTTTTTTCACGATTGGCAGGCGAATTTTCATATCATCTATGAAAGCTTTACCTTCATCGCTTTTAATGTAGTCAAGGGCGACAAGCACGAGTACGCAGAGGGCAATAATGACCACAAACCACCAGTTACTCACAAACGTGCCGCTGCCGATTAAAATCCGGGTGGTAATAGGCAATTTTACGCCGGACTGTTCAAAAAGCGGCCCAAGTTGAGGAAAGACAAAAATTATAAGGATGCCGGCCACCGCCACAAAAAGACTAACGACAACAGCGGGATAAATCATAGCCGAGCGGGCCTTAGTGATTAAAATGTCTTCTTTTTCTATGTAGTCAGCCAAGAAACTCACCACTTCGTTTAAGTTGCCGGTTACTTCGGCGGTGCGAACCATACTGATGTAAAAATTGGAGAAGACTTCATTTTGCCGTTCAAGAGCCTGCGAAAAAGCTAAACCCGCATCAATGTCTTCGGTAATCTGATAGGTAACTTCTTTTAAAGTAGGGTGGCTGGTTTGTTCATAGAGGGTTTTTAGGGCTGAATTTAGAGGGAGCCGCGCCTCAAGGAGAGTGGCGAGTTGACGCGTGAAGATAACCATATCTTTCCGCTTAACGCGGCCGAAGTAACTCGAAAAACGGTCAAAGATGTTTTTCTGGCCGGCTGATTCCATGGAAAGGATAAAAAGGTTATGACTGGCTAAAACATTAACCGCCATATCCTTGCTCGGCGCGTCAATATACCCCACCTGAAGCTCCCCTTCTTTAGTTCTCGCCTGGTATTTATACTTCATGCCAATTTTGTCTAAATTCTAGAGCCCATTTTGCGGCGAATTGAATTTAGCCACAAAATTGAGCACCCAGCACCACTTTTTACAATAAGGCGGGTGGATATTTGATTTTTTTGATGAACTGCAAATATTTTCTTTTTAGATATCATAACTATAAAAAGTGGTGCTGGGTAAAGGTTTTCTTACCAAATTTCGTTCGCTTGGGGCTCCGAAATTTAGAGAAAGCCCTTTAGATTTTTTCAAGCAAGATTCTTAACTCGCCGGGATTTAGGGAGTGGAGTTCGGCGGTTTCCAAAGAGATTTCTTTATCTTTAACGAGCCGAGCCAGAGAGCGATTTAGACTAATCATACCCTCCTGAAGACTGGTCTCGATGACCAAATCCACTTGATAGACTTTTCTTTCACGGACAAGGTTTCTGATGGCGGGGTTTACGATCATAATCTCGTAAGCCGGCACCCGCCCGCCGCCTAAACGCGGGATTAAGCGAAGAGAAATAATTCCTACGAGAGTCGCGGCAAGCTGGGAAACAATCTGCCCTTGCTGGACTGGAGGAAAAGAATCGATAATCCGGTCGATGGTTTGAGCGGCGGAGTTGGTGTGGAGAGTGGACAAAACCAAGTGGCCTGTTTCGGAGGCGGTCATAGCGGTGCCGATTGAAGTTAAATCGCGCATTTCACCGATCATAATCACGTCTGGGTCTTGGCGGAGGATAGTGCGAAGACCAGAATCAAAGCTTTCGGTGTCGGCACCGACTTCTCTTTGAGAAACAATGGAGCGATCTTGAGAAAAAAGATATTCAATAGGATCTTCGACGGTGATAATGTGCTCGGTGCGGGTGTGGTTAATCTCATCTAAAATGGAGGCCATTGTAGTGGATTTGCCATGGCCGGCGGGACCAACGATCAAAATGAAACCTTGTGTGAGTTTAGCAAAATCATGAAGAATTGGCGGGAGGCGGAGTTCTTCGATAGTGCGGATGTGGGCCGGGATAAGACGAAGGGCGGCAGAGTGATAACCGCGTTGCATATAGACGTTCGCGCGAAACCGGGCCTTATCTTCAAGACTGTAGGCAAAGTCAACCTGCTGATCGTGAGCGAAGCGCTCTTTTTGTTTATCGGTTAACATGGCCATGGTTAGGCCTTCGGCTGCTTCGGGGGTGATGATGACTTCTTTTTGGAGAGAGACTAAAACACCATCAACCCTTAGGCTGGGCCTGCGGCCAACGGCGATATGGAGATCGGAAGCGTTTTGCTTAGCAGTAGCAATAAGAAGTTCTTTAAGTTTTTCTTCGTAGTTATTGGGCATATCTTACTTTAAATTATACAGGAAAAAGACAGATTAGTCGTCAGACGTCTCCCGGAAGACTCCCTCAATCGAAATTTTCCCGGCTAGGGCCTTTAGAACGCCGTCTTGGCGCAAAGTAATCATATTTTGCTTTCTAGTTTCAGCTAAAAGCTTTTCAGCTGTAGGATCACTTATAATAATGGCCTCGACAGCATGAGACATTTCAAAAACTTCAAAAAGGGCGATGCGGCCGCTGAAACCTTTTTGATTACATTTGTTGCAGCCGACAGCGCGGTAGATTTTGTAAGGTTCTTTATATTGACCCGCGATTTCGCTTGGTAAGTTTTCTAAAGCATGTTTGATCTCTTTTTGAATAGCGGGTGGAGCCTCAAGGGGCGCTTTGCAATTTTCACAAAGTAGAGGGACGAGGCGCTGGGCGACCATAAGATTTAGAGCGGCTGGCAAAAGAAAGGGTTCCACTTTCATATCAATCAGCCGGGGGATAACACCGGCGGCGTTATTGGTGTGAAGGGTGGAGAGAACGATATGGCCGGTTAAAGCGGCGTGAATGGCGAGACCGGCGGTTTCATTGTCTCGAATCTCGCCGACCATGATCACGTCGGGATCTTGGCGAAGAATTTGCCTGAGGCCAGAAGCAAAATCGTATCCAATCTCAGGGCGAACCTGGGATTGATTGAGGCCGGAAATAAAATACTCGACCGGATCTTCAAGGCTGACTATGTTAACGTTTTCATTATTGAGCGTCTGGAGAAGGGAATAAAGAGTGGTGCTTTTACCGGAACCAGTAGGGCCGCTTACAATAATCATACCAAAAGGTTTGGCGAGTCCTTTTTTAATAATTTCAAGATTTCGCCCGACTAGTCCGAGTTGATCAAAAGTTTTCAGCCCCACGGTGGAGTCAAGAATACGAATGGCAACTTTTTCACCAAGCGGAGTAGGAAAAGTGGCAACTCTAAAATCTATCTCACGATTTAAGATACGGCTCCTGAAACGTCCGTCTTGAGGAATGCGGGTTTCGTCAATTTTAAGATTGGAGATAACTTTGATTCTTGAAACGACGGCCTGCGCGATTTCGAGCGGCAAGGAGGCAATTTCGTGAAGTTCGCCATCGATGCGGAAACGAATCCTTAAGTAGTTTTCTTGAGGTTCAACGTGAACATCGGAAGCGTGGCCTTCCACGGCTTCCTTTAGGGTGTCCGCCACAATGCGAATAATAGGAGCTTCTTCGAGAGAGGCTTGGTTTCGTTCTTCGAGACTAACCACCCCTCTGCCACCGTCGTTGCTTTTTACATTAAGAGAACGAACCGCGGCTTCAAGAACGCTTTTATAGGGGGAGTATTTCCTTAAGATGCCTTGCCAATCAGTATAGGAGATTAGATAAATACCAAGATTAAAATGACCGCGCCGGGCGATAAATTTTAAGGCATCTTGGGCTTTTTGATCGTCGGGATGAAGCATGCCGATAACAAAAAGATTTTCCGCGCGGGAGATAGGAGTGACGGCATAGGTTCTTACGGTTTCTTCGGGGATAAGTTCGAGAAGTTTATCGTCAAAGTTATCAAAATCAATTTTTTGATAAGGAACGCCATACAGCTGGCTTTTGAAATTGGCCAGTACCACGTCGTCTATCAAGCGCCGCTCATAGATAATTTCTTCAGCTAGACGCCCCGAAAGAAGAACTTCACGTTTAAGTTTAGTGGCTACAGTTTCGTCGATAAGATTTCCTTTTTGAAGCGCATCTAGAAATTGATCATCTTTCATAAATTTGTCTACGAAATATTAGTTGTCTTAAGATTTTGAAACACAGTCGAAATTCAATAGTAATACAATGGAAATACGGATGTCTTGATTTTTACAATGGTAAAAAAGGATTAGGTCGGCCGGCTCTGCCGGTTTCTGGGACGGGAAGATAGGTACTAAGAGCTTGGAGGGCGGGGTCTTGAATTATACCGGGATCAAGAGTGATTTTCGATAACTGTTCAATATTATCAAAAGCATCTGTCGACGGAATGATCACGTCAACTATTTCCGGTTTTTTAAAGAAGATATAATAAGTAGCAAAAAATATCACGCCGATAACTATAAGCCAGGTAAGAATGTTAAGAAAACTAATGCTTTTTTTGCCTTCTTCAACTATGATAGCCATGTTATAAAGTTTAAAATTAAAATCTTAAAGTTCAAAATAGGGTTTTAGCTCCACGTTTTATTTTTAAAACTGAGTTTTGGGTTGAGTCGCGGCTGCCGACGTTTTTTGAGTTTGGGGCAAAGTTTGGTAATAGGCAACGACTTGAAGAGAGTAGGTGTAAACCGCAGATCCTATTTTAGCCAGGGGACTAACGCCGATTCCGGTGACATCAAAGATTCTGGTGTTAGTTTCGATTTTTTTGAGAAAATTTTTAAAGTCATCATAAGAACCAATAATTCCCAATGTAAAAGTGATTCTACTGAAGGGTTTACTAAAAATATTCTGACCCTGAGACGATTCTCCTAAAGAAGAGCTAATCTGGGTTTGAGAAGCCGGCGTGTCGGCGATATTAATGGATTGGATATTTAGATGATCAAGACTCGCCAACCCACTTAGCTGGACTAAGGCTCCGGTTAAATCGGGATTATTCGGGAAAGAAATTTGAACCGCGGCTTGAGCGCTCTGAAGGTCGGCATCTTCCTTAAAAGATTTAATAAGATTTTGAACTTGCTTAATGGCCGTTTTTTTACTATCAACAAATGATTGTTTGGCTACTTGCACCCCTTTCTCGGATTGGATGTCTTGATAAATGGGCTGGGTTAAATTAAAGAAAACAACAAAAGCCACCACCATTAACGCAAGCGACAAGATCATACTAATTAGTCTCTTGGCTGATTGTTTCATGATTAATTAGCGGGAAGTGTTTGGCCAATTACGAGCTTGGGATCGATAGTAACCGCCAAATTAAATTGCCAAAGTTTATTTGGAGCGGCCGTAATCCCGCTTAAAGTTATTTTCTTAACCTCGGGTAGTTGGTTTAAAATAAGAACTTGCTCTCCGATGTCATCGATGGTTTTTGCCTGACCAGTGACGCTAATTGTTCCTTGGACGGCGTCGAATCTTAGGTTTTGATATGAGACGTTGATCTGAGTATTTTTCTCGATCCATTCAAAAAACCGAGAACCAAAGATGTGTCCCGCAAGAAGGGTTTTAAGATTGGTAAGTTGGGAATAAAAATTAATGAGATTGGATTGCTCTGCTGGAGAAATTTGCGCGGTATAATCAGCGATACTTTTATCTAATTTTTGAATCTCACCTTCAAGATAAGGTTTATAGCCATATTCCAAACCAACATATGAAGCGAGACTGATGAAAAAAAGGAGACAGGTCAACATCAAAAGCTGGCCGGAAACTCCTGGGGCCCTTATGGGTACTCGAGATAATTGCTCGGAAACGTTTTGAGGAAGGGCCATATTTTTTTAGGTAAATTCCTTAAGGGTGAGGCCGAGAGCAACACTCATTACGGGGTTAAGTTCGTTTACTAACGGCTCAATCAAAGGAGGATATTCAAATCTTAGAAAAGGCGCGGCCTTTACAACGGTGAAGTTAAATTCTTTCTCAAAATACTTTTCGATGCCAGCAAGGTTGGCCCCACCGCCGCTTAAAATTATTCTTTCAGTTTGGTGTGGCGCGAAAAACTGGCTCTGGTAGTTGAATTGAGCCTTTTTCACCTCACTAATTATAGCATCCAATAAAGGCAACATTATTGTGGATAATTCGTAGTTGGCGCCAACACTCAAGATACCGTGCTCTTTTTTGAGTTCTTCGGCTCTTAGGATGTTAATACTTAAGCTTGAAGCAAGGGCTTGAGTAAGCGTGGAACCGGCATAATCGCTTTGAACATTAAATTTAAGCTGCCCTTTTTCGATAAACGAGATACTAGTAGAACGGCTGCCGATATCAACAATAATAGTCGGAGTTTGGTCGCCACCGATAAGAGACCGAGTGAGACTGAGGCTTTCAATTTCAAGAAGACGCAAATTAAGACCGGCACCTTTAAAAATGGCTTGGTATTTTTTTATAAGTTCTTGGGGGACAGAAATGAGAAGCACTTGTTGATATTTCAGTCCTTTCTCGTCTTGGCGTTCCCCCACTTTCATCCAATCAATTGCCACTTCGGAAATAGGGAGGGGGATATACTGCCGAGCCTGAAAGGTAATACTTTTTTCAAGATCGCTTTCCGACATCTCCGGAAATTCGAAGACGCTCATAAAAACGGCAAAAACAGGGAGAGAGGCAACGGCTTCGTTAGTACTAGGTTTCATTTTTTTAACAATCATCTTAAGAAGTTCAGTCGCTCCTTCGGTAAAAAGCTTAAGACTCGATGTTTGGAGAACATTGTTGGCGCGCAGAAGAGAGCCACTAGATTGAAGAAAGCCGTAATTCACAACTTGAGGCAGTTGGTTCCCCTGTTTGACCTCCACGGCTTTAATCGAGGTCGTGCCGATATCGACGCCCAGAAAAGAGGGAAAAATTTTCTGTTTGAATGATTTGAATAGACTGAACATTTATGATTTATCCAGCACCTTCTAGAATATCTCGCGCTCTTGGCGTGTGGATACATGGCGAAATAAATTCTTCCGTAGGGTTTAATATCCCATGGTGAAGGTGCTGGATTTATTATAACATAAGAGAGGGTTGTTTTTTGGGGGCTTAATAAACTATGCTGAAATTTTTTAAAGAACTAATTTTCCCGTCCCGATGCTTAAATTGCCTAGAACAAACTACTGAAGGGTTGACTCTGTGCGAGAAGTGTAAAGATGGCATCAAATTGAACCAAACACTTTTTTGCGGACAATGCTTGGCGCGCCTGCCCGAAGGAAAGAAGATCTGCCATAAAGACTTTCCTTATCTTTTAGGAGCTGCTCTGGATTATAAAAATGAAGCGGCTAGAAAATTGATTCTGGGACTAAAGTTTGGCGGGGCAAAAGGCGCGGCGCAACTTTTGGGTGAATTTTTGGTTGAATACGCTCGTTCTATTCCGGTCGCTTGGCAGGATTTTTTGATTGTACCGGTACCGCTGAGCCAAGGACGAAGAAATCAAAGAGGATTTAATCAATCACAATTAATTGCCGAAGTTTTTGCGAAGAGTTTGGGAATAGAGATGAGTAAAGAGAATTTAGTACGCATAAAAAACACTCCTCCCCAAAGTGAAATAAATAACTTTGATAAAAGAATGAAAAATGTGGAAGGAGTTTTTAAAGTATTAAATCCTTTAAAATTTGGAAATAGAAAAATTGTTCTAGTGGACGACGTGACAACCTCGGGAGCAACCCTAAAAGAAGCCACCTCGGTGATAAAAAGTTGCCACCCGAAAAACATGTTGGCGCTCACGGTTGCCAGGGCTTAAGATTTCTCTTTTATCAACTCAATTCCCGGTGGGTGTGGTAAAATATCAGTATGGTTTTTCAAGAAATTAAATGGGAGGCGCCCGAGTTTGAGTACCGGGAAAAAACTGTTTTATGGTACTGGGTGGTAATTGCGGTAGCAACCGGGATTTTGGCTTTGACGGTTTGGCAGAAAAATTTTCTTTTTGGAGTTTTTGTGATTATGGCCGGGGTAATGATAATTGTTTGGGGAAACCGCGAACCTAGAATGGCTGGGTTTAAATTAACTCAAGACGGCTTAGTTATTGACGAGCGAAAAACTTATGCGTATAAAGAGATGGAAGGTTTTGCTTTAGATGACTCCGGCGAAGGAGAGTGGGCGCAAATGTTTTTTAAGTTCAAAAGCCATCTTAAGACGAAACTTAAAATCAGCCTGCCGAAAACAGAATCGGATGAGATTAGAAAAGTTATTGGATCAATGGCCCCGGAAGTAGCGGAGGTGGAATGGGAACATTCTTTTATTGATTCTTTGGAGAGATTGATTGGGTTTTGACCCTGGTATTAATTGAGGAAATAGGCAAAAACATTAAAACGATTCCTCGATTAGTTCCGGGGTTGAAAATCATTCATTAAATGCCCTCATCGTTTCCTCCAAGGGAGGATCCGCCTCCGGCGGACAATGGATTTACATTATATACCCTCGTAGTTCAATAAATAGAACACTGAGATTACCGCTGATTAACTTAAATGACACAATGTCCCTATAGCTCAACGGATAGAGCGTGGCCCTGCGAAGGCCAAGACCGAGGTTCAATTCCTCGTAGGGACGCACTTTGGCCCTTCGACCGTGCTCATGGCAAGCAAGCTCCCGCCTTCGTCAAGATTTCGGCGAGCAGGCAGTGAGGGCACCAAGTTAAAAAACAGATCACATGAAAATATTAATTTTTATGTTGGCGGCAGTGGTGATAGCGGTAATTTTTCTGTTTTCTGGTTTTGATAGTCTGAGAAAAGGAGTGCCCATCAAAAATTCAACTAGATCAGGAAGGGAGGGGTCCACTGTTACGACAACCCTTAAAAATTCAAATGGCTATCTAAACCAGTTTATCTCGGAAGGAAACACATTAGAAAATAAACCGACAAGCAGTAAATCAAGTAACACCAGGGCTCGAGAAAGCAATAGCTTTATGCCTCCAAATTTTATAGGCCCAAGCGGTCCCCCGTCAGTCGTAGGACCATCAGGCCCGCCGCCGGGATACTAGACAAGCCAGAATCTAGAAAGTAGAATCTAGAAAGTAGAAATTATCTAACTACTAAGTTCTAGTTCTTAAATTTCGCGGGTATCGTATAGTGGTAATATGCGACCTTGCCAAGGTCGAGCCAGGGGTCCGATTCCCCTTACCCGCTCCGGTTTATATCCTTTTGGAACCGCGGTCCTCTCTCTCCGGCGGAGAGAGTCCACTGCTTCTCAGCAACAAAACCCTATGCAAAAGCATCGGGTCCAAGCTTTTGTTACCTCCGAAAGCTTCCAAGAGGATATAAACCTCCGTAATGGTTTAGTAGGCGTGTTTTGACGGAAAAGCGAAAAAGTCCTATAATCACGTGGTTACTAAATCGCTCGTAACCATTCATTTACTTATTCGTTATCTATGTTAGACCGAGAAAAGTCTATAGTTTCTGACGCGGTCAGGGGTGAGGCCTCAGCTTTTGGTCTCCTTTATGACTATTACCAGTCTAAAATATACCGGTTTATAGTCCTCAAAGTAGGCCGAAGTGAGGAAGCTGAGGACCTCACTCATCAGGTTTTCTTGAACGCTTGGCAGAACATTAAAAACTACAAAAGCCAGGGGTTCCCTTTCTCAAGTTGGCTTTACCGAATCGCCCGCAATTTAGTGATTGACTATTACCGAACCTCGAAAGAGACGGTGTCAGTCGACCAAGTTGATCCAGAATATTTTGCAGCTCCGGCAACGGTTCATTTCGATATCGATAACAAGTTGCAGATAGGAAAAGTTAGATTGGCAATCAGCAAACTCGATTCGGATTATCAGGATGTGATTATTATGCGGTTCGTCGAGGAATTATCGATCAAGGAATCGGCTGAAGCGTTGGGGAAAAGTGAGGGAGCTGTGAAATTAATGCAATATAGGGCTTTAAAGAAATTAAAAGAATCATTAGGGAGTTGAAAAAAATTAATAAATGGATCTAATAAAACTACTTAAACAACTAAATAAGATGGAGCCGGACTTGGAATATACACGAAGGTCAAAGCTCGCAATTTTAGGTTTGCTTGAAAATAATCCAAAAAGAACCGCCTGGGGTTTAATGTGGTCCGGTATCAAGTTCAGTACCGGCTCGATGGTAACTGGATTAGTAATTGTCCTTATCTTTGTAGCTTTTTCAGCAATAAAGTTTTCTTCACCAACGCCACTCGCCGCTCTCGACCCAATCACCCTTCGGGCAGAAGCCGAAGCAATTGATATTCAAATCAAACTAGCCACTTTGGGGTATGAAAATCCATCTCTTTTAATTAACCAATCTACCACTCTTAAAATCGTTTCGGGCGCTAGTAGTAAAATAACGGTAGACAAAAATGAAACCAAGATCTCAAGCGACGTACCCGCTGTTAAAGATGGCGCTCCAACCAGCACGGTGGATAGCCCGACGATCGATGAAGTCTTAGGGAAATTATCCGAATAAGGTGGCGATTTTAAATAAAAACTTAAGTTTTTCAGGAAAGAGCCTGATTGCAATAGGCTTTTTCTTGTTTTTCTCGGGGACACCATTGGTATTGGCGGAGACAACGACTCCTTTGGATTGCCGGTTCAAAACAGAGCTTGCAAATTTGAGCTCTATTCAAAATGATTCGAGTTTAGATTATCTCCAAAAAATAAAGGCAGAGCTTGCTCTTCGGCAAAAAATCCTGGGAAAGGTGCTCGACTGCGCTGTTCAGGAAGCCGAAGTGCTAAAAACAAGGCTCGAAGAGACTAATGTGAAAGACGCGGAAGTAACCGCTGCAAAACTTAAGTTAAATATCGAGATAGATCAAGTAATCTTATTATATAAAAACCGAGCTAAAACCGTTAAAGATCTGGGAATTTACGGATCTAAAAGTTTAGCCGGACAACTATCGGAATGGAGATTATTTAATTACAACGACTTAGTTTCAAGGGTGGCAAATATAATTTCTTGGAATAACAGCCAGGGGGCGATTGATTTAGTCGAGAAGAGACTAGATAACATTAAAAAGGCCTTCATTGATTTAAAAGTGGTTGATCCCAGTCTTGAGAAAATTATGCAGACCGCCGAGGATAATTTAAAAAAAGCGGAAGATATGAATGAATTAGCGAGGAGAGCAATCGTAAATTCATACCAGGTGGACCAACAATTAGTGATGATAAGAGATTCGCTAGAAGCAATTGCTGGAGTTTACAAGAATTTTTTTGAAGTTAGCGACATTTTGACGGCAAGTTCTACTACTAAATAATTACCACAACTAAAAGAAAAACCCGCCAGATGGCGGGTTTTTCTTTTAGAACGTTCGAAGATTTATAAAACGGCTTCTTTTAGGGCTTTGCCGGCTCGGAATTTAGGTTTAATTGAAGCGGCAATGTGGATTTTTTCTCCAGTCTTTGGATTGCGTCCTTCCCGGGCAGCTCTTTTAACTACACGGAAAGTGCCAAAACCGGTTACAGTGACATCCTCGCCTCTCGACAAGGTTTTGGTAATAGTATCAAAAACTGCTTCAACAGCTCGGTGGGCTTGAGCTTTAACTTCAATACCGGCGGTCTTCATTACACCTTCTACTAATCCTTCTTTGGTCATTTTTATAAGAGTTTTACGGTTCGACCTTTCTTAGATTGGTTTTATTATAGCAAAATCAAGCCCAGTACCACAACTTCGATTCTTCCCAAGTATTAGATTTACTAGTCAGAACTCATATTAGAATTTTACACTCAAAAATACCGAAAAATAAACTATGTCGAAGTTGTGGTGTTGGGCAAGGCTAACTCGCTAATTTTAGACAAAGACGCATACGAAAATCAAGGGGTATCGTAAAAAAGTGGAAAAATTGGGTTATATGATGAAAACTCCGGCGGCGAGGACTGTAGTCCAAAGGCCATCTTTATTCCCGACGGCAGATTGGGTGGTGTTTAAGGTGCGGACGATTTTACCACTCATTTTATAGAGCTGTTCCCTTTCACTCCAGGCGGTGTTGACGTCAAACTCAATGCCTAAAGTTGAAGCCAACATACTGGCAGCTAAATCTTCGGCGTAGTCCCCGGCTTTTATTTCGGTTTCACCGAAAGCGTGGTGTTCAGAAAGATAGCCGTGCTGCCCTTCTTCGGCTGGGAAAGCGGCGCCTACCGAAGCGGCGATAAGGCGATTCGGCTCATTAGTTTGAAGGCGATCATAAACACAAAAAGCGATTTCGCCGGGATGGAGAAGTTTTATTCCCTCCTCTTTGGTAATTCTCTTACAGCCAGGCGGCCAGATACTGGAAACTAAAATCATATTAAGGTGAGCGATGCCGGCATCGCGCAAAGCCATCTCAAAAGAAGCCAAGCGTTCTTTGTGAACGCCGGAGCCTTTTGTAAAAAATATTTTTTTGGGAACGATAGCGCCTTCTCGGATGAGTTGGCTGGGGGTTTTAATTTCGTCTGGCATGAGTAATCACGAATATACAAATTTATATTAATATACGAATAGAATTTTAGAAGAAAAAGGAGATGGGCGCAAATGGGGAAAAGGACACTCATATTTCCCTTTTGGGAACCGGCGTTGTGATTTCTCCAGCGGCAATCACCCGCCTGCATCTCCCTCGCCAGATTTTGTTTAACAAAAACCAAGCTCTGGCTTCGGTCCGATAGCTTCCCAAAATCAAAATACTCGCTTATTTGGAGAACTTAAAGGTTGAAAGGATTTGCAGAGCTAGGGTCACTGATTCCTTACCATTGCTTTCGCCATTATTTCCAAACTCGTAAAGATCGTTTCCTTTTTTAAAAAAGACAAGAATAAATTCCTTACCGCTAGGGGTCAAACTAGCATACTCTTTTGCGGGCAAACCATCGACGGTTACATCTTTAAGGGTGCCGTTTTTAATCCAGTTAAATCCAGAAAGACAATCTTCGATTGTAGGGCAGTCCCTTGCCCCATTTGGGTTTATTTGAAAGTATATTCTTGATACTCCATATACTCCATCGCCTTCCTTGAGTGCAAAATAAAAAGTACCTCCATCGCTTATACCTTGATTAGGGTCGGTTGGTCCAATCAACTCTTTGGGATACTTAATTTCAAATCCATATTTGTCGTTGCGGTAGGTTTGCCAATCAGATATATCGCTAGTCGTTTGGGAAGCCGCCTCGATTGGCTGCCAAGTTCCTATCTCTGACAAACAATCTTTCAAGAATTTTTCATTTGCCTCGGCTTCGCTCCGGTTTCGAGCTTCCAAAACTTGGCACAAACCTTTAAAAAGAAAACATTGCTCCCCGGTTTTAGTTTCGCAATCTTCTTGAGTTTTAAAAACTTCTTTTTTACAATAACCGATTGAATCTTTGATCTTGGGATTAGTTATGCAAGTATATCCAGTTGGACATACAACCCCGGCGTATCCGCCGCACTCAATTTTTGGTTCGGGCGGGTTTTGGGTTTTGTTTTTAAAAGCAAAATATCCCAGTCCGGCGGCCACCACGACGATTAAAACCACAAGCCAAACACTAGCGAAACCTTTAGTATTTTTCATACTTTAATAGTAGCAAAAGAATGGGAATATGTAAATGTAAGACGTCACGAAAACACGCTTTTGTAACCCTTCGACTCGCTATCGCTCGCTCAGGATAACTTTGCCTATTATTTTATCTTCAAGTAAAACTGAAGGCAAAATTAGATTATCTGGTGTTGGTTGGAGGCGAAGGCGACGGCTTTTTTGATGTCGTCGGTGCCGCTTACCCATCTTAGAATTCTAGACATGCCAAAACCGCAACCGGCGTGAGGAACCATTTTTTCTTTGGATTTGTCGATGTACCAAGCGAAGTCATCAATACTGCCGCCCATGCCGAGCAGGCGTTTATACATCTTGGAGTTGGTGAGGCGATAGACTAAGGTTTCGGGGTCGTCCACGCGAGCGGCGGAACCAACCGCCTCCCCTGCTATGGGCAGGATGAGATCGGCAGAGAGAACTAGTCCGGGAGTTTCTTTGTCGGGTAACATATTAAAGAATTTTTCGACTTCGATTTCTTTTTTGTGATCCCACATCGGGTCGGGGTAACGAGTAATGAATAGCGGATGGCTGTCATGCATCGAGATAAGCTCGGCTTCTTTTTTAGAATTGATGTCGTCGCCCCAGTTCAAACCCAATTTTTCTATGGCTTCGGTGTAGGTGACTTTTGGGAAAACGGATTTAACTTTAGCTAAACGGGCGATAGTGGTATCGCTAAGCCCCATTTCTTTTTGTTTTTGAGCCGGGAGTTTTACTAAGTCGTGAGCTATATGGTAAACGAATCCTTCAATTCGTTCTAGGAGTTGGTCGAAGTTGCCGGCGAATTCAATTTCCATCATTTGAAATTCGGTGAGGTGACGGTTGTCACTCCCCGGCTCGGCGCGGAAGCTTGGACCAACACAGTAGACTTTACTCAAATACGGCACAAAAGCTTCGAGGTAGAGTTGGCCGGTTTGGGCGAGATAGGCCTGATGTTTTTCGGGGTGGCCGAACCAGTTGAAGTCTTTGTTTGAGCTCACTTCAAAAAGCGTGTTTACGTTTTCGCAGGCGCCGGAGGCGCGGACAATCCTCGGCGGGAAGATTTCGACAAATCCTTCCCCCTCGAGATAGTTGCGACCGGATTTAAATACTTGCGCTTCTAAAAGCGCGGTGGATAATTTATCCTTCATAATGACCGCGATACTAATATACTAATGCGTGCTAATGATACTAATAATACGAATTAATTCGCATAATTAGTATTCATTCGTATATTTGCATCGATGTTGTTTGTTGACCTTTGGTTTATGTTCTGGCTGCGGTATAAAAAAAGACTCCCTAACGGGAGCCCCTAAATCTCAAAAATAAATATTCGGCGGGCCTTTTGGGGGCCATCTCCGAAATGATGAATTTTCTTCCGAATCGCCATTGGGACTAATACTACTCCGAGCGAAGAAGAGGTCAATGTGGATTTTGGGGATAACTCACCTGCGAAAATAGTGCCAATTAATACCCCCATCCGCTGAATTTATGAGTATTCCCGTCATCAGAGAGATAGCTATCTATTTTCCATTCGTTATTTTCTTTGGCTAGTACTATATAGGCGATATACGGAATTGACGGGCTGGGACTCAATTCGCTCCCTATACCATGTGCTTGGTAACTGCGTTGTTCTTCTACTTTTACGGCACAAGAACCAGATTCATTCCCGCTCGATTGCTCCAATATCTTGTAAGATGATTGCATAAAATTAGTCAGACCAGTATTGTAAAGCCTTGGGCCGGCTGCATCGCTTCCTAAAAGGGACTCGTAGGATACGGAGTCTCCCGGGTTTCTAGGTTGAGTGAAAAGTTTCAGAATACCAAGAGAATCTCGTTTTGTTTGTAAATCTTCAAAAGTTTTTACAACATTGACGATATTCTCTTTTTCCTTAGCGCAGATATCCGTGGCATTAAGAATCGGAACCCAACCTTTTTTGAAATCTTTACCGCAAACTTCCTCGAATGTTTTTCCGGGTGGCACGTAGTCGCATGCTTGGTTATGACACGGTTTTCCGGTTTTAGTTTCGCAGTCTCCTTGGGTTTTGAAAACTTCTTTCTTACAATAGCCGATTGAATCTGCAATCTTGGGATTAGTTATGCAGGTATAACCGGCTGGGCATGCGATTCCACTAATTCCCCCACACTCAATTTTTGATTCGGGCGGGTTTTGGGTTTTGTTTTTAAAAGCAAAATATCCCAGTCCGGCGGCGATTACGACGACTAAAATTACAACAGCGATATTGGCAAAGCCTTTATTGTTTTTCATAGCTTTGGAGTGATTGATTATTTTACCGAAACTGGAATTTCAGAGGCGCGGGAGAAATCTTTGAGAGTTTTAAGGTTGCCGTGGAAATTATCGAAGTTGAAACCATAGATATTTAATTTAACAATCCTGCCGTTTTTATCGTAATCAACGACAACATTTCCCTGAATATCAGAGTCAACACTTTTAGTTTTTTTTATTTCTAGTGAAAGAACCTTACTTTCACGGTCATATGAAATTTTAGCTTGGTTTTTGTTCATAAATATTTTTTAATTTTCGATGTTTCTATAACGGTTATAATTTTAAATTTATTGCCGCTCGTTTCTCCAATAATTATAAGAAGGCGGGCTTTGTTTCTATTTTTGTAGAGTTTTTTAATTAACAACCTATCAGCGTCATCATATAACACTTTAGAAGGACTACGCAAGGCGTTTTCTAAGGCACTTTTAGAAATTGAACGCTCGACCATCCGCTTTCTAGCGTGATCAGTCAGAATATAGTCCATTCTCCAATTATACTAAATTTTGCCCAAAAATACTTTTTCCAATCTGTCCCCTGTTATAAGGGATTTGGGGTTGGTTTCTATGATGACGATTTTGCCTTTATCTAAGACATAAACGCGGTTTGAAATTTCGAGCAAGGATTTAATATTGTGCTCGACAACCATAATCGCAGTTCTACGTTTTGTATTAATTTCTCGAATTTTTTCAAAAACTTCTTTGACTATTTTGGGAGCAAGGCCAAGCGAGGGTTCGTCGAGAAGTAAAACTTTAGGGTCAACCATTAGTCCACGAGCTAAAGCGAGCATTTGTTGTTGGCCTCCGGATAACGAGCCCGATTTTTCTTTGCGCTTGGTTTTTAGAGCTGGGAAAATATCCATCACTTCGGCGATACGATTTTTTACGAGAGCTTTATCTTTAATCACAAAACCGCCCACTTCTAAATTTTCCTCAATAGTCAGATGAGTAAACACCCTCCTTCCTTGCGGAACGAAGGCAATGCCCATTTTTACGATTTCATGCGAGATGGGTTTTACCGGTTTTTCATGCCAGAGAACTTTGCCGGATTCAATCGGCGCAAGACCAAAAATAGATTTCAAAACCGTGGATTTGCCAGCACCATTGGGGCCCATTAGGGCAACGATTTCACCTTCATCGATTTCAAGGCTAACTCCATCAAGAGCTTTGACACCTCCGTAGTGGACGTGGATATTTTCAATTTTTAATAAAATTTCCTTTTCCATTTTAATCTCCAAGGTAGGCTTCGATGACTTCTTTCCTCTTTAGGACTTCTTCAGGTTTACCTTCGGCTAAAAGTTTTCCGGAATCCATGACAAAAACATAATCGGAAAGCTCGCGGATTAGACCCATATCATGCTCGATTAAAATTATGGTCTTGCCTTCTTTTTTTAATTCTTCCATGACCGAAACGACAATTTTTCTCATTTCAGGAAAGAGGCCGGCGAAAGGTTCGTCAAATAAATAAATTTCCGCTTTCATGGCGAGCGCCCGGACGATTTCTAGAAGTTTCCGCTGGCCGTACGAAAGATTGACGGCTAAATCATTTTTCTTTTCCCAAAGATTTACTTTTTTTAATAATTCTTCGGCGATTTTTAAGTGATAGTTGGTGTGCTTGTCGAAAATAGCTTTAAAAACTTGGCGCTCGGTTAAGACCACGAGGATGTTGTCCAAAACCGTCATCTGTTCAAAAAGGCGAATGGTTTGAAAGGTGCGGGTGATGCCGAAAGCGGGAGTTTCGTGAGGTTTTATTTTGGTTAATTTTTGAGATTCTTCAATGACCACTAATCCGCCGTCCATTTCGAGCATACCGCTTAGGGTGTTAATAAGAGTGGTTTTGCCGGAACCATTGGGACCGATAATGCTTGTGATTGTCCCCTTCTCGATTTTGATCGAGAGGTCGTCTACGGCGTAGACGCCATCAAAATGCTTTTTTAGATTTTTGGTTTCGATGGCTTTCATTTTAAAGTTTATATTTACCAATTAAGCCTTGAGGACGATATAACATCAAAACCACAAGAAGCAGGCCGTAGATTGCTTGGCGGGTTTGGGCGGCGATTTCTGACGGGAAACCGATGAAACGAAGGAACTCTGGAAAGGCAACTAAGATTAAAGCTCCAAGAAGCGATCCTTTGAGATTGCCTAATCCGCCTAAAACCACGATAGCTAAAATAAATACGGATTGCATTACATCAAAAGAAGCCGGGTTGATAAAAGTGATATAAGAAGCGAAAAGCGAGCCGCCGATAGCCGCCAGAGCACCGGAGATGGTGAAGATGGCTAATTTGTAGGAAAAAATATTGTAGCCAAAAACCTGAAGGGTTTTTTGATCTTCACGGATAGCTTTGAGGGCGCGGCCGAAAGAAGAATTAACAATAAAACGCGAGATAAAAAAAGTAATCACAAGAAAGGCAAGCGACAAAATCAGAAAATAGTTATTTTGGAAAAAACTGACACCGAAAAGACTGGGCTTGGGAATACCGGCGATGCCTAGCGGGCCGCGGGTTAGGTCATACCAATTAGTAAATACAGCTAAAACTAAATAATTTAAACCAATGGTGCCTAAAACAAAATAGTCGCCCGACAAACGACTTAAGATAGCACCAATAATAAAACTCAAAATGCCGGACAAAACGATGCCGATAATCAAAGAAGTGAAGAAGCCAAAACCAGCGTGGGCCATTAAGATACCGGTGGCGTAGGCGCCAATGCCGAAGAAGGCAGCGTGGGTGACGGAGAGAAGGCCGGTGTAACCCATCACTAAATTCAAGCTTAAGCTTAGAATCGCGTAGATGGCAAAAAGAATTAAAAGATGAATTAAATAGTCCATTTTATTTTTTCTTATTCATTATTCCCTCCGGTTTAAAAAGTAGAAATAGAACTAGAAGACCGAAGGAGATGGCGGGCTTCCATTCGCCAGAAATTTTTAAAATTCCAAAATTCTCCACGAAACCAAGCAGGAAGGCACCTAAGAAGCCCCCATAGATATTGCCGATGCCGCCAATAATTGACGCAGTGGCTCCTTCGAGAACTATAACAAGGCCCATAGTTGGGCGAATGCCAGTATCAAAACCAATAAAAATTCCCGATAAGCCCGCGAGACAAGAACCTATAAAAAATATCCAAGAGATAATTTTATCGGTATTGATGCCGATAATTTTCGAGACTTCTTCATCATCACTTACGGCTCGAACAGCTTTACCGAAGCCGGTTTTTTTAAGGACTAAAGCTAGCCCGATAAAAGCAACAATGGCAGTTATAAAAATTAGTCCCTGAATCCAAGTGAAGGTAGCTCCAAAAATTTCATAGGTTGTTGGACTTTGGGTGACATCGAGAATACTCTGAAATTGAGAGGTGAAGAGAATTGAAATCACGGCCTGAAGCATAGTGAAAATTCCCAGGGAAGCAACGAAAGAAACTAAATTCGAGGCTTTGTTGCGTCTTAGTTTTCTAAAGACGAGGTGATCAGAAAGATAACCAAAAATGCCGGCGATAAGAATGCCGGCGATAATACTAAGATAAAGATTGGAACCCAGCTGGTTAAATAAGTAATAAACAGTGTACCCACCGATGGCTGCTAAGACGCCAGGAACCATGTTTACAAAACGAGTCGCTCCGTAAACTAGGTTGAAACCGAGAGTGACGAGTGAGTAGATAGACCCGGCAATTAAGCTATTAACTATAATCTGAGGGATAATATCCATTAGCGCGGTTAGGCAGTAATAGTATTAGAATAAACAAAAATCGCCCGAAACGGAAGCTTGGGCGATTTTTGTTTTGCTAGATTCAAACTTTACTGAACTAAAATGATTTTGCCGTTCTGGAATTTCTTAATTGAGTAGTTGGCGCTAGAAAGATCACCTTTCTCATCTAAAGTATAAGTGTCGGCAATGCCTTGATAGTCTTTCACTTTGTAAAGTTCGACTTTAATCTTCGTGCTATCCACACCAACTCGACCCATAATGTCGGCAAAGACTTTTAAGATGTCGTAACCTCGGCCACTGTAGGTATTCAACTCTTTATCGGCATTTTTTGCCTTCATCGCATCTACAAAGCTTTGGGCGTATTCCTTGGCGGCAGTGACAGAAAACATAGCGTCATTGGCGGCTTTGCCGGCGCCTTCGGCGATTTTCACATCATCCCAAGCATCACCACCGAAGATTGGAACTTTTACGCCGAGTTCTTGGAGTTGTTTTAGCCCGACAATACTAGCGTCGGAATAACCGAGAAAGTAGACAATATCGGGATTAGCGGCCTTAACTTTGGTAATCTGGGAACGGAGGTCGCGAGAGTCTTGTTGATAACCTTCTTCGGCTACAATTTTCCCTCCGCCATCAACAAAATTCTGCTTAAAGACGCTCTCAATACCAGTACACCAATCGCTAAGGCAATAAAGAATGCCGACTTTATCTTTCTTCATCGTCTTAAGGAGATATTCGGCGGCGAATTTGCCCTGGAATAAATCAGAAGGAACAAAACGAAAGATATAATCGCCAGCTTCAGTAATTTTCGGATTAGTTGAGGCTGGAGAAACCAATGGAATTTTGGCTTGCTCAGCAATGGGAGTAATAGCTAAAGTTTCCGACGAACACAAACCTCCTACAATGGCGACAACTTTATCAACACTAACGAGTTTATTGCCAGCGTTAACGGCGGCCTTTGGATCACACTGGCCGTCCTCAAAAATAACTTCTATTTGCCTTCCTTTTACTCCGCCGGCGGTATTGATTTCATCGCGGGCCACTTCGACTGCCGCGCGAAGATTTTCACCAATGCCGGCGGCATCCCCTGTTAGTGGCCCAACAAAGCCAATTTTAATCGGGCCGGTGCCGGTGTCTCCTCCCTTCTTTGAAAGAGAAACGCCAATGGCAATCACAACGACAATTACTATTAACCAAATTATGATTTTAACTGTTTTTGACATTTTTAACTGTGATACCAATATACGAATGCTTGCTAATGATACTAATAAATGCGAATTTTAAAATCCGAATAATTAGTGTTTCACTTGTATATTAGTGCTGTTGTTTCGACTTGTTTTATATTATTTTTTTAATTAAACAAAGCGACCTTTCTCCTGTACTAATTTAGGAACTTAGCCCAGGATCACCCAATTCCTA
>ERZ1292625.1152-Hain-H41-01um-R1-1152-length-33707-cov-33_pt1 | contig 33707 bp, 54 predicted proteins | sample MGYA00564400_ERZ1292625 | MGnify/ENA primary metagenome ERZ1292625 (study PRJEB36523, sample SAMEA6512639) | groundwater metagenome | collected 2019-01-08 | study: AquaDiva: Metagenomics assemblies of 32 groundwater samples
GCCGCTCAGGTTGCTGCCGCTCAGGTTGCTGCCGCTCAGGTTGCTGCCGCTCAGGTCGCTGTAGCTCAGGTTGCTGCCGCTCAGGTTGCTGCCGCTCAGGTCGCTGTAGCTCAGGTTGCTGTAGCTCAGGTTGCTGCCGCTCAGGTTGCTGTAGCTCAGGTTGCTGCCGCTCAGGTTGCTGCCGCGCAGGTTGCTGTAGCTCAGGTTGCTGCCGCTCAGGTCGCTGCCGCTCAGGTCGCTGCCGCTCAGGTTGATTTTAGCGGCGACGGCTTCCTTCAATGCTGCTTTAATTGTTGTTTTACTGCTTTTAAAAAGAACTTTCCCAAAAATGCTTTTAATTTCTATGAACTTTTTTTCTTCTATCTCCATTTAAACACCCCTCTTTCAAATTCAATTCGATCACACTTGTCGGTAATATTCCATCCATCGCCATGCTCATCCAATGCGAACGCTTCCCATGCAACATGATCGACGTAATGCGTATCACAGCACATATACCCGTCTCCGCACCAGTCAGACCATTCGAGTTTCACCGGCTCGCGCCCGTCTTTAAAGTGTAGTGTTGGCATGAAATTCCTCATTAGTGAAAACTTCAGTATATTGACGCTTAGCGACTTTCCCACTGTCTAACCTGACAGTAATACAACCATCAGTTGACCAGAATGTACTCGTTACAATCCCGCGACTTAGACGTTTTTGTTTGTATGAAAGGCTCACGTACACGACTAACCCGTCTGGGAACATTTTCATAATAGATTTTCGAACTTTATTCCCAGCGTTCGCTCTATCTTGAAGTAATTTATGTATCTTTTTTCTCATCACTCCCGCCCCTTTCTGTATTCGTCCAGGGCTTCGCATATATCAACGTCGAGTCTGGCGCATCCACCACTGTCTTCGTCTAACAGGCTCCGGCATTCGCTTAAAACCATCGCATGTAATTCATTGAGTAATCCCGCCAGCCTCTCCACCGCCGGGTCGGGAGTGCGGTCTTGCCAAATATTTACCCGAACGTGCATTAAAAGACCATTATGCGCTGAGCATACATGGGCTATGTGATCTTCAAATGTTTTTGATACATGAGCATCATTTTTGCAATAATCAAACGGGCACGGTAAAAGTTTTTGATCGGTCATTGATTTCCCTCCATTTTCTCTGCGTAGTCGTTAATCCAATCAACCGCTTTTTGAGTCAGATTATCTTTATATACGATAGTCATGTTTTCATAGACCTGTTCCCATGCACTCTTCAACGTCCATTCTGGCTCAGGCGTAACCCACTCGAACCAGTCGCCATGGGCATTTATTGTTGCCAAATCGATCCAGATATTTCCGAATAGATATTTGGATGGATGCCCGCCAACGCCGAACCCTGTTCCCCCTGCCACGGCTCCTGGCAAATCCCTTTTCAATCTCGGTACTTTGTTATCCATTTGTTTGTTCCTTTCTAATCTGCTTCATCAAATTAAAAACACCACGACCACGCTTCTTGCTGACTGTGTGTATATACAATCCTGTCGATGGCCAGAAGTCGAATACTCCAACCCGGTAATGTGTCGGCGACAACTGCTTGAAATCAATCCGATGCTGTTTAAGCACATCGATACTTGATACCAAATTACGCGCACGTCTCGCTTGCCCAGCAGAATCAACGTCGCTCCAAAATTCGCCTAGGTCGCCCATGGTTTAACCCTTCACGCACACAACTTGTTTAAGCGTGTGAACAACATCAATTAAGTCAGCTTCGGCTGCAATTACCGCGTCAATGTCCTTATAAGCCATTGGCGTTTCGTCTATCACGTCTGCATCTTTGCGACATTCAACGCCAACAGTCGCATTAATATGATCTTCAATACTGTAAATTGCCTTAGCTTTAGTCCGCGACATGCGTCGTCCCGCGCCATGGCTGCAACTCATAAACGAATCCGGGTTGCCCTTGCCGCGAACGATAAACGATTTGGCTCCCATGCTGCCGGGGATAATACCCATGTCGCCTTCTCGGGCACGCACTGCGCCCTTTCTTGTAACCAAAATATTTTGGCCAAAATGATTTTCCCATTGGACGTAATTGTGATGGCAGTTGATAGCTTGATCGCCAAGCACGGCAAACTCTGGTAATTGACCGCATCCATGAAGTGCACCGACGATAGCTTGTAGCATTAGTTGCCGACTTCTAAAAGCGAAATCCTGAGCAAAAGAAACAGCCATAAGATAATCGTCATAGTTCGGCGTTCCTTGCGGCAGATACGCTAAATCTTTGTCGGGTAAATTTATAAAAAACCGCTCCATGTCTTTCTTGGCTAGTTCAATAAAATACTGACCTATGCGATTGCCGAGGCCACGGCTTCCACTGTGGAGCATAATCCAAACGTCATGGCTCTCATCTATGCAGAGTTCGATAAAATGGTTTCCTGTGCCGAGGGTGCCAAGATGGTTTGAAGTGTTCCGAGACATCGCCCTGGGATGTTTTTCAACGATTTGCTTGTATGTCGGAAGCAGTTCATCCCAGATCGCACCAACCGGTGCAGGAACGTTATACCATGCGCCACGATCCCCCTTGCCGCCGTTTTCAGTGCGCCCGTGCGGGACAGCCTTTTCCATCGCTGTACGGATTCCCAGCAGATTATCGGGAAGGTCGGACGCTTTAAGGCTCAATTTCTGCGCCACCATACCACATCCGATATCCACACCAACCGCAGCCGGTATCACCGCGCCCTGCGTTGGGATAACAGATCCGATGGTGGCTCCTATACCGCAATGTACGTCTGGCATAACCGCCAGGTGTTTAAAAATAAACGGCAGCTTAGATGCGTTAATTAGTTGCGTTCGCGCTTCATCTTCCAATTCAACACCATCAACCCAAGCTTTAATCGGTCTGCCGCCTTCTTGAATTACTTGCATAAATCCTCCTTGTTATTTTCAAACTCACTCAGATGCGGGCCAGTTTCGCACCTGGCTACAAGTTATGCAGTAACTCGTTTTTTGCATAGCGACCAAAGCCTTATCACTGCATCACCATCTTTGATCCGTTGTCACTTCCAACTGCCGCATCTGACTAAATTTACTGTGCATCAGCTATCGGAATCGAACCTATGTCCTGCCCGCCAGGGCCCGCATTAACCACTATGCTAAGCCGACGCAAACTAAATTTACTGTGCATCAAAGTACAGTTTTCCTTTACCCATTCCTGGGTGGCGGGGGTTCGGTCGGAATCGAACCGACACATCAACTATCAAGCATCGTGCCATTTCATGCTTCGTACCCAAGTCGCCGGTCTCGCGTGTTTAAACACGCCATTGATGCAAACTAAACTCGCGGGCCTTTTTTTTCGCTCATGCCCAGGAGCTTAGACGCATTTGCTGATCCCTCAGCGTCATCGGTAGGCAGTTTAACCACTCGCTGCCCAGGTGTGGTCGCCGTCAATTGTTTCCAACCGACGCATGCGGCCCCGCGAACGAGGCTGGATCGTGGATTACAGCGGCCACTTAAATGTATAAAACCCATTCAAATCGTCAAAAACCAAATCCAAAACTATGCGTACCAAAGGCAACTTCAAGTTAAACTGACTAGCAAAGCCGTTTAGTTGAATGACCAGGCCACTATTCCCGCCAGACATTTGGCACTTCAAAAATGGATGAGCCTGTTTATCAAATTTCATACCAACAATCCCGGCATCTTTATCAAAAAGAATTTGGGCTTTTGTACATCTAGCAGGGTTGTATTTATTAACAGCCTCGCCAGTGAAATTCAATCCACCCTTTACCGACAAACTAACCCGACACTCTCTTTTTTTTGGCCCACCCACATAAATTTCAAACATTTTCTTCCTCACTTTCTTTTATTCAAACTACGCTCAGCTACTTGAACTTAGTTACAACCGGGACATAGACTCTTACGTAAACCTCTTTTGTCTGTACAGAATTTTTCCCCTCGATAAACCCGGCCCAGTAAAAGATAATCACAAGCACTGAGCATACAAGCAATGCAGTTAATATCTCGCTTATGCTACTTTTTTTTATCAAACCTAACTCCTTGCTTTACTCTTCCCATGCCGCTACCGTTACCGGAATACCGCTTACGCTACAGGAACCCACGGGATTAACCCACTTTCGTTTCTGAAATATTCCAGCGGTTACCAGATTTTGTGCAGACATATTTTCCGACAATTAAATTATCATTTTTTCGACCGCTTAAATTTGCCTTAACCTCGTCCCAAATCTTGTTGTATTCCGCCTGCGTCGGTTTGATTTCGAGCGCCCTAGCAATCGACTTTTCAAGCGTAGGAATGTCCAAGAAATCAAAGCCTTGGTAATGCTCATCCGGGCAGCACAAGTGCTTAAACCTGCAATCCCCACATTCTTGTTCTTTGTACGTGATGCGCGTAGGTAGCGCAGATTCTTCAGATGCGCTATCTATGGCCTTTCGTGCTGACAGACGCGCGTCTACAGCAGCATTAACGCGCTCAGCCTTTTTTAAAAGCGATTCGGCGTACTCGTAATCAAGTTCAAATTCGATCAGTTTAATTTCACCGTTGCTTTTGTTTTTGAGTAGAAACAAACCTATCGGCTCGTTACTCATGAGCATGTACAAGCAAACCTGACCCAGATATTTTGCAGTCCACGAGTATTTTTTGAAATCCTGAATTGAGTTCACAGCATCAAAGATAAACGGGGACATGCTTTTAATTTCAAGAAGCAGCATTTGCCCTTTCCATCGAATAAATAAATCAACGTGCCCGGTGATGTTTAGATTCGGGTAGTCGATGGCTTTTTGCATTTGTGAAACTTCAAACCCGGCATCGAGTAAATCCCGCAAAACGACGCGCTCTTGGTTGTTGCCCTCTCTGAAAATCTTCAGCACGTGTAACGGCCACGGTTTTGCTTTATCCCAGTCTGTGCGCTGATAGACTAATCGACGCTCGCACGGATCGCCGAGGCTCGATGCTCGGTTAGTGTGACACGGCATCAACCCCTTGTCTTCTGATTGATAGTACGTGTCTAAACGTTGGGAAATCTCGGACGCGATAGATTGAGTAGTTTCAGTTGTCGTGCTATCCATTTGCACCGGCCTCCCACTCTGCGAACAATTCTTTAACGTTTGAGTGAGCAATGTTTAAACGCTTGTCTTTGAGATAATCGACCCGTCGCAACCCGGCAACGATATTCCCGTCTTTGCCTTTAAACGCCGTGATTTCAGCCAGTTTTTCTTCGGCCATTTTGGCGTCGTTCCCGCACATTTGAAGTAGCCAATTTCGAATATCCAAGCGCCGCTGGGCCTCGTCGGTCTTTTGCTCGGGAGTTTTTTCAGCGTCGGTTTTAGCATACGAAACTTTGGCAACGTTATCCTGACCGATCCCAAATTCTTTTAGATCATCCCATGTCATATTTCTGATACCGAGTATTTTACCGATGCCGACTGTGTACATCTTCGAGTACGCAGCACGTTTGATATTTTCCTGATCAACATCTTCCATTGCTTTAAACTCGCTGTTTTTCACGCCAAAGAATTTATTGCGACTTGAGCAAGTCCCGTCAACGCGAATTGATGTTCCGTTTTTAAGAGAAAATGTACCGCTGTATGTCCATGTGTAATACTGCCCGTCCGCATCGTCGTCAAAAGTTTTTTCTTTAGTGACATCCGTTACAGAAATCCCGAAAACTGCAATGATTCGCTCTGCTCCGGGGGCCTGCAAATAAGGTTTGCCACCCATATCAATCCAGTCTCCGGGTTTCGTCATACCCACCGCAACCTGCCGCAGACGTCTAAATGCCGCTGCGAATTGTTCGGCCTCTTTAATCATCAGTTCCGAATTTGAAACCGATGGAGATTCAATTACAGTTAGCTTATTGTCGTCCATTTTATATCCCCTTTTTTATTTATTAAATTCCCCAGATAGATAATAATAAACCGTTGCAAATTTGTAAAGGAATTTATTTAGAATATTTATCGAGCATGGCCGGGATAATTTGATTGCCGCTTTGGTCGCATTTGACGCACCCGTATTTACACCCGCAGGGCTTAGCGTCGCGCTCGTCTACCCAGATCCATGCCTGTGCATCCGGGTGATATGCACGAGTCATTTTGATACCCTGTCGCTTCATTTCCCAATAGTCAACCATTTGTAGGTTGCGCCATTCGATAGTTAGCGAGTTAGTCATTTTCACGCGCGAGGTGGAGTTTTTAGCCCTTTTGAATGGGCTAATTTAATCGCAGCATCTACCCAGCGTCCGGCAGACCCTTGAGTACCGTCGTTGTGACCGCGCACCAATGCAGCAGATTCAGGCGATACCCACGGGCATATCTGAACCTTGCCATAATCAGCGGCCAATCGTGAGGCGTATTTTTTAATTTTTTTAACCATGTTGCAAATTTACCACGCTATAAAACAAAGTGCAATTATGACAACGGCACATATTGCTATTATCGCTATTCCGGGTTCTAGATCAGGGTCAATGTGGAAGTTCATCGCATCACCCAACCAATAACCAGCGGAGCAAACGTCGCAGCCAGCGCGATACCCATTAAAATCTGCCCGAAATACCGCGAGTAAAACGGTTCTCGCACGTATTCCAAATGCTGCATCCTCGTCCAGTTCTTATCAGAGTCTAAGTTAAATTTTGTTATTAGCATAAACTAGTCTCCTTTGTTCAATTCGTTGATCTTGTCTAAAATCGTTGTAACACCCAAAATGCCAGTCAAATTCGGACGGACTCCCACCCCCGGTCGGCTCCTGTACCAGCTCGCGCTCGTCAATTTGCGCGTGACAGTACGCACAACGAAAATTAAAATCCGGCTCGACGTAGCCTGGCGGGTAGTAGTCGGCGATCATAGTAACTCCCTCTTTTTTTTGAAGTCTTTTTTCCAGTTCCAGGCGCGGTTATATGCAGCGTCCTTGCTTGCACAAGGTTTTGAGATTTTTAAGGTTAGCGATTTACCGCTACGCTTACCTTCGTAAATCATCGCCTGATATTCTCCATCCACTGGCTCTGTCGTGTAACAAAAATGAAGCCTTTTTCTAGGCGTACAAACCTGCCAGTAGCGGTAGCGTGGCTGCCGTTGTTGCGGAAACAGGTTGGGAAAATCCCGTGCAAGCACTCCGTTAATCACTCGTGATAGTTCGTCAAATTCAATACTCATAATTTGCCCTCGGCTTTGGCGATAGCCAGCCTCAACATCTCTAAATTGTGCAAGTGATTTTCGGGAGATTGATCGTCAACCATTAGTTTGCAAGCTTCTAACAACTCAGGCGCGGCGGCGATTAAACGGGCGTTGGATTCAGAATTTACCTCGGCCAATGCGCCTGAATAGTAGTCACGCTCAACAGAATTTGCAGCCGATTCGTAAATCGAATAATCAAGACCTCCTGTATTCAAATCAAAAAACCATGGCCCCGGCGTGTGACTCATGACCTGCCCTCCCGCAAATCGGCCATGGTTGGCTCGCCGTTCAAATGCCGGTCAACATCTGCAAAAATCTGCTCTGCTAGCTCGTGCCGCGTTTCGCCAAAACAGCTCGCGTATTCTATCCAGCTTGTTTTAAGCTCGGCCCACGTTAGCCGTGGTTTTGTTTGTGTTACATTTTCCATGTTGTTTACCTCCATGTGAAGATTATGAATAAGTAAACGTAAATTTGCAACTGTTTAATGTATTGAAGTTTTAAGTTATTTTAAAACGCTAGAAATATAGGGGTTTTTTAGTTTTTTGAGTATTTGACGACTACGGAGATATCGCCAAAATCGAACAAATAAACGCTGGCCGCAGGCGCTCGAAACGGTAAAATTACGCGAACGGAACGCAATAGACGTTCGACGATTCTAAAAATGTTTTGCACTTGAATAGTATATATGTTTTGTGGTATAAGTGGTGTGTCGTCCGGGCATGGTCGGCAATGCCCTGCCTACCTGCCCGGTCGATTAATCTAACAGAGGGCGGGCAACCCATGGAAAATAAAACGTTCTGGTTTCCTCACGATTCTAACGCTCGTAGCGACGAGCGCATCACAAAATTACGCATCAAACACGGCAATGAGGGATATGGTATTTATTGGTGTTTGGTTGAACTTTTACGCGATGCGACGGCAATGCGACGGCAATGCGACTGGGATGCGCTCGCATACGAAATACGATGCGACGCATCGTTGGTTCAGTCTATTGTATGCGCCTTCGGACTGTTCACGCGTTCAAAGAGCGGCACCGAATTTTGGTCTGAGTCGCTTTTGAGGCGGCAGAGTAAAATGCTTGAAACATCCGAGAAAAACAGGGCCAATGCTCAAAAACGATGGGTGGGGAAAAATGCCACCGCATTGCCACCGCATAGCGACCGCATAGCGACCGCAATGCACAGTACAGTACAAGACAGTACAGTACATAACAAACAAGATAGTACACGAGAGAAAGAGGCGGACAAGCCGCCCCGCCCAAAATTCATACCTCCAAATTTTCATGAAATATGTGATGAATGCAAAAACGAAATCGAGGCAAATAAGTTTTTAGATTATTACGAAGCCAACGGCTGGCGCGTTGGACGAAATCCATTAAAAGACTGGAAAGCGGCATTGCGGAACTGGATGCGTCGCCGGGGAGAGTTTCAAACACAAAAAAAATCTAGCGCCTCAGCGGCCAAGCTTGATCCGATGCAAGCCACGATGGATTCAATTGCTCGCGGCGACCCACTTAAAAACAAACAGAGATACAACGATCTTTTAACGCTGAACACGGGAGGATAAAAAAATGGAATGGGAACAATTTGCAACTGAATTCGGGAAACTATGTATGGCAAAGCAACAAGCAATTGTGGCAGGAAGTGCCGAGGTTTGGTGGGAAACCGTCAACGACAAAAAATATTGCCTACCCGGCTTAGAGTGGGCGTTTAAACAAATGCGGCTCAAAGGTGAAAAGTTTATGCCATCGGTCGGAGAGCTAATCGATTTGGCGATGTACGAGGCAAAAAGACTCGATGATGAATACCGAAAAAAACACATGCTGCCAGAGCCAGAAATAACCGACGAAGAGCGATCACAGATAATCACCGAGCTTGCAGCGGCGCGTGAAATGCTAACGCGCAAATTCACTATGCCAAGCGCAGAACAAATCTATGGAATTGGAGGTGAAAAATAAAATAATTTGCTATGATGATTGGGAAGCATCATCCCTTCCTAGGCCCGGTTACGCGGCTGGGCCTAGTTTTTAAAACTCACGCGTAGGAGTTTTGGAAAATGAAAAAATTAATTGCATTACTAATCCCGGTTTTTGTTTTTAGTGTCGCTCACGCCAAGCCAGACTTGAGCGCATACGGTTTAAAATTCTCTGGTAATTTGCAAACTACAACGCCATACGTTGTTATCAAACCAAGTGAATCCACACCTTTTGACGTTGTTGTCGGTCTAAACCCAGCAGGGCCAAATGGTGAAGGTTTTTTTATTCTAGGCGCACGTGCTGACGAAATCGAAACCACGCTATCTTTGGTGGGCAATCGTAGTGCGTTTAGCGTTTCAAAACTATCGAGTTACATGCTGTTTAAAACCAGCATTGGTGTGGTTCTGTACTCAAACAACAGCGTTGGTTTTGAATCCAGCTTGTACGTTCCGTTTGGTATTTAGTCATGGGTAAGCGTGGGCCACGACCGAAAAAAAACGTTGGCAGGCCGACGGTAATGACGCCTGACGTGATCGGTAAATTAGAGCAGGCTTGGGGAGTCGGAGCTAGTGATAGAGAAGCTTGCTTCCATGCGGGGATTCATGTCGATACGCTTTTTGAGTACATCAAAAAACATCCGGAATTGTCCGAACGAAAAGAAGATTTAAAAGAGCGGCTAGTATTGGTTGCTCGTAGGACTCTAGCTGGCGGAATCAATATCGATGCCGACTTGGCGCTAAAATTCCTAGAGCGAAAGCGCAAAGACGAGTTTAGCTTGAAGTCGGAGCATGTCATCAGCGGCCCGAAGAAATTTATTATGGAGTTCACGGATGAGCATGTTGAATAATAAAATTCCAGATCATTTGTCGATAGATCATGGTTTTATTCGGTTGCCAGACAATCTAAATAAATTTGAACCATTTAAGGCTAAACAAGAAAAATCTTTTTTTTTAAAAGCCGTTGACCCCGAATTTTACCCACTAAAGGATTTTCACAGCGGAACAATTATTTTTTTCGACAACATCGCCAAAGCTAAATTGCAGCGCATGTCGATGACGCATCCAGATCAGTGGGAGGTGTGTGCTTTAGACTTGGAGTATGAGCAATGAAACCCGCATCCAGTGGAAACGCAACGCCAAGCAGCGCGAAGCATGGGGATATCTCAATGACACGACTACAGAAGAAATCCTCTACGGTGGCGGAACGCGAGGCGGCAAAACATTTTTGGGGTGCGGTTGGATTATTGCAAGCAGCATTAGGCACTCCGGGATACGATGCCTTGTTGGACGTTCAGTCCTCAAAGACCTTAAAAAAACTACTCTCGAGACTTTCTTCGAAGTATGTTCCCGATGGGGAATAAAAGCTGACGACGATTACACATACAACGCGCAAAGCAGCGAGATTAATTTTGCGAATGGCTCGCAGATACACCTCACAGACCTGTACCAATACCCAAGCGACCCAGACTTTCAAAGCTTAGGATCATCCGAGTACACCTACGCCTTTATCGACGAGGCCGGGCAGATAACGGAAAAGGCCCGGAACATTGTGCGCTCGCGTTTGTGCTACAAACACAAGGCGTTAGGGCTCACGCCCAAGCTACTCATGGGATGCAACCCGTCTAAAAACTTTTTGCAACGCGAGTTTTATATTCCGTATCGCAACGGTAAGCTACCGCCTGAGAAGAAATTCGTGCCAGCACTACTCGATGACAACATCGACAACGTGGGCGAGGCGTACCGAAAAACACTAATGAGCCTCGATCAATTGACCAAGGAGCGTTTGCTATTTGGTAACTGGGAGTATGACGACGACCCGACAAAACTATGGTCGCCTGAGCTAATTAGCGACGTATTTACTAACGCCGGGATTGCCGGTGATAAAGCGATGACGTGCGACGTGGCACGTAAGAATGACAAAATCGTTATTTGCATTTGGAATGGCATGGTTTGTGAACACATTTATTATCGCGACTGTAAGCGCGATCCAATGTCGCAGCCGGATCTAATCGCATGGTTAAACACGCTCGCCGATAAACACGGCATACGTCGATCACAGATCGTTATAGACGACGACGGCATAGGTGGTGGTGTCACTGACCACATGCCGGGGTGCTTTGCGTTTGTAAACGGTTCTAAACCGATCATAAATAACTTTTTAAACAATCAGCCGGGAACGCAAACCCAAAACTACGCTAACCTAAAAACGCAATGCACGTTTAATTTGGTGCAAGCAGCGGAGCGAGGAGAGTTTGCAATCAGGTGTAAAGATCCGGACGTTATGCAATGGATAAGCGAAGAACTAGACCAAGTTCGGCGTGACAAGCCCGACAGCGATGCGAAGATAGTTTTAGTGGGCAAGGATAAAATTAAAGAACGGCTTGGGCGATCACCAGACTTCGCCGACGCACTCATGATGCGGGTCGCGTTGTTGCTGAAACCCCAACCCGGCATATACTTTTAGTAATGGGTCTACTCTCAAGCTTTAAGCGGCTAGTGCCGTTCATTGGTCGCAAAAGCATTACAGTCCACGACAAAGTATCGGGATGGTCACTGCTAGGCTTAACCCAAGGCGCACAAAACTTTCGCACAACAACTGAGCAACTAGAAGCAGTCCGCAAAATAGGACACGTTTCTACGTGCGTTAAAATCATCGGGCAAACGCTAGCAAATATTCCATACGCGACGGTAAACAATTCAGATAAAACGGTTAAAGATGCGAACCTGGAAGCGTTACTAGAACGCCCAAACACCTACCAAAGCGGCTACGAGTTCCGCAATTTATGGGTATGGCATCTACTTCTAAGCGGTAACGCTATTGTGCTTTGTACTGCTAACGACGCGCTGGCGGTCAAAGAAGGCCGTATCCAAAGCATGTGGCTACTAGACCCCAGCAAAATTGAAATCGAGATTGAGAACGAGATCACGATCAAAAGCTACCGCTACCGCGAAGGTACGCTAATGCTTGAGCTGCCCAAGGAATTAATCTTCCACGCCCGGCTACCTAACCCGCAAAGCCGGTTTTGGGGATTGGGCGTTATTGCTCAAGACCAATTGCTGTTTGACGAGGCATATAGCGCAAAGCTTTTTAATTACAATTTCTTCGCTAACGGGGCGAGACTAGACGGGTATTTGCATACTGAACAGCCGATGCAAAAGGAAGTCGCTTCGGACGTGCTGGAAGCGTTTAAGCGCGTTTATGGCGGTACAAAGAACCAAGGCAAAACCGCGCTATTTCACAGCGGGATTAAGTACCAGCCGCTATCACCTACTCAGACCGACATGGCATTTGAGCAACTAAGCAAAATGAGCCGGGAAAATATCTTTAGTTTATTTGGTCTACCCGCTGCGTTGGTGGGCCTAGACCCGGCGGCAAACTTCAAAATAGACGAGCTTAAAAATCTATTCAACGAAAACACAATCAACCCGCTACGCATGATGTACACCGAGTTTATGACGCAGATTGTGCGAGCGTTTTTTAACAAGGGTTGGAAATACTGGATGGAGGAAGTGGTTACTTCAAAAAAAGAAAAGCTACGCGGCGAGCTAAACGGATGGGTAGCAAGCGGTATCATAACGCGCAACGAAGCGCGAGAGTTCTTAGATTTAGATAAGCTAACGATTGATTTCATGGACACGCCTACGGTTCCCATGAACGTGCTGCCGATATCTGATGTGGGGTACTCGGAGCCTGTAGCGTTACCAGCAGGTGAACCGGCAAAGGCTATGCTGCCAGCGGCGAATACCAAGGCGGTAAAAGCAGCAAACATGCACCGCAAGCTGCTTATTCTCACGAAGAAAGAAAAGAAACGTTTCGGGCCACGGTTTGAAAAGGCCATGAAGAAATTCTGGAAAGGCCAGCTTGATCGGGTGCTTGAAACGGTAGACCAGATGCTAGGCAAGGGGTTTGAGCATTACGACGCTAAGGCAGTGATTAACAACGAGCAAGAAGCCACACTATTACTTGAGGCGTTAATGCCGGAGCATACGGGTATGGTCATGGTTGCGGCGCAAAACATCGCATCGTTTACCGGCATCGACTTTGACAACAGCACCCAAAACCCTGGGATAGTATCGGCCATTCGCAAGGTATCGAACAAAACCAAAATGCGCGACGGCATGAACCAAACTACACGCGACAAAATAACCGAGATTGTTTCACGTGGAACAGACGATGGGAAAACGGTAAACGATATCAAGAGTGAAATTACTGAAATGTTTAGCCGATGGTCGGACGGCGGGGAAGAAATAACCACATCGCGCGCGCGCATGATAGCACGTACCGAGGCGGGCGTTGCTTACGACGAAGGATCGCGGGAAGTTTATCAGGTGCTTGGATATGAAAAGTTTGGCTTTTATGGGTGCGAGGACGCACATGATCCTTGGGACTGCAACAAAGACGGATTCGATCAGGACTACTACGACGCGGCAGAACTACACCCAAACCATACGGGCTCATGGCTACCGATGCCCGAGGAATTTACCAGACTGGAAGGAGTCTAAAATGCAAAAGGAAAAATACAAGTTTTACACGCAGTTTGACGTAAAAGCACTCGATGACGATGTACTTGAGATCACGGGATTAGCTTCAACGTTCGGCGGCAACCCTGACCGCCAAGGCGACATCATATCGCCCAAGGCTTTTGACGCAACCATTAGCGACTACATGAGCAAAAATCCTATCGTGCTATGCGATCACGAGAGTAAATGCGAATACGCGATAGGCCGCGTAATTAAAGCTGAAATCACGACACGCGGGCTTGAAATCGTAGTGCGTATCAGTAACGCCAAGGATAGCCACACGCAAAGCATTAGGACTAAGCTACGTGAAGGCATCCTTTGCACGTTCAGCATTGGTGGATGGTTCTATTACGACGGGAATATGATCAAGCAAGTCGATCTGTTTGAGATTTCAATCGTAGCCGTTCCCGCCAATGCAGACGCAACTTTTGCGGTTAAGTCATTTGACGGATTGCTAGACGATGCTAGGTTAAAGTTAAAGGCCGGTAATTCTCAAATGCAGCCGAACCCGCAAGATAGCGGAAGTATGCAAAGCAAAGTAAAGAACATGGCCAGTTGTTTGTTAGATGGCGATTATGGGCTAAATCCAAGCATCGCCGCAGGATTAAAAAAACTTATCAAGGAGTAGTTTATGAAAAAGAAACTGGCCGACGTAATGGCCGAATTGATCGGGCAAGGTAAATCGCAAGATGAGATCGTTGCATATTTTGCAGACGAAGCAAACGTAAAGGATATTGAAGATATCGCAACCGCTGATTTTAGCGTGAGTATGTCAAAGGCTTTTGAAATCCATAGCCGAAAACAAGCCATATCGGGTGCTTTTAGTGCTAAGTCGCAAGCCGATAAAGACGCTGAAGGTAAAGCCTCTATGCAAGCCCAGGTTAAGGGTTTGGTAGATGCTGAAGTTAAAGCTGCCTTGTCCGGTATCCAAATTGTTAATCCTTTGGCTTCCGCTAAGGGTTTTAGCGTTGTTAAAGACAATAGCTGGAAAGAACCGATGCGTAAGATGATTCTTCATGCAGCCAAGGGTAACGAAGCCCAGGCGCGTGAACTTGAATCAGGTATCAAGCAATACAACGAGCAGAAGTTTGGTATTAAAGCTACGTTGCGCGGTGATAGCGATTCAGTCGGTGGATATTCGGTGCCTCAGGATTGGGAAGCTGGCCTCCGTCAGATTATGTCCGATAATTTCGGTGTGGTTAATGACCTAAACGAAATTCAAGTTAGCTCGGATACGTACAATGCTCAAAGCATCAATACGGCATCGCTGACCTGGACGACGAATCAAGATACGGCCCTCACGGAAACCAACCAGACCTTCAACACGGCAGCTTTAACGCTCCGTGACCTTGGTGGGTTTACCAACATTAGCAATGACCTCATTGCTGATACTAATTTCAACTTGCTAGATGTGCTGATGAAGAACGTTGCAGAAGCGTATGGCCGTGAAATTAGCGTTGGTGTGCTTGCTTATGACGTGTCGGTTACATCCAACCCGTTCAATGGTATTTACTTCACCACTTCAGTAGGTAGTAAAACCAGTGCAAGTGGAACGTTATCACTCGAAGATATCAATGGTTTAATTGCAGCTCGTAACAACCGCAGCCTAGCAGGTGCTAAGTTGTACATGAACATGAAAACCTTGTTAGAAATCGAATCGATGCGCGATACGGTCGGTCAGCCCGTTGTAAGAACTGATCTAGCTTCTGGCGTAAATCGGTTTATCAAGGGCTTCCCAGTGGTAATTACTGAAGATTTACCCAACACGTTCAATGCGGCTTTAACTGCAAGAACTGGTGGGGTTTTCTCATCGATTATTTTCGGAAACGTCGCTAAGGATTTCGTGTTTGTGAGTAAGGCTGGTAGTTTTGAGCTAGACTTTGACAAGTCCTTCAGGTTTACGACTCGCCAAACCACGATGAGATTCTGTAAGCGCATGGCTTGGGGAATCCCATCTGATATCGCTCCAGCATTTTCCCGCTTAACGTCATTCCAGCTAACGATCTAGGCCGGATAGAATAAACAAAAGGAGATTAAAATGATTAAGAAATTTGGATTACTAATGTTTTTCGGCCTAGTTTTGAGCGCGTCAACGGCTCATGCCGGGGCCACGGTGCTTGATATTGTTAATGCAGGCGAGGCTGGTACTACTGGTTTTGTGACTGCGAACTTTACTAAGCAAGCTGGTTATGATCTGGCTTTTGATTACGCTGCATTCTACATCGATTCATCGACGCCAACGGTTTCGGTGTATGAAAATGGTGATTTCAGCAGTGCAGCTAGAAAGTTTCACTACGGAGCGAATACACACACGCAATTTAATAACGGCGTGTTTTATGTAACCAGCTCATCGAATGTGACGCAGGTAACGTTTTCGCTTGATGGTGATGGCGGTACGCAACGCAGCATTTCGGTAAGTGGCAAGGCGATTCGCTAAACATGACGACGTTCATTGCACTGGTGACTAACGTGCCAAGAGTTGAGTATCCGGGGTTATACCTGGTCGGCGAGAAGTTTAACGCCGATCAGGTGCCGGAATCATATTTGCGTAATAAATGGGTAGCTGAATGCGAACCCGACGCAGTGGAGCATGAGCGCGTTAGTACCGTGCATGAACAGTCCGATAATAAAATGATTGAAACTAAAAAGATTCAAAAGAAAGGCCGGAAACATGAAGGCTAAAATACTCGCTTTAATTGCTTTTGCTTTGATGATTCCGGCTTTGGCACATGCTGAGCCGTATCCAAGATTGACCGGGGAATTGTCGTATGCGACAACGGAAAGTCTTGGCACTGCTGTAACTGACAATATTGCATCGAGTGGAAACGTTTATCATCTATCCTGTTATAACAATAATGCGGCAGCCAGATTTATACAGTTGTATAACTCAACTGATGTAAATGATGCTACCAAATTAAGACTTTCGGTTTTAGTACCTGCGACAAATATGGTTATGATCGGGCCGAATGAATTGGGTGGGACTGGCATGTATTTTCCCAGCGGAATTACATGGGGATTTTCGACTGCGGCAAATTCGTTTACTGGCGGGGCTGCGGCAGATGCGACGGTATTTGTTTCGTACAATAAGAGATATACACCGTAACCATGGTTAAAAATGGCTTGTTATCTGCGGCCATTTTAATATCGCTACTGTCAAACATAGCTGGTGCCGGAGGCGTTGGCACAAAAGACAGGGCGGTTCCATCAACTCGTTTTTATTCATCCAGCATTTTAAGTAGCGATGATACCAGCGCTCCATTAATCAACACGGTTTTTATCTACAACTCCCGCGAGGACACATATTCAAGCATCGCGTCTAATTCGTCGGCAGTAGTCACCGCATCGATCACCGACACCAATCAATCAGCAATTACTACCGCGATGATTACGGCTAACCTGGTTGATCTGGGATGGGCTAACGCTGTTAACCCGGACACGTACGACACTGCGACAGGGATTGCCACGTGGACGCTTGCGGATACGACGCCGACCGAGGGCATTGGCGTAGTTGTAACGGTATCTGCTCAGGATGCCAGCTCCAACATTGCAGCGGTAGCGACAGGTACTATCATCCCCGACAATACCGCGCCTTATATTTCAACAATCAATGTCTACAATTTTACGGATTTAACTTATGACTATGTGGCCGACGGCGAAACCGTAGTGGTGACAGCGACTATCGTTGATTCTAACAGTAATTTGATGGATCAAAATGACGTAACCGGAGATTTTGCATCGCTTGGATTTGCTACCGTATCGGCTGATTCCTACGTGTCTGGGACTGGAATTGCTACTTGGACGCTAAATGGCGTTAGTTGCAGTGCTGACGGGACGCTAACCGTGACAGTGGCCGCCCGAGATGATGCCGGGAATGTCGGCACTGAAAATACTGGCACAATCGTAGGCGACAACGCGGCTCCGGTTATTAGCGGTATCACATACTACAACCAGACTCAGGACAACACGTTAATGACCAACGGCGACACATTCCAGGTTACGTGTACGATTACGGATGCCGAGTTAATTTTCATGACTGCGGCCAGCGTGACTGCTGACCTTACGGATTTTGGATTCGCGGCAGGAACGCCAGCAGATAGTTTAGACACTGTAACCGGTATAGCGTCTTGGACAATGACCGGGATTACGATCACAAATCACGGATTTGTATCGGTGAATATTCACGCCCGCGATATTGTTGGCAACCAAGGATCAACGCAAGGCGATGTGGTTACGCCGGACTACTACAGTCCAGGCATGGTGTTTCTAATTGATTGGCACAATCCAGTTACTACTATGAGCGTTTCAAATGCGGGATTTACTGACCGCAGTAGCAGCGGTTACAACATGTCCAATGTTCGGGCAGATGCAATATTCCAGGCTTCGCCCACTGGATACGTGGTTAGTTTCGATGGCGTATCTCAAACCGTGACCGGCAATCAGATTGATTCAACCAGCCCATTGGCAGTCACAAATCAATTTACTGTTGTAACGATGGTTGTGAATAATTTCAGTTCGGTTAGCACTGGAAACATTATCTCTAGGATTGGCGGGCCGAATAGCCAAAGCGAATGGCAATGGATTACGCACTGGACTGCGCCCCCCGGCAATGGAGCGTTCGGAGTAGTACAAACTCAAACAAATCCGCCCGGATCATCTTATGATTTCATGACTCAGGGCAACTCGCTCACTATCACAAATAGCGTGTCGCTATCAGATCGTGGGACGTTTGTAGCGATGCTTTACGATTACAAGGCGTTGACCGTTAATATCGCAGCAGATTACGTAGTCGATACACCGTTTGCTGACGGCAACATAACCACAGTAAACATGACCGATCAGCAGGTTAGCACCAATACCGCGATTAGATTTTCAGGAATACCAATGGCCATCGGCGCTGAGGATGCGATATTTACACCGGGAGCTAGATTGTTTAAGGGACGCATGGGGCCAATTGGCATTTGGAGCGGTGTGCTCGGCGAGGAAGAACTTGATCGGATCAAGCGATGGATGGAAAGGGCTACGGGGTGGATCAATGATTAAACTATTTTGCTCGATTGTGGTTATGTGGCTGGTATGTTTTCTGAGCGTTGCAGCATTGGCAAGCGATCGCATGTACATCAAATGCTCGGCGACGTGGGCGGCTAAAAACTGGCCCGATGTGTTTTTTTCGCCATGCGACAACGATGAATCCAACGGGGTTTTGGTTTGGCTAGCATACCAGGACAAGCCGGTAATAGATTGTAGTGATGGATCATGTGCTGAATTAAACGCAGATCAAGCCAGCGAGTTTAAAGCAACGGGGGCGTACAGTGAGTAACGATCTTTTTTTAAAAAATTATGATATACAGCAAGCACAAAAAACAAAGTTAACGGCTTCCGCTGCCGCTGCCGCAACAACTATTACTGTCGATAACTCAGAAGGGTTTGATACCGGAACAGTAGCTAATAACTATGTCATTGTTGGTGCAATCGGATCTGAAGATGCCGAAGTGGTTAAAATAACATCTGTTGGTAGCGCAACTTCGATAACCCTAGCTGCACTATCACTGGCGCATAAAATCGGCGAACCCGTAACGCTACTAAAAGCAAACCAGATTAGGCTTTATTCCAGCACTACCGAAACCGGAACTTTTACCGAAGTGGTCAAGGTCGATATGACGTATGACGAGCCGCATACGTTCTATAACCATTCCAGCGGTACATCTACCACTTGGTATAAAATTGTCTATTACAACGCAAATACCGCTGCTGACGTTGGCCCAGGTGAGTCAGATTGCATCGCATTCATGTTTGGATACCCCAATAATTATGTGACATTAGACAGGTTAAAGGTTGTTTCTGGCCTAGATCTAAAAAATAAGGACGCAAAATTGATAGCTTGCATCGAGATGGCATCACGCGAAATTGACTCGATTACTGAAAGAATTTGGAGCAAGCGGGTATTCCAGTCCGAAACCCATGATACGTTTGAGAATCCAAAAACAATCGACGATGGAAAGCTATCCACGACCTACTGGCCGATCATATCGGTTAGCTCGATCACTAATGACGGGACTTCACTAACTGAAAATGCTGAGACATCAACCGGATTTTTTGTAATGGGGCAGCACCGGCGATACATCGAGTTATACAGCGGGACGTGGAGTGGTGAGAGACGCGCAGTAGTTCTAACCTACACCGCTGGATATAACACGGTGCCGTCTGATATTGAGTCGTGCTGCATTGAAATGGCACTGGTTAAAGCTGGCGAAAAGGTGCGGTCATACACCGATGCCGACGGTAACTTGCAGGAAACAAAAGCGGGTAACTATCCAAAGTGGGTAACGGATACGCTGAAAGCTAAAAGGCCGATTGCGATTGTATGACTACGATCCAAGTAAAGTTTAATGCAGGTGAAATCGAAAAGCTTTTGCTGAAGATTTCAAACTTTGACAAGGTGGTTGATACCGCGATGGGACGTGTTGCAGTTGAATCGTATCGCCGGTTTATATTTCCGATTGTTCCCAAGGCTCGAAGCAAAAAAAACGCTAAAGGTAAGCGCAAGTCAGGGTTTAGTGGCGGCGCGCTCAGGCGTTCATACAAAGCCGTGCGGCGGGCATTCCTCGCCTGGGAAATATACTCTCCGCTTTCAGACGAGCAAAGCCCAGAAACTCCCTACGGGTACTGGCAGGAGATGGGGCATACGCCAAATAATGCGCGTGTTTTTAAAAATTACTCAACGCCTGGAACCGGCAAAGATTTTATCAAAAATGCAGTTAAACCAACCGAGGACTTGCTAACTACTACTGTTAATGACCGGCTGCAATTATTACTAAGGGGTGTCTGATGACAAGCAAAACAAGGACAATGTGGGAAGGATTAAACAACAGAATTGAAGATGCAATAAACAACGTTGCAACACTTCAAGAGATCAAGAGTTTTAGGCGTGGTTTCAATGTTCGTACTATCGACGGTAACGAAAAACCAGCTGTATATACGAGTCTCGGAGAATCCATCGATAAGATTATCGATAGCCAGAACCGGCAGGAAGCCTTTGCGTTCGAGATTTACATAGCCGTTGACATAGACGAATCAACGGATTGGATGGGCGATGCTTACGAACTTCGGGACAAACTATTAAACGCCATCGAAAACAACTCAAGCGGAACGCTGGATATAACAATTTCTGAAAGCATTCACCGCGTTGGAGACATTAACGGGCGGGCTCCACTGATAAGTGATAGCGGCAAAAGCATGGCTATGCCTATAACCTATAACGTTGTCGCCAATTACTACTCAACAGGGAATCGCTAAAATGGTTGACCTAAAATATATCGGCTACGAGCCCAAAGAATTTTTCCGCGATGCCAAAGTTAAAATTCCGGTTAAAAAATCGGATGACAACATCCAAAGCAGTGAGAAAATGGGGCTAAGGCCTAATGTTTTTCTTGTTGAGCATGGCGACGTACTTACTGATGTGCGGCCTGATATTGCCGAGGCGTTGAAAAACATAGGTCCAACGTGCCTTTGGGTGGAAGTCGAATCGGTCAAAAAAAAGAGGAGCGAAGATGTTAAAGAGGATTAGTTTAGTAGCGTTGTTTGTTTGTTCAATCGCTCACGCTTTTAGCATGTCGCCTCCCACCGTGTTGCAATCGTGGAGCGATCCGCTTACTTTAAATGCCGTATCTTCATCGGTAACGATAAATACTGGTGGGATTCAGCGTTTAAAACTGTCTGAAGCGCCAGGATCTAGTGCAGACGTATACGTTTCATTTTATCAAGAGGATGGGACAACCGAGATCCAAAGCGTAGCGTTTACTAATTCAGATTCAACGGCTGATGTGGATGTACAGGTAAATGTACTAAGCAAAAAGGCAGTAATCAATATTTATCCGCGCGTAACGCAAACATATACCGCAGTGGTTTACGGTAGTCATGGCGGTGACACCAATGCCACACAGACTAATGCATCGCTTTTAACGACAGGAACTTTGTCAGAACAACAGCTTGGCAGCTATGTTGTTACACAGAACTATTCACAGCCGGTAACTATTAACGGAAATACAAACGTTGAAGGTGAAATATTTTCAGACAACACATACGCTAGTGTATATCGAGCTAATCAGGGCAATATACCGAATGCCACAGACACAGTAGTAACATTCGACACTGAATTAAATGATGCAAATGGCATATTTAATAATCCAACTTTTAATATAACGGTGGCAGGTACTTATCTTATATCTACTAAGGTTTTATTCGATACTAATGCTACAAATCGCAGGGTTATTAAAATAAATGTCAATGGCAGCGATATATCGGAATCTGGACAGCCAGGGGTTTCTTCTGCTAACGGTAACAATCTATTTACAACATTCATAAAGCCACTATCTGCTGGCGACGCGGTGACTGTTATTGTATATCAAGATTCAGGTTCAGATTTAGATTTAGAAGGTGGTCAAACATTTACATACTGCAATGTAGTGAGATTATTTTGATGCTAAAAATATTTTTAGTTTTTCTTTTATCTTCAGTTGCTTATGCAGAGACGCTCGACCCGCCAACTTTTTACTACGAGCTATCGGCGTTCCCTGCTACAGCGAATGAAACCGTTAGCAGCAACATTTTAAGCGCGTCAGGATTACACACAATCGGTCTAACTGAAGCTCCTGGCGCACAAGCCGATTGGTCGATTGATTGGTATTTAGACGACAAGACTACTGTATTCCAATCAACAAGTTTTACGAATCAAAGCTCAACGTCAGACGTTGATGCGCGAGCGCAGGTACTTAGTAACTGGGGGAAGATTTATTGTACACCGGCGGCTAATCACACACTAACAGCAGTAATTTATGGCAGTCATGGAAGCGAAAGGTAGGTAAAAAATGGTACTTGAATCACATATTGGGGTATATTGCTCAATCTCTGACGAAAGCGTATACGGCACATATACGGAAACTAGCCAAATATTCGTGCCATTGCTAAGCGAGAGTTTAGTGCAAAACGTTTCACGCATTATGCGCGATCAGGAAATGACCGGATCAAACCGTTGGAGCCGTAAGCCTGTGCAGAATCAGATTCTACCTGTCGAAGGTCAGATTAAATTTAACTGGTATTTGGACGATATTGCCGGGTATTTCCTGCGTGCCATGTTTGGAGCGGCGACTTCCAGTAATCTTTCCGGATCAGCTTACAAACATGTGTGGTATCCGGGTGCCACACAGAGTCGCAGTCTTAGTATTGGTATCCGTCGCGGTGGTAACTCAACCGAGTGGCGTTTTGCAGGTTGCAAGATTAAAAAAGTCAGCTGGCAACTAAACAACGACGATAACATGATGATTTGCACGGTCGATATTATCGGTCAGCAATATAGCACAGGTGACACTGATGCGGTTAGCGGATTGGGCACAACTATCGCGCCAAGATTCTTTGAAGCGTCGCTTACTGACGACGCAGGATCGGCACAGGCGATTGTAAACTGGAGCTATGAAATCGACTTCGCTCTGAATACTGATCTGTCTAAACTCTTCAAGTGGGGTCAGCAGTACATCATTGAGCCGACCCCGGCTGGTGTGATGGTGCTTCGCGGGAACGTGACTAAAAACTTCGACAGCTCCGACGATCATGCGATTTATACGGCATATCGGGCACTGACTGAATACGACCGGCTTTGTACGTTTGTTACTACTCAATCTATTCCCAGCGGTGGCGGTAACGTGTACAGAATGAACGTGGACAATCCAAAAGCGATCATCAACGAATACACCCCTCCTCAGTACGCCGGGCCTGGCATTATGCAGCATTCGCAGGTTTATGATTCGTATGAAGGAACTACGGACAATAGCAACACGGCACCCGTAGAGTTTGTTCTTCAAAATGCAACGAGCGCATACAGCTAATGAAGCATTTGTTTTTCTTTTTTGGAGCTTGCTACTGGATAGATCAGCTCGGCTATACGGGTAGCCAGTGGATTCCAATTGCTTTTGTGGTAGCTATATTAGCCGACGTGTTTTTGTTCTTCCTCGAAAGTTTTTTAAAAACATCAAAAGCTAAGGGGTAAAACCCAGTGGCAAAAGCATCAATAGAATTATCGCTAAAGGACATGGTAAGCCCCGGATTGAAGGCAATTCAGGGAACTGTCGGAATGTTAGCCGGGCCACTTGGTTTTCTAGGTTTAAGCGTGTCCATGAAAAAATTTGTAGACGCATCAAACGAATCAGAAGTAGCCTCAAAGAGGCTATCTCGCGCAGTCGGCGATGAGGGAACAGCATTAGCGTTAGAGGAATATGCTACTCAGCTTCAAAAGAGCCTTGGTATTAGCGATGAGGCTGTGAAAAACGCAGCGACGCTTGGCGCGCAATTTGGATTAACTGAACAACAGATAAGGGATTCTATAGCGGCATCGGCTGATTTATCTGTAGCCTTAGGCGGTGATTTGCAAAGCAATATGGAAGCCCTGCTTAGGGCTGCTGAAACGGGCCAATCTAGGGCTTTAAAACCATTGGGTATTTCGCTGGATGATACAGGTTCAAAATCAAAAAACCTTGCAATAATTCTTGATCAGTTAAACAAAAAGATAGGGGATGACGCGGAGACTGCGGCTAACACTGGCGCAGGCTCTATGGCCAGATTTGGAGAATCGTTCGGGGAATTTGGCGAAAAAATAGGTGGTGTTCTAACGCAGTTCATTACTCCTACGCTAGATGTTCTAACAAAAATCATAGACAAACTTTCCGAAAACATTGGGAATAGTCCGATTGAAATCCAAATTCAAAAAATTGAATCTCAAATCAAAAATCTACAAGCGACTTCTGATCGAGCAACCAAAGATGGGTTTCTTGGTTGGCTAACAGGTGGCGATACGTCAGCACAAAAAGCAAAGGAAGAAATTTCTAGGCTTACTGTTGAATTGGAAAAATTAAAAAAAAGTCTCGAAAAACCAAAAGTCGAAACAAAAGGTGGTGATGACAGATCACAGTCCGCTATTGATGCCGCAAAAAAGGCAGCAGAAGAAAAGAAAAAAATTGCCGATAAGGAACAAAAGGAATTTTTAGAGTTACAGGAAAAAGGTCGTCAAGATGACGCTGACGCACAATTTAAGTCTGACCAAGAAATGATGAATGCGGATGTTGATCGTTTGCAAAAAAAAAGAGAAGACGCAAAGTCCGCAACTGATGATATAGAAGGTTTTTTTAAAAGCATGGCTACATCATCCCTCGATGCTTGGAGTGGCGGTCTTGATAAAATGGGCGAGCAACTCGCCGGGTTTTTAATCGGCAGCGTAAAAGCTTGGGTCGCTACTGAAATCGGGAAGATGATAGCATCAACGTTTTTTACGGCTGGCACTTCTCTGGCGGCGGTGCCGGTTGCTGCGGCAGCTGGCGCTACAGCTACAGCGGCTATTAGTGCTGCACTCCCTTTTGAACAAGGCGGCATAGTCCCAGGCAATTCATTTCAAGGGGATCATATACCAGCACGGGTAAACTCTGGTGAGATGGTTTTAACAAGACAAGACCAATCATCATTGATGAATATAATCCACAGTGGAGAAGTCCCAGTGGAATCGCAATCTCCAAAAACCATTGAAAGAGTTAATGAAAACCCTGCAAAAATTCAGGCTCCACAAAAAATTGAAGGATTCATCGAAGAACGTGTAACACAACAACCTGTCCAAAAGTTTGAAAAAGGTGGAATTGTCGCTGGCGATTCATTTACGGGTGATAAAGTCCCTGCGCGTATGAATAGTGGTGAAATTGTTTTAACCAGAAACGATCAATCAGCGCTCATGAAAATGATTCGCAGTGGTGGCAACGGTGGTCAGAATGTTGTGGTTAATGTTGACGGAGCCCAGCTTGCCCGCGTACTGGCTAAATCAAATTCTAAAATTCAAAGGGGCATGGGCTAATGACCGCACAAAATCCGCAATTTCTTTATGCTAACGATTTTCAGGATACAGCCCATCTTACGGTATCGAGCAATAACTCAACGGCGTTTAAAGCCCGTCTGTTTGATAAGCGGCCAAAGTTCCAGCACGTGACGACTGGACAAACGGGAAGCAATGCAACGTATGTTTATGCACCTGGTGATTCACCAAGCATTAGCAGTTTAATAATTTTAAATTGCAATTGGGCGGCGTTTACCGCTACATATAACAGCGGCACAGCGTTTAGTACCGCGATAAGCGTAAGCGGAGCAACCGGCGGTGATTTCTATTTTGAGTTTAACGCTGTAACGATTACTGATATTACGATTACGGTTACAGCCACTTCACCGGCTGGAGCAGAAAAGCGCGTAGGTCAGATTATTTTTAGCCGAAACCTTTATACCTTCCCTGAAAATGCATCGGCGATAACTATTAACCCTTCGCCGCAGCAAGTAATCCTCACGCTATCTAGCGGGCGCAAGGTGATCTACAACATCGATACAAGTCTATATCAGTATGAAGCATCATTGACGCTCGTTGCCGAATCTGAATTAGATAACATCACCGATCTATTAGACGAAGCGGATATTAATGCAGTGTTTTTTATAACCCGACCGGATACCACAGCGGGTAGCTGGGATGGCGTTTGCGATCACGTCATCATTGAAAACGGGCGCGAGATTAGGAATTTCAGCGGGCCATTCTTCGGTGCAGGATATGACGTGCGATTTGTAATGTCACCGGCTGGCGGCACCCCATGAGCATATCGACTGAAATAGTTAGAAGCGTATGCCGTCCGTATCGCAAGCTCGAAATGAAGCGACGTTTAAAAGGGGCTACAGCGACGTATGAGGCCGATTGGGTGGATATTACCGATTATGTAATAGACTGGCCCACAATCGAGCGTGGGGTGTCTGATGACCACGTTGTAGGCGACTTCATCCTGCCCAAGCTGTCCGTTACGCTAGAAAACCGAAGAAGGGCATTTGAGGACTATCAATCGCCATTCAGTCTTTGGTATGGGCTACCTACCCGCTATCTGACAATGTTTAAAATCACACACGGGCTTTATGCCGCTGCCGACGGGTACGACAATACCGAGGTGCAGGGTGGAACGTTCTACGGCGTACTGTTCGATGAGCCGGTTTATAGCGACGACAACACGATTAAAATTAGCATAGGTGACGTACTACAGGTATTTAAGCTGTACGCGGCAGATCTAATGACTGACACCAGCAGCGGGCTAACGTCGGCTATCGTACAGCGTTTTATAGATCTAGCGCTTAACGGGGTTTCAGTGTTCGATAAATTCTTTCAGATTGCGGAATCAATCACATCCGGGGCTATTACTGTTACTAGTCCAGCGACCGACGGCAAAACGATATTCGAGAAAATAGCGGAGTATTCAACGGTTGAAGGGTATATGCCCGAGGTATCGGCATCGGGCGGGTTCGAGTGGAAAGCCAGATCTGCCAATGGCGCAGTAGTCTGGGAATTTGTAGGCGGTGCACTTAGTCCCGATCCGGTTTACGGTGAGTCGATCATGTCTATCGATCAGATCGAAGATGGCAGCAATTATATTTTTAACTCAGTAAATATCGAGTACGCAGATGATACCTACGCCAAAGCTACACGGTCATGGACACCCGGCGACAGCTCAAGTTATGACCTTTACGGTGAGAGACTTTTTGATTACGTTCTGCATGATTTAAACCAAGACAATGCTACATCGTTTGCCGAACAAATACTTTCAAACAATAATGCGCCGCATAGACGATATAAATTGACTACCCGCTACATACCTCATTTGAATACATTCGAGCGCGTGAAAGTGAGATACGAGGGTATCCCAAGCAACTACGATAGCGTATTCGGCCAGGCCCGCTTCGGAGTAAATCGGTTTACCGAAGCCAACGGCCCCATTAAGATTAATAATAGGGAGTGCAAAATATTATCCCAGCGCGTAGACCTTAATACATTTGCGTGTGAATTTTATCTACAGGAGGTGTGAGCGTGAATAACAAACCTTTCGGGCTATATGACATTGTTTTTGGATTTGCCATAGCGTTGGCTTGGCTTGGATTTATTCTCGGCGCAACAGCTCACGCAGCATCTTGGACTGAATTTGCGACAGGCAACATCATCGAGGCTGGAGAATTCAACGCAAATTTTGATACGCGAACTGAAACCATTCTGCCACTTTCGGCAACGGGTGTTGAAACCGACGGGACATACGATCTAGGATCATCAACATACGCATGGAACAACGCTTATATCAGCGGCAACATTGAACTAACAGCATCTCGGGATCAATTTATATCGCTGTCATTTACTGATTTGGTTGGTTCTACGGGGAACGTCGGACTATTTAATAACGGCACAACTGGTTATGCGTGGCCGAGTTTGCAAGGTGGCGATGCGGGAGGTGGTGGGCAAACTAGCATATTCGCTGGCGTCCCGCTTGGGCTGCCAGACGGTGCTGACTTTGTGAGTATAGACGTTAGAATGCGCGATGGCGATGGAAATATAGGTATGGACTTAGGTATATATCAGGTAGATTTATTTCAAGGCGACGGGAATAACATGACCCAAATAGGGAGTTCATTTGGAACGACAGCGGCAGATTCGCCAAATGACACTACTAAAACCATGACAACTGGATTCCAAGCCAACAATTCTAGATATAGTTATTTTCTAAATATTGGTTGGACAACGAATGCAAACTATAACAGCAATGTACGCTTTTACGGAGCCATTATTCGATACAAAGTAAGGCGGGTACTCGGCCCGATACTGCAATAACATGACACAAGAAACTCTTTTGATGATGATTGTAGGCGCAGTGATTGTGTGGCAAGTGAATGATTACTTTAGAACTCGAGCAAAAGAAAAAACATTCCAGCAGGCGCAGGAATTTATCAACCGACGATACGAGGAGAAAATAAGCGAGCTGGCTAAGCGTTGCGATCACATGCAAGACGAACAATCTAAAGATCTGCAAGACCGTGTGCTTTTTAGGCAGTCGATTGTGGACGGCATCAAAGACATCAAAACCGAGATAGCATTGCTTAAAGACTTTTTACAGCGAGATATAGCCGATCACGAAAAGCGCATCGAAACCATTGAAAAAAAAATATTTGTTTAGCCGGGTAGTTTATTAAAGTCAGTAACCGAAGGGGTGCATCATGAAAGTTTCACCGAATTTCAACATAGAGGAGTTTGTGCCAAAAAGTGTTTGGTTAAAATATGGCGACAACTCGCTATGGTTTGTAGACCAGCGCATCATATCGTTTGCTCAAACGTTACGTGAATTTGTGAATCGGCCTGTGACTATAAACGATTGGCATATGAGCGGTCCATTGCAATATCGCGGGTTTAGACCTCCGGAATATACTGAGGGCGCAAAAATGAGCCAGCATCGTTTTGGGCGGGCGATTGATATATCGGTTAATGGAATGTTCTCGGATGAGCTTGCTAATCTAATCATTGAACGTAGGTTAGCCGCATGGCCTTATATCACAGCCATCGAGAACCCTGAACATACCCCGACATGGGTACATGTTGATTGTCGGAACTCAACGGCTAAAGATTTGCTTATTGTTGATCCGGTATGAACAGCCTTTTAGAAAAAATCGTCTGCTATATTGGTATTAGGTTTAGACTCTGGAAAAAACGTGGATGGCGCAATGGTTTTATTGTCGGGTTTGATCTTAAAAAATAGGAGGATGTCATGATTGCAAAAATAATTGAGTTCATCGGGAATAATCCCATAGTTAGCACTGCTGGATCATTGTTAGCCGGGTTAGCTATCAATCAATTAGCTGGATTAATCCTTGGCCAATTTTGGCCGGACAAAGCCATTATTTCTGCGATCCGAAAAGTTGATGCGAACCTAGAGAAATTTAAAGTTAAATATCCCGAGGCCGGTAAACAGCTTGAAGATCGAGTGATAGCAACACTCAAAGACGCTATCGAGATAGTATCGGGTAAAAAGTAGCCATGGGATTTGGATTTATTTTCAGCGGGCCAGTAAAAAGCAAGATCAAAGAGCGTCTTAAAAAAGACTGTCCCGGCGAGTTTACTAACGACGAATTGGAACTCGCAGCGAAGCGTTTTGAGGAAGCTGGCGACAGCAAAGACTTAGATGCACTAAAAAACGATGTTACGCAAAAAGGAAAGGCCATTGAAATATTCAAGCGCATTAAGCCGCAAAATGAACATGAAGCCCGTATTGTTTCGAAAATAAATAAACTGTACTCAGTGGCCTAACAGGGTCATTAATGCAAACCCTGTACCCACAACATCTAACCGGATAGTGTCCTTTTCGTTGATTGGGACGGCTCCGCTAAATCCTGATTGCCGATGACATTCAAAAACTGTATTGGCATCTATGCCAAGTTTCGGAGCTATAGCCTTGTCGATTAAATCCATCCCGTTTGCCGCAACCGCTCCGGCTATAACCTCAAATGTGTTTCCGGTGAGTAATCCTACGGCTAAATCAGCGGCGTGTAATATACCCTCATTTCGCACGTCATTTATCTGATACGTTTCACCGAACCTATCGACGACATGATGAGACATGAACGCAGCAGGGAGGGTTATTACTGGCGGCAACGGTAAACACATTAAAATGATGCCGATAGACGAGTGAAAACTCGAATACACTAGGCATACCTCCATACGAATCCACCGGCTGTTTTTGTAATACCACGAAGGCAGTTTGATATGTTCTGATGAGAAACTCCCATTTTTTCATGAGCATACCTGGCCGATTTGAATAATATTTTTTTATTTCCGTCCAAGCAATAAATCTTCTTCATTGTTGCCATACCTCCTACACCAGACATGCCAAGCCTTCTGGCTGTTTCTATCTGCAATTTGCTTGTCTTATGAGTTCCAATTTTGTAAGAATGCTTAATGTTTTCTGATGGCGTAACCCACTCAAGGTTGACAGATCGATTGTCAGACTTGTCGCCATTTATATGATTAACTTCTTTTTTCCCGAATGGGTTGGGGATAAATATTTTTGCTATTACCCTATGCAATAAACATACTTTTGTTTTTTTATTGATATGAAATCTTATATAAACATAGTTCCATTTTTTGTTTGTGTACGGGGCTATAATCTTACCTCTGTGATTTGATCCCTTATAGCTGAATATTTTTCCGTCTTTTGATGCTGCATAAAAACATTCAAGACCTGGTATATCGACAAAACCTATCGGAGGATTCATTAAATGATTCCATCGTACATGTATACATGCAGCATTAGAAAATTACTTGTATTCACTATGACTCATTCTTCGGATTTCTTTTATCGTAGCGTATTCTGGCCAGCGATGCCTTAATTTTGCGCGACATAATTAGTAGATCTTCTGGGGTGCAGTGCATAAACCTTGGGCCAATAGGCCCATCCATTTGCCATGTCCAAATACGTGAGTCGCATCTAACCAGCTTAATTTCAGTGGGTATGATTTTAGCTGGCATAGTCTAACCCCATTAAATTCGTTTGATCAAAACCAGACCGGGCGAATGGCCGTGAATCCTCAACCGGGGATACGGAGCCCGGCTGGGCTTTTGGGTTTGTTGCAGGTTTAGCCGCTTCGCCCGGTGTACTTTTGAGTTTCAAAATGTAGTACATATAACCATCGATCCTGATTGTTGTTATCTCATGTCCAGACCGCTTTAAATCGTTTATGCGAGCGGCGAGCCTGGCAATCGGTGGATTCTGTTGCAGGCCCCAGTATTGATGCACCATATCCGATTGTAGCGCGTTATATACTCGTTCGGTTTGAGTTAGCATTTATTCAACCTCCGCATACTGAATTAGTATCCCCGGCTTGTTGCCGTATTCTTTTGATGCATAAAGTTCACAGATCAGGGCATCGTCAACCCAGCAGACACTATTTAAGGAATCTTTCGCGGCCTTCACTAAGTTGTCTAGATCGGGCTTAACGATGTGATGTTCCACCTTTTTTGACACCGATTTTGGCCTTGGCAGAATAAAAACAAAATGGGCCACTGTCGCCGAGGTCATCAGCTTTGCCCCTTGGGAATTTGCGCTGAGACCGATCACATCTTTCATTGCCCAGTACCTAGCGACGCACTCCCTTGGCGGGTTCAGCCACTTGTCCCGTTGCGTCATGCGAGGTTTACCCATGGGGATGACGTCGATAAACAATTCAATCGGTTTCACCCCATCCCTTTTCTCGCCAACCTAACCAACTTTTTGTAGTCCGATTCTTTTAGAACTCGGACTTCCCAAACAACACCATGTCGATTTTTGGCGCGTTCTTTTGTTTCTTTATCTCCTCCTAGAAACACCTCAGAATCAAACGTAAACGACGGCATCCAGCCGGGAATGGATTCGATTTTAGTCATTGGGAAGCCCATAAACTAATCTATCCAGTGTGCATTGAAGCGACTTAGCAATAGACACTAAAGATTCAAGGCTAGGAGTCCGCTTGTTTGATTCAATCTGTGATATAGCTGCCGGTGTTAGTTTCGCTGCTTCCGCAAGCTTATCTTGAGTCCATCCTAAAAATTCCCTAACATCCTTAATATTTTTTCCAACATCCATGAATACCCTCCCGTTTAAAAATTGATCGTATAGACTCCTTGCTTTTTCCCTAAAATCCGATATATCACCAAAGCCTCTGTTTCTCAGGATGTACTCCCACATGGGTTCCAAAAAACTAAATTCTGAAAACCACCTCGAACACTCACCAGCTTTTTGACCAATTCTTTCAAAGTGAAGCAAGTCTTTATAAACTTCATTTGATATTAATTTCATTCCTCTACCTCCTGCTTCGCTTTCAAACATTTCTCACACGCGTACCATTTAGTAAAGTTGCCAGTTACAACATACGGACTACCGCACTCGCATACAACGCCGTGGTTAAGGCATTTCTGGCACGGTCTTTCGTGGTAATCTTTTTTACCGTAGCACTCTGGGCACGTTTTCATTGGTACACCAAATATCCGACACCGATCCAGACGGCTACGTAACTAGCAACATATAATAAAATACCTATAATCCATGGATTTTTAATCGGTTTTGTATGCTTATAATGCATTAATGCCGGGTAACCAAGCATCCATATAATAAAGTCTAGGTGTTTCATTCCTGAGATCCTTTCTTTTGCGTTTCTAAAATTAGTTCAGCTAAATTCACAGCGATAGCAGCAACGTATTTAGTTGTCGCCGGGACTTCCTCAAATACTTCTGATAATCGATCATCAATCTTTTTTGCCAGAACGATCATATCTTCGGTCACATGAGCGCAGGCGCAGCGTTGGGGTTTCATTAGCTTATCGTTGTGAATGATGTCGGAGTCGGAGCTAAACACATCACACGGCTTTTCGCACTGGTCGCAGATGTAGGTGCCCCCGGGATTGTCTTGTTCAAATAATTGATAAGCGACACTAGCACCGCAGCAGCTTGATAGTAGTGTATTCATCTCATTCCCCCTTTCTTAAACGGCTCGGGTGGACGGAGAGGAGACCAGGCGGCGACTTCTTCATTTAAACGAATTGCCCAAAACCATGGGCCATTATCGCTGTAACACCATTCATCAACGAATGTTTTGCCGAAAGCTGTTATAAAATAGTAACCCGGATCATCCGGCCACGGCCCATCTTCACCAACCTCCACCCACTGCGGAGCGTGGAATTGTTTGGCGGCGAGCCAAACTCTTTGGATTAAAGCAGAGTGTCCAGACGCTAGATGCCCTATCGTCATATTCCGTGGATCTGCAAAATGATCTTCTAGCCACTTAGTGTACAGCTCATCTAATAATTTTTCTTCGTTAGTTAGCATTTTACACCCCTTGTTTTTTTAATACTTCCAACCACGCAGCACATGTAGTAGGTATAACCGATGCATAAATCATTTTGTTTTTTGAAACCGCTTTAGCTACAAACTCATCAACGGTTCCAAAAAAACACCCGGCATTTATTCGAACTTCTACGCCGTCGGTGTAAATCTCAATCTGTCTCATAGAGCCGTCGATATGCGCCATCGTCATAATGTGATCCCACTTGAAGCCTTTTATCTCTTTGTTTTTTGCGCCGCTCAGGTTGCTGCCGCTCAGGTTGCTGCCGCTCAGGTTGCTGCCGCTCAGGTTGCTGCCGCTCAGGTCGCTGTAGCTCAGGTTG